>Ga0116180_1000878_pt1 | contig 26532 bp, 28 predicted proteins | sample AD_UKC073_MetaG_FD_89804 | JGI IMG/M metagenome (GOLD analysis project Ga0116180, IMG submission 89804) | Active sludge microbial communities of municipal wastewater-treating anaerobic digesters from USA - AD_UKC073_MetaG | ecosystem: Engineered > Bioreactor > Anaerobic > Digestate | place: USA... | reverse complement strand
CCTATTTACGCGATTATGCTGAGGCTATTGGAGAAGACACCGGGCTGCTTTTCGCCGCCCATACCTCAAATTACAAGATAGAGGGCTTTACTGCCGAAGTGGCCTTGTCTGATCTGGTTAAGTTAGGACGAGAGGCTAACTTGCCGGTAATGAAGGATTTGGGCAGTGGTATTCTCTTCATTCCCCCCAGCTGTGGATTAGGTGATGAGCCCACCGTTCAGCAGTGCGTAGAAGCTGGTGCGGACGTGGTAACCTTTAGTGGAGATAAGTTATTGGGAGGACCTCAGGCGGGCATTATTGTAGGCCGGAAAGAATATGTTGAAGCCATGAAAAAAAATCAATTAACCCGGGCTTTAAGAGTTGATAAGCTGACCATTGCTGCTTTGGAAGCCACCTTGATAGAATACCTAGCTGGCTTTCCAGAAAGGAACCTGCCGGTGATACATATGCTAAGCCTGAGCAGCGATGAACTGCGGCAGCGCGCTGAACGGCTGGTGGAAATCTTAAACGCGGCCATCGGCAAGCAGGCCCTTTTGCAAAGCATCAGCATGGTGGAAGTAGAGGATATGGTAGGGGGAGGGGCTTATCCTACCTATCGCCTGCCTGGTTATGGAGTGGAAATAAAATTCCAGGATTTGAAGCTGGAAACAGTAGCGGCCTGCCTGCGGCGGCAGGATCCAGCCGTATTAACTAGGAGACAGGAAGACCGTATGCTGATCAGTGTACGCACTCTTTTAGAAGGAGACGCAGCCATACTGGCCAAAAAAATATACCAGGTACTGCATGATCTGGAGGCAAAAGCACAGAAAGGGGTACAGCATTGAAAAGGCTAGTTATTGGTACAGCCGGGCATATAGATCACGGCAAAACAACTCTGGTTAAGGCTATAACCGGAATAGAAACCGATCGGCTCAAGGAAGAGAAACAGCGGGGGATATCTATAGAGTTGGGGTTTGCGCCCTTCACCCTTCCTAGTGGACAAAAGGCTGCCATCGTAGACATGCCTGGGCACGAAAGGTTTATCCGCCACATGGTGGCAGGTGCTTTTGGTATAGACATGGTGTTATTGACCATCGCTGCTGATGAAGGAATTATGCCCCAAACCCGTGAACACATGGACATCATTGAACTGCTCAATGTGCGTAAGGGGATCGTAGTAATCACCAAAACTGATCTGGTGGATGAAGAATGGCTGATGCTCATGGAAGATGAGATCCGCCAGTATATTGACAAATCTATTCTCAAAGGGGCGCCGCTTATACCCGTTTCGGCTGTAAGCGGACAGGGTCTTGATGAACTTATGGCAGCTATCGAAGCCATGGCGGCGGAAGTTCAGGAAAAACCGGTTTTCGGTTATGCCCGTCTGCCTATTGATCGTGTCTTTACTATGCCCGGTTTTGGAACTGTGGTGACAGGTACCTTATGGTCAGGTCAGATTCAGCAAGGGGATACCTTGGAATTGATGCCGGTCCAACGTCCGGTAAGAGTGAGAACCCTGCAGGTGCACAATGAAAAAGTAGCCACTGCCTATGCCGGTCAGCGGGTAGCCGTTAATCTGCAAGGTATTGACGTGGCGGAAATACGGAGGGGATATTTACTGGCCAGCCCGGGATATCTAACTCCCTCATATAGGGTTGATGTGCGCTTAAGACTGCTGCCCTCCTCACCCCGTAACCTGAAGAATTGGAACCGGGTTCGTTTTCACCTGGGAACCGACGAAGCCTTGGGGCGAATTGTACTGCTGGATCGTGACGAACAGCAGCCTGGTGAGGAGGCTTATGCCCAGATTGTTTTGGAAAAACCTATTGTAGCCTATAAAGGGGACCCCTTTGTCATTCGCTACTATTCACCGGTTACCACTATAGGTGGGGGAACCATAATTGATGCTAATGCACCTAAACAGAAACGTTTTAAGGAAGAAGTTCTGGAGCAGTTAGCCACCAAAGAAGAAGGCAGTCTCTATGAACTCTTATTGCAGGAAATGCATTCCCAACCGGAACACCCCTTGACTTTGGCTGAGTTAACCAAAAAGATCGGGGCCAAGGAAGAGGATATCAAAAACGAAATAATTCAGCTTTTAGACGATGAACAGATTTATGACTTAAAAAACGGTGAATATATAAGCCAGTACGGCTTGGATATGATTAGCGGCAAGATGGAAAAGACCCTGGCAGACTATCAACAGAGTTATCCACTCAGGCCAGGTTATCCAAAGGAGGATATGCGCAGCCGCCATTTTCCAGCTATTAATGGCAAAACCTTTAATGCTATATTAAAGAGGCTAGAAACTAACGGGAAAATTAACAGCAGCAGCAATTTATTAGCCCTGCCCGGATTCAAGCCTAAGCCGAATGAGGAAGATGAGCGGATTCTAGAGCAAATGATGGCCATTCTGAAGCAGCGTCTATTTAATCCTCCCTCACCGGAGGAACTGCGCCAGGAGCTAGGTTTAGAGGAAGCATATTTTCAGGAACTGCTGGCCTATCTGCTCCATGAACAGCAAGTGGTCAAAGTCAGTCAGGATGTTTATTTTTCCACACAGGCTATTGAAGAAGGGAAAGCCAGGCTGGACAAGTATTTTTGCGAGGACAAAGAGTTGAGCTTAGCCACTGCCAGAGACTTGTTCGATACCTCTCGCAAGTACGCCCTGCCTCTGGTAGAATATTATGATAGGATTCGCTTTACACGCCGAGTAGGGGATATGCGCGTTAAACTGTAGCAGCAGCTAAGGAGAGAGAGGAAAGTAAAGTGGCTAGAGTTGGGATTCCGCATGCCTTGGCATATTTTCTGTATCATCCTTTCTGGAAAACTTTTTTCGAAAGCCTTGGTCATGAAGTAATAACATCCACGCCTACCACCCGGTCCATATTGGATAGGGGCGTAGAAGAAACCGTAAATGATGCTTGTATCCCGATAAAAATTTATCATGGTCATGTGGCTGAGCTAATAGGTGAGACGGACTTCATTTTTTGTCCGCGATTGGTCAGCGTGCGCCGGCATGGTGATTTTGGCTCGGAAACCTTTTGTCCCAAGTTTCTGGGTTTACCGGATTTAATAAGACTAACCTTTGACCAAGCCCCTCCTATTATAGATACCCGTATAGATCTTAAACAGGGCAAAGACCAATTGGAGTCCATTTGCCGGGAAGTAGGGGAGCAGTTGGGCAATGATGCCCAACAGAGCAAAGCAGCCTGTGAAAAGGCCCAGCGGGTTCATAAAAGATTTCTGGCTTTGTTGGAAAAAGGCATGTTGCCTGCCCGGGCTATGGAAATACTGTTTTCCCCGGAAAAAACAGTATCTCCTCCCGACCAAAAAGGTGAATTTAACATAGCTGTAGTGGGCTATCCTTATGCCATATATGATCCCTATATAAACGTGGGATTATTAAACATGCTTAATAAAGAACAAATAAAAGTATACACCCAGGATATGCTTAGTGATAAAATCTTAAATCGAGAAGCCCGTGAACTGCCTAAGAGTATGTTCTGGTATTTTTCCAACCGAGCCGTTTATGGGGCACTTCATTTTATGAAAAAGGACTATATCGATGGAATTATTCATGTAACGGCTTTTGCGTGTGGTCCTGATTCCATGGTGGACCGGTTGTTGGAAATAGAAGCCCGGCGCAGGGGAAAGCCCTATCTGTCTATATCTATTGATGAGCATACCGCTGAAAGTGGCGTGCGTACGCGAGTAGAAGCATTTGTAGATATGCTCCGTTATCGGAGGGATAAGTATGAAAATTAGTTTTCCTCGCATGGGATATTCGTATATAGCCTTAAAATGGTTGGTTGAGAACATAGGACATGAGTGTATAGTACCCCCGGAACCTAGTAAACGCACTCTGGACCTGGGAGTACGCTATTCTCCTGAATTTGCCTGTATTCCTTTTAAGATTCTTATGGGAACCTATCTGGAAGTGGCGGAAATGGGAGCGGAAGTAATCCTGACCTCAGGAGGCAGAGGGCCTTGCCGGGCGGGGTATTATTGGGTTATGCACAACTACATTCTCGAGGAGATCGGGATAGACGCTAGAGTAATTGCCTTTGAGCCGCCCTTGGATGATCTGAAAGGCTTTTTCAAAACACTGCGCTGGATTCGCAAAACCGGTGGAATATCAGTAAAAGAAATGCTGGGAGTTCTTAAAGTCACCTGGGAGAAACTCAAGGCTATAGATGATGTGGAGATGCGCTCCCATGAAATACGGCCTCTGGAGATACACCGGGGTGATACTACCCGGACTTTATGGAAGGGCCTGGAGATGCTGGATCAGGCTAACACCCTGGAGGAAATAGAGGAAGCCCGTAGGGAAGGCCTGAAACTGCTGGAAAGCATTCCCCGGGACGATAGCCGCGATCCTTTGAAAATTGGAATCATCGGAGAAATCTATGTTGTTTTAGAACCAGCTGCCAATCACTATATTCAAATAATGCTGGGGGAGATGGGAGTACAAACGGACCGCTCTATCTACTTGAGTGCCTATACCCGTAACAATACCATTGTAAACCTGGAGGGTGATATTTTTTCCATGGCCCGTCCCTATTTGAATGAAGCGCCCATAGGGGGCCACGGAGTCAATAGTATCGGAGAAACCGTTTTGTACGCCCAGCACGGGTTTGATGGGGTAGTTCAACTAGCACCCTTTGCCTGTATTCCTGAAATAGTAGCTAAAGGAATATTGCCCAGCGTTAGCCGCGATTATGGAATTCCGGTACTGACCCTTTTCATAGATGAACAAACTGGCAAGGCTGGAGTGCAAACCCGTTTGGAGGCGTTTGTTGATTTACTGCAGAGACGCCGGGAACAAAAAGCTAAAATGGAGAGGTTAGTTATATGAAAGGATTTTTAGGGGTTGACGTTGGGTCAGTAAGTACTAACATAGTAGTATTGGATGAATCAGGTCAGTTATTGGCTGAAAGTTACTTACGCACCAGTGGCCGCCCTATTGAAGTTGTACAAGAGGGGATATATGATATAGGCCAAGAACTAGCCGGCGAAGTGGAGATAGCAGCAGCAGGCACCACTGGCAGTGCTAGGTATTTAACCAGTATGATTGTGGGTGCTGACGTTGTCAAAAACGAGATCACTTGCCATGCGGTGGCTGCGTCAAAGGTAGTTCCGGGAGTGAGGACTATCATTGAAATAGGCGGACAGGATTCCAAGATTATTATCCTTCGCCATGGAGTGGTAACGGATTTTGCCATGAATACGGTTTGTGCTGCTGGTACCGGTTCTTTCCTGGATCAGCAAGCCAGTCGCCTGTTGATTCCCATTGAAGAATTCGGCAATTATGCCTTAAAATCAAAAAATCCTGTTCGTATAGCAGGACGATGTGCAGTTTTTGCCGAATCAGACATGATACATAAACAGCAATTGGGTTATAACACTGAAGATATTATTGCGGGTTTATGTGAAGCACTGGTACGCAACTATATGAATAATGTGGGTAAAGGCAAGGAGATACTGGAACCCATTATATTTCAAGGGGGAGTAGCTGCCAATGCCGGCTTGGTACAGGCTTTTAACAGTTACCTAAATACCGAAGTTATCGTTCCGCCTCATTATGGCGTTATGGGAGCAATAGGGGCTGCCTTGCTAGCCCAAGAGGCCTACGCTAAAAAAGGCAGGACTAATTTCAAGGGATTCAGCTTAAGAGACATTGAATTTGTCACCACTAGTTTTGAATGCAAAGGATGTTCCAATGCCTGTGAAGTGGTACAGTTCTTCCAGAACGGTGAACTAATTGCCCGCTGGGGTGATCGGTGTGGCAAATGGGAACTGCAAACAGCTTAATAAGTGGTTTTTCACAACCTTTCGGGGGAGTGAGGGCAATAAACTGATGAGGAGGAAGATTGGATGAGGATACGTAGGAAGGTATCGATGTTGGTACTGATGCTGTTCATGCTGAGCATTGTGGCCGGTTGTTCCCAAGGAGGAGACAACGGTGCTGCTCAGCAGGAGGGAGACACCATTAAAGTCGGTATTAATACCGAACTGTCGGGGCCAGTGGCCAGTTATGGGAGCAATGCCGCTAATGGAGCTTTGCTGGCGATTGAAGAAATCAATGCTGCCGGCGGTGTTTTGGGTAAACAGCTTGACCCCCTATCTCGGGACTGCAAATCAATTCCCGATGAAGCCATGAGCGTTAGTGCTGCTCTGGTAGGAGAGAAGATAGTGGCTCAGATTGGGCCCTTGACCAGCGGTAATGTTGCCGGCAGTACCCCGGTAATGATGGAAAACCAGATTCCGCTGCTAGCCCCTGCAGCAACTGCTGTCAATGTAACCGTTGATGAGAAAACCAATAAAGTAAGAGATTTTATCTTCCGGGTATGCTACCGGGATTCTGACCAGGGTCAGCGCATGGCTAATTTTGCTCTGGAAGATTTAAATGTAAAGAACGCCGCTATTTATGGCAGCACTTCTGATGATTATGCCACTGGACTTGCTAAATATTTCAAAGAGGAATTCACCTCCAAAGGTGGTACTATTGTAGCTGAAGAAGGTTTTGTGAACGGGGATAAAGATTTCCGCGCTACCCTGACCAAGATTAAAAGTGCTGACCCCGAGTTTATTTATGTGCCGGGCTATTACACCGAAGTAGCGGTACTGATTAAGCAAGCTCGGGAAATGGGTATTACCTGCCCCATTGGCGGTGGCGATGGCTGGAATTCCCCTGACATGGTAAGTGTTGCGGGAGCGGAAGCCTTAAATAATACTTACTTCACCAACCATTATTCGGTAGAAGACCCCGATCCGGCCATCCAAAGCTTTGTAGAAGCTTATAAGGCCAAATACAACAAATTACCGGACTCCTTTGCTGCCCTGGGCTATGATGCTGCTAGACTGTTAGCTGATGCCATTGAACGGGCTGGCGAAGCTGATCCTGTCAAGGTTAAAGAAGCTTTGGAAGCAACCAAGGACTTCCCTGGAATTACCGGTACGATGAGCATTGATGAGAATCACAATCCTGTTAAGAACATTGTTGTCATCGAATACAAAGATGGAAATTTGATTTCAAGATAGGTGTTGCAAGTTCTGGAAGGGAGGGTCAACACGCCCTCTCTTTCAGTTGTGACAAAAGGATGTGGCTTTATTGCAAGAGTTTTTGCAGCAAATGGTTAATGGATTATCTCTGGGAGCCATCTATGCGCTGATAGCACTGGGATACACTATGGTTTATGGCATAATTATGCTGATTAACTTTGCCCACGGCGATATCTTGATGGTAGGTGCCTATATAGGCTTCTTTTCCGTAGTAGTCCTGGGGACAAACATTTTTGTAGCTATGGCCATAGCCATGATAGCCTGTGCTGTACTAGGGGTGGTGATTGAAAAAGTGGCCTATAGGCCGCTGCGTAACTCCACGCGCATTGCGGCACTGATAACGGCGATAGGGGTATCCTTCTTTTTAGAGTACACCACCATTTTCTTTTTAACCCCTAACCAGAGAGTCTACCCTGCAGAGGCTTTTCCTGTAACCAATTACGATGTCATGGGGATAACCTTATCAAGTAAGGACATCTTTGTTTTCATATCGGCGGTGGTCTTAATGGTGATTCTACAGTACATTATAAAACGCACCAAAACAGGTAAGGCCATGCGTGCCGTTTCTTTGGACAAAGAAGCCGCCATGTTGATGGGGATAAGTGTAGACAAGACCATATCCATTACCTTTGCAATCGGCTCTGCCTTGGCAGCCGCAGCGGGTGTAATGATTGGCGTCTACTACAATTCCATAAACCCACTTATGGGTATTATTCCAGGATTAAAGGCCTTCGTGGCAGCTGTTCTCGGTGGCATAGGGATAATTCCCGGTGCTATGGTGGGCGGCTTCCTCATGGGAATTCTGGAAACTTTGGTGAGTGGTTACGGTAGCAGCCTCTATCGGGACGCAGTGGCATTTGGCGTTCTCATAATTATTCTGCTGATTAAGCCAACCGGATTGTTTGGAAAGAACACCGGTGAAAAAGTGTAGGTGACAGTCGATGCAAAAAACACAACATTTTAAGCCGGTTCAATTTATCATTGAGGTTGGCATTCTGGTGGTAATTTTTACACTGGTGCAGTACTTAATAAGTGCCGGTCTCTTGAATCAATACTATCAGATAAACCTGGCTTCAATATGTATCAATATCATTCTGGCGGTTAGCCTTAATCTGATTAACGGTTTTACCGGACAGCTCTCTCTAGGACACGCCGGGTTTATGGCTGTGGGCGCCTATGCCTCGGTGATAATGACTACCTATATGGAACTGCCGTTTATAGTCGGCATTATAGCCGCTTGTTTGGCAGCAGCTTTGGCAGGATTCATAATTGGAGTACCTACCTTAAGGCTGCGCGGGGACTATTTGGCCATTGCTACTTTAGGTTTTGGAGAAATCATACGCGTGGTTTTGCAAAACATCGATTATGTAAACGGACCGGCTGGAATTATGGGTATATCTAAACTGAGTACCTGGCCTTGGTTGTTTGGGTCGGTAGTGATCACCATACTGGTGATTGTAAACCTGGTTAATTCCAGTTATGGACGGGCCATAATCTCCGTACGTGAAGATGAAGTAGCGGCTGAGCTGATGGGTGTGAACACCACTAAATATAAAGTGCTGGCTTTCGTTGTAGGAGCCATGTTTGCAGGTCTGGCAGGAGCCTTATACGCTCATTACTTCTATATAATCAAACCGGAGACTTTCAACTTTATGAAATCCTTTGACATACTGGTCATGGTAGTCTTAGGGGGATTAGGCAGCACTACCGGAGCGATTATCGCTGCTATATTTATCACCGTTTTAACCGCCGCCTTGCAATCCTTTCCGGCTATACGCATGATCTTGTATGCAGTAATATTGGTAACGGTTATGATCTACCGGCCTCAGGGCTTGATGGGCAACCGTGAATTAGGACGGAGAACCTTTGGGAGATTGTGGGGTGATAAAAAATGAGCGTGATGATCATTGAACATCTCCACAAATCTTTTGGCGGACTAAGCGCGGTCTTAGATTTTAATGCCTATCTTGAAGAACAGGAACTAATCGGCTTGATAGGGCCTAACGGCGCAGGGAAAACCACCGTTTTCAACCTTATCACCGGAGTATATAAACCTGATGAGGGCACGATTCGTTTTGCCGGGCAGAATATTACTGGATTGCCGCCCTACGAAATTTGCAGTCGCGGTATTGCCCGTACTTTCCAAAACATCCGTCTTTTTAAGGATTTAACTGTTCTGGACAATGTCCGTATAGCACTCCATAAGGATGTGCAGTACCCGTTGTTGAGTGCCGTTTTCCGTTCGCCAGGTTTCTTCAAAGGCGAAGCAGATATACGTAAGAAAGCCGACGAGTTCTTAGAAATATTCAACCTGGCGGATAAGCGCGATGAGATAGCCAGTAACTTACCATATGGCGAACAGCGCCGTCTGGAAATCGCCAGAGCACTGGCCACCCATCCCCGGCTTTTAATATTGGATGAACCCGCTGCTGGTATGAATCCTCAAGAAACCGCCGAACTAATGGAACTTATACGGTCGATTCGCCAGCAGTTTAACCTAACCATACTGCTCATTGAGCACGACATGTCATTGGTCATGGGTGTGTGTGAAAGGATTTATGTACTGGACTATGGGCAGATCATAGCTGAGGGTTCACCAGAAGAAATCCGCAACAACAAACGAGTTATTGAAGCATACCTGGGAGAGGAGGTCAGCTAGTGCTCCAAGTCAAAGAAATTGATGTATATTATGGTGCTATTCATGCCTTAAAAAAACTATCTATTAGTGTAGAGCAAGGTTCTATAGTGACCTTAATAGGTGCCAATGGAGCCGGTAAAACCACTACCTTAAAAACCATATCCGGGTTGCTGCATCCGCGTTCCGGGTCGATGATGTATAAAAATCAGGATATTACCCAGGTAAACCCTGAAAAAATTGTGGGACTGGGCATATCACAGGTGCCGGAAGGGCGGCGGGTTTTTCCTTCCATGAGTGTATTGGAAAATTTGGAAATGGGCGCTTATTTGCGCAAAGACAAAAAGCAAATCGCCAAAGATATGGATAATGTATTTGAACGGTTTCCACGGTTAAAAGAGAGATACAAGCAAATGGCCGGTACTTTGAGCGGAGGAGAACAGCAAATGCTGGCCATCGGACGTGCTTTAATGGCCAGGCCGGAACTGTTATTGATGGACGAACCCTCTATGGGGTTGGCTCCGCTGTTAGTAAAAGAAATCTTTGAGATTATTAAAGACATCAATGAACGCGGTACCACCATTTTGTTGGTGGAGCAAAATGCTAACATGGCGTTGTCTATAGCTGATAAGGCTTATGTTATAGAAACCGGGGAGATAGTTTTACATGGTTCGGCTCAAGAACTAATGAACAGCGAACAGGTTAAAAAAGCTTACCTGGGCGGATAAGCCCACAAGCAGTAAAGGGGGTATTCTCTATGAAGGTAAAGGATCGGATGAGCACAGAAGTCAAGGCTGTGCAGTTGGACACCAGTTTAACCGAGGCTTTTCGCCTGATGAAAGAAGGCAATATCAGGAGGCTTCCTGTGCAGGACAAGGGGAAACTGGTTGGTATTATCACCCTATCCGATTTAAACCAGGCAGCCCCATCATCAGCAACTTCCCTTAGTGTGCATGAATTAAATTACCTGCTGGCCAAAACCAAGATCAAGGATATTCTGCCTAAAAAACAAGAAGTTATTACCGTTACCCCAGACACTTATATAGAGACCGCTGCCAAGATAATGCGCAAGAACAAAGTCAGTGGTCTGCCGGTAATGGATGGAGACAAACTGGTAGGAATTATTACGGAAACCGACTTATTCGATGCCCTAATTGATATTTTAGGGGTTAAGAAGCCCCACAGCCGCATAGATATCTATATCAGTGAATCACCGGGAACCCTGGCTGACCTCACCGGTATGATAGCTGCTAAGGGTGTCAACATCCTCAATACGGTAGCCTATTATGATGACAAAAAGGATAGATACAAGGTTATCATCAGAGTGGAAACCATGGATTGTGAGCCCATTATCAAAGAGATAGAAAAACGCGGCTATGATATCGAATCAGTTATAACCGTTGACAAAATGGAAGAATAGACGGTATCCGGATAAGCTAATGTAGCCTAGAGCCATAACCCCTGCTCGTTGTCTTAAGATAATGAAAAGGGGTTTTCTATACTATAGTCGCTTTATTTGACAAAGCTCGATTTGGGTTATATACTCTATAAGCGATAAATCATACGGAGGCGGATCGGTCCTGGTGGGCCGCCTGGACTTCAAATCCAGTCGAGCGGTAGTGATCCTGCCGTTGGTGTGTTCGATTCGCACACGCCTCCGCCAATCTTAAATTTGCAAGCAAACTCTCCGAAATAAAGGAGAGTTTTTGTTTAAGGCGGAGCCTCATGACCAAAAAAGAAGCGCTTTTAGGGCATGGAGCCTACAGCTTGCGGCATCTTCCGTTTTATTCCTCTTGTCGGGAACTCCGACCCCTGTTATACTACATATGCAAGATACTTAGGTGTCTAACCTGCAATGATCGCGTAACGGTAGTATTTTTAACCACAAATGAAACCAGGGAGTCTTGAGTCTGACTGGGGATGTCAAACCTGACTGGGGGATGATGGTAGGCAGAAGCAGTTAGCCGGACACCCATCTTTTTAGGAAGAGTGGGTTTCAAAATCAACCATGAACGACTGCGCGGGAAAAGACAAAGCCCCTTGGGCCATCAGGCCCAAGGGGCTTTAATACTTTATCAGTGATTGTTAATTAGTAAACCACTGGGTTACATACAAGTAGCGGCCTTCCTGATAGAAGCCCAGACCTACCTTCTTATAACTGCTTCCCAGAATGTTTTGGCGGTGCCCGGTGGAATTCATGAAAGCATTATGAGCACTTTGAACGCTGGTGTTTTTGGCAATATTTTCAGCGGCAGCCCGGTAGGAAATTCCCAAGCTCTTCATCATATTAAAAGGGCTTCCATAAGTGGGGGAAGTGTGGCTGAAATAATTGTTTTCTGCCATATCTTTTGACTTCAGATAAGCTCCGTTACACAAAGCGGTGTCCAAGGTAAGGGGCGCCAAATTATGCTGGGCTCTGGCCGCATTGATATAACCCAGCATTTCGTTCTGCATAGCCGAAAAGTCAGAGGGGACTGGCTGCGGTGCCGGCTTAGGTTCAGGAACCGGATTAGGCTCTGGACTGGGTGCCGGTGCTGGAACTTCTGGTTTAGGCTGTGGCTCCGGAGCTGGCTGGGGAGTCTCGGGTTTGGGACCCGGTTTTGGCCTAGGAGCCGGAACTACTGGTTTTTCCGGTAGACAGTTATGGCCGGGTTTGGCAGCTCGGTAAATGCGCACCACCGGAGATTTGCTGGGGGTGTAGGCTTTCCCATCTACATATTTACTCACCAGATAACTGGGGAGAACATAACCATCGCTGCTGCCTGTTAATGAGACACAAGCCTTGACGGTAATGACCGGCGCAGCCTCAGCCGATGCTAGAAAACCAAAATTATGTAACGGGGAGCAGATGAGTGCGACCATAAAGACAATTTTCAACAAATTTTTCACAATATCTACCTCCTTGTCCCTATCCTAACTAGATTTATCCAGTATGCCTAGAGGACAAATATTACCAGTCCTTCATACAGCAGTATATTCAGATATTTTTGGAAATGGGAGCGATAGGTTAATTTTACCAGATGCTGGGAGGACTTCCCAGGGGAAAGCGTGTTTTTCAGTTAAACAGAAGGCAGGGCAGCAGCGACCGCAGCTCCGATACTGGAGCCTTCTGGGGTTAGTAATAATCTGGGAGGATGGTCGGGGTGCAAATTAGCCAACTGCTGTTCAACACCCTGCTTGAATCCGGGCAGAAAGCGAAAAACAGAACCATCTACGGCAATTACAGCGGGCTCATCCGAAGAGGAGTTGCTTTTTAGTATACCTGCATAACTGGCCGCAATTAAACCAATAGCCCGGTGAATGACAGCAGCACTGATGTCCTGTAAAATCAATAACTGATAGGGTTGATAGTGGTCTATCCCGGCCTGCTGATACCATTGCCGGGCACTATTACCCCAGGGGTCGGCATACAGGTAACTTAATGGTTCGCTGCTAACCGCGAAAGGCTGTTGCAACAAAGGATGGCTAGGCTCTGGTAACTGATCCTTTTGGATAAGCTCCCAGAGTATTAAACGCCACATTTCTCCTAAGTATTTGCCCGCCACCATTTTTTCCAGGTGTTGTTGGTCCGGGTCCAGAGTATGCTGGTGCAGCCGTTTATCAAAACCATTAAGAGGCAGCCGGTTAAAGTTTCCCGATTCTAGATTTATAATTACGGGCGGCTTTTCGGGGAAATACGGGTACAGGCAGCAGGAATTATGGCCGGTTCCGCAAATGGAGCCAATCTTCACGGCGGGGTGTTGATATGATGCAGCTAGAGCGCAGGCGGTAGTGTCGTTGATAATAGCTGCCAGAGACAGTTTAGCCAGCCCCCGGCGACGAATAGATTCGGTGAGCATAAGATCAATTCTTTCACCTATAGTGTCATGGGGCTGTAACTCCTTAGTCCAGCGCAACAGGCGAGCTTCATTTTTGCTGTGCTGTACCATGGGATAAGAGAAAGTCATCCCTATTTGGGAACTAGGAAAACTATTGTATACCTGGGCAATCAGGTCAGCAACAAAGTCAAAAACCTCGGTGCCGCTGGTTTCAGTTGTGGTCAGATCATATTCCCGATTTGGATCCCGCAAGGGTTTTCGTACTTCTGCCCGCACTGACCAGCTCCCATTCCCCTGCAGTGTTACCGAACTAACGCGGATATTAGTGCCTCCGAAATCAATGGTAATAAAGTTACCTTGTTCTTTTCCTGACGCGGTGGGTAAGTAGGAAGGCAGTGCTTGCAGGGAGGAGGGCTGCCCGTTTACAGCCAGGATTAATTCTTCATAGAAATCTTCTGCTATATCTTGCAGAGCAGAAAGGTCAAGTCTAAAGCTTTCTTTGATTTCATTAAGAATAGGGTTGTGCTTGAACAGGTTCATCATTCCCTTTAATATGTGATGTGTTCTAAGCTTAAAAGTCGAAAAAAGGATGTCATACCCAACACCCTTTGTTTTGATTTAACAAATTAATGTTTCTTTCATTATTTCCCGGGAAATATCTACAAAATGATTAATTCCGGTTGGAGAAATGAAAAATACGTCCTTTGGCAAAATATCGTCCTCCAACCGCCAAAAAGATTATAAGACCTAAGATGGCCAAGGCCAACTTTAAATCCTGGGCCTTAAAAAGTGCCAGCCCCAATCCGGTATATAAAACGGCGGAAGGAATCTTGCCGATGGCTGAGGAAAAGAAAAAATTCCAGAAGGACACTCCACTGATGGCAGCCACGGCATTAATAACCGGGGTAGGAATTACCGGCACTATACGGGCGGCCACAATACCCCAAAAAGCCAGCCAGTTATCGGTGCGACTTACATCATAACCGAATCGCTGTTTCAGCTTGCGTTCGGCCCAATCTGCTCCCAACAACCGGCAAACCCAATAAGCAATAGTAGCTCCTACTAGAGCGCCTGACCAGGAAAGCAAAAAGCCCATCTTAAAACCAAATAAAAGTCCACCTGCTGCGGCCAGAATAACATATGGAAAAACCGGTAAGGCTGCTTGCACTACAAAGAGCCCAAAGGCTACTAAAGGCGCCATAACGCCAAAGGTTTTCACATAGGCAATAACTTCATTGACATTGGTCAGTTCTGTAAATTCCAATTTCCCCACCTCATCTATAATTTACTATGAGTGGAAGGTGATAGACAATACCAGTATAATGTAGGTATCATCAACATCTGCACTAGTTTATCTAGTGATTAACTAATCTGCTATATTATTATAAATAATTATATCTTTTACCTCTTAAGGAAGGTACAATAAAAATATCACATTGATAATTTCCGGGGGTTTTGAGGGAGCAGGTCATGGCACTGCTCCCTCTATATTTTATTAATTATAGCTAAAGATTAGCCATACAACGGTATGTTATAATATGGATGTTACTTTTAGGGCGGTGATTTTGTGCAGGCCAACCTGGTAGATCTAATAATACTGGCGCTTTTGGTCCTCAGCGGACTGGTGGGATTGCGGCAGGGATTTGTTAAATCTTTTGGTGGCCTGTTTGGCACTATAGGTGCGTTTATTATTGCTCTTTTATTCAGTGATGACTTGGTGCTGCTGTTGGAAGAGAAATTCGGTTTGCGCACCGCTGTAGCCGATGCGGTAGCGGGGCACCTGCCAGTGACAGCTCTTCCTCTGCCCATACCACGAGTCTTAGAATATGAGCTAACCGCTCCTACACCGGCTGACTTTTTAGCTCAGTTTACACTTATATTAGCTTGCTTCCTGTTAATAACATTTGTGGGTGCCCGACTCATAGCTATAATATTCGGTGCTGCTAATGCCCTGGTTTCCTGGGGCATTCTGGGCTGGTTCAATTCTGGTTTAGGCCTGGCCTTAGTTATTGTAAAAAATCTGCTTATTATAACCATTCTTTTAGGATTACTTCGACCAGCCATCCAACTAGCCGCTAATTTGAACTATGCTGGTGCTCAGGCTATTATGAAGGCCATGAACGATTCCTACTTAGTTCCCAAGCTTTTATACATCTTCGCCCTGTTAAAGGCTATGCTGGGGATGGACAGCGGTGCATAGACCGGGATAGGGTCAGAGAAACTAAAATATATTGACGAAAGGAGGTCCCATTTATGAGCGAAATAGGAGAAGATCTAAAAAATAATGCCTGGATTAAAATGAATGAAGAGGAGGCTCAAGGAGCTTACCTTTTTGCCGATAACTATATCGACTTTCTTAATCTGGCTAAAACCGAACGTGAGGCGGTTGAATACGTAAGAAAAATAGCTTTAGAGCACGGATTTCAGCCCTTGGATCAGGTGAAAGAGATTAAAGCAGGAGACAAACTGTATATGGAAGCCAAAGGCAAAATCTGTGCCCTGATTATTATCGGTCAGCAGGATTTACGTAAAGGTATAAATCTGGTGGTATCTCATATAGACACCCCGCGTCTTGATTTGAAACCCCGGCCTTTATATGAAGCAGAGGGACTCAGCATGCTGAAAACTCACTACTATGGAGGAATTAAAAAATATCACTGGCTGGCTATGCCTTTAGCACTACATGGTGTTATTTTCAAAAAGGATGGTACCAGAGTGGACGTACAGCTGGGTGAGGACGAAAACGACCTGGTGTTTACCATTGCTGACCTACTGCCTCACCTAGCCAAGGAACAGATGGAGAAGAAAATGTCTGAGGCGATAACCGGGGAAAGTCTCAACGCGCTGATTGGCAGCCGTCCCGAAGCAACTGGAGCCAAAGACCCGGTTAAAAGTGCGGTGCTCAAAATGCTGGAGCAGCGCTATGGTATAGAAGAAGATGACTTTACTTCGGCGGAACTGCAGTTTGTGCCGGCTTTCAAAGCCCGTCATGTAGGTTTGGATCGCAGTATGGTAGGAGGCTTTGGCCAGGATGACCGTATATGTGCCTATACCTCACTGAGGGCTATCCTGGATGCGGCTATTCCTCAGCGGACGGCCATGTGTTTGTTCGCCGACAAAGAAGAAATAGGCAGCAGCGGCAATACCGGGTTGCAGTCCCTGGTAGTAGAACTGTTTGTAGCTGAGCTGATGCAAAAAGCAGGTGGGGCTGACTATTATACCGTAAGAAAGGCTCTAGCTGATTCATATTGCTTATCAGCCGATGTTAACGGGGCGGTAGATCCCAACTACCTGGATGTATTCGAAAAAATGAATAATAGTTATCTGGGGCGGGGTGTGGTCCTTACTAAATACACTGGCTCCAGAGGCAAATATGATTCCAATGATGCCAATCCTGAGTTTTTGAGTCAGATACGCCGGCTTTTCGATGATAACCGGGTTATCTGGCAGGTAGGAGAATTGGGCAAAGTGGACGCGGGAGGAGGAGGCACCGTAGCCCAGTATGTAGCCCGCTACGGCATGGAGGTAGTTGATTGCGGACCGGCTCTTCTGGGTATGCATTCACCTTTTGAAGTGGCCAGCAAAGCTGATATTTACATGGCCTACAAAGCTTATAATGCGTTTTTCAATTCCTTTACTGGTTAAATAGATGTCATGTCGTGGCGAGGAGCATAGCGACGTAGCGATTCAAGGAAGTCATCTTACATGTTATTGGCCGTTCCGGCACTACTGGTGTTCGTTCCTTCGGAACTCACTATTAAGGTTGGCCCTTCGGGCACTACTGGTGTTCGTTCCTTCGGAACTCACTATTAAGGTTGGCCGTTCCGGCACTACTGATGCTCTCTCCGGTCGCTATTGATGTTGCGAGCCCCAACGGGGCGTGGCAATCTCAAACGGGGCTTACAGGAGATGTTAGCTTCCCAGGGGAAGATAGAGCTTTTGCTGCAGACTCGCGTTGACAATTCATAAACAGAAAGGGGGATAGGAAGAGTGAATCAAAAAAGGCTGACTCAGATGGTCCGGGCTGCTGGATGAGCGGCTAAAATGGGTCCGGGGACCCTGGAAGAAGTTCTCTGCGATGCGGTTTTCCCCCATCATCCTGATCTGCTAGTGGGAGCCCAAACCCGTGATGATGCAGGGGTATTTCGTATTAGCCCGGATATAGCACTCATATTAACCTTAGATTTCTTTACCCCTATGGTGGATGATCCTTATGTGTTCGGTCAGATTGCGGCCACCAATGCTATTAATGATGTTTATGCCATGGGTGGCACCCCCCGCCTGGCTATGAATATCGTGTGCTATCCCGAGTGTGAGGATATGCAGTTGTTACGGGATATCTTGGCGGGAGGCCTGTCAAAAATTGAAGAAGCCGGCGCCCTGTTGGTAGGAGGACATACTGTTGATGATCAGGAACCTAAGTATGGATTGTCTGTGATCGGTATGGTTCATCCAAACCGGGTAATCAGCAATGGAGGAGCTAAACCCGGTGATGTTTTAATACTGACCAAGCCCATAGGCAATGGTATTATAAATACGGCTATCAAAGCTGAAATGGCTTCCCAGGAGGCCAGTGACGAAGCAGCCCGCTGGATGACCACCCTCAACCGGGAGGCCAGTGAAGCCATGCAGGAAATAGGTGTTCGTGCGGCTACAGATATAACCGGGTTCGGTTTGATTGGACACCTGCAGGAAATGGCCGCTGCCAGCGAAGTAGAGGTGGAACTATGGACGGATAAGGTTCCGGTGATGAGAGAGGTTTTAGACTATGCTTCTATAGGACTGGTACCGGGGGGAGCCTATGCTAACCGGGACTATCTAGCGGACAAAGTAGTTTATGAACAGGAAGTAGATGGAATTCTAAAAGATGTGCTGTTCTGTCCGGAAACCGCAGGGGGATTATTAATAGCGGTGGAAGAATCACGGGCGGATGATATGCAGCAGGCTTTGCAAAACCGGCAGGTTCCGGCAGCGGTGGTGGGGATAATTCGCAATAATGCCACCGGTAAACCGGGCACGATATATATACGCCCTAAATGACGTTAAGCTAACTGGCATGGATTAATTCAGGAATTCGACCTGGATTGGGAGGGTGGCTTATGCAACGGAAAGTATTCCAGTTGGGTGACATAGTGCGCATGAAAAAAAAGCATCCCTGCGGCAGTTTTAATTGGGAAGTAGTTCGCATGGGAGCGGATATAAAGATCCGTTGTCAGGGATGCGGGCGTCTGGTCATGATGCCCCGCTCGGAGTTTGAACGCCGTATGATACGAGTAGAGGAAAAACCGCAACCATCCTGACAACACTCCCTTACCGGAATGCATATAATAAGGTAACCACCACCGGGAGGAGGGAGATTTTTATGGCGCTTAAACTGGTAGGCAAAACAGAGTTCCAGGTCGGTGATCTGGTGACCGTAGCCAACCTGCCGCAGCATTGGCGCTTTTGTATAATTGGTTTTAGGAATAAAGAGCAAAACGAACCATTGGCTATTCTGAAAGCCTTATTTAATGACACGTTTATTATTGAAAAACCCTGCTCAGAATTACGAAGTTTACTTATCAAAGGCCTGCTTTAAAAAACTGTCCTCTCTCTTGGGCTAGCGATGCAATTTATTGTTGCACCCACACTTGATTTATGGTTATAATTTATTGAAGTCCCTGCTCCGGTTTACAACCGGAGCCGGCCCATTTCTGGGTTAGTCCATAGGGAGGAGGTGTTACCATGCGTGCATATGAAATAATGTTTATCCTCAAGCCCGATCTTGACGAAGAAACCATTACTGAAACCAAAGAGCGTTTACAAAAGGTTATCGCTGATTTTGGCGGAGAGTTTCTGGAAGAGGTTAGCGGCTGGGGTAAGAAGCGCCTTGCCTATAGCATTCAAGACTATACGGAAGGTGTTTATTATTTGTGGAACTTTAACGGCACGCCAGAAACGGTAGATGAATTGGACCGTGTCATTAGAATAGCGGACCGTTTTCTGCGTCATTTGATTGTTCGTAAAGATGAAAAGTAGGTTAGGATTCGGGAGGGGAAAGCTATGCTGAATAGAGTGATATTAATCGGCCGTTTAACCCATGACCCTGAACTTCGCTATACCCAAAATGGTACGGCTGTTTGCCGTTTTACCTTGGCGGTAAATCGCCGCTATAACCGGGAGCAAGCTGATTTTATTGACATTGTTACCTGGAGGGGGCTGGCGGAAAACTGCGCCAACTATTTAGGCAAAGGTCGGTTAGCTGCTGTGGAGGGTAGTATTCAGGTGCGTACTTATGAGACGCAGGAGGGACAAAAACGGAAAGTAACCGAAGTGATAGCTGATGATGTCCGTTTTCTGGATCGAGGAGGGACAGGCGGTTCAGCAGCCAAAGCTTCTTTCCCGAGTAAGCCTCAACAAGACCAATGGGATGATCTCGGTACCGAGGTCAGCCTGGACGATATAGACTTCGTGGACAGCACGGAGGATGACGAAATTCCTTTCTAAGGAGGGATAATTGATGATTAAAAAGGAACGCCGCAAAAAGAGACGTCAGTGCAACTTCTGCGCCGACAAAATCGAGCACATAGATTATAAAGAGGTTCCACGCCTGAGACGCTATATTACTGAGCGAGGCAAAATTCTCCCCCGGAGAATCACCGGAAACTGTGCCCATCACCAGCGCCAGCTGACTTCCGCTATTAAAAGGGCCAGGATTGTGGCTCTTCTGCCATACACCAGTGAATAACCATAAGCCCCCGAATTCGGGGGCTTTACCATTTATGGCCTCCCCACCCACCATGCTGGAGAGCAGGAAAAAGAACAAGCAGCGAAGAACTCAAGAAAACGGGGGAGGTGTATAATTTGGCCAGTAAAAACCGGGAAATAGATGTTGCCAAGAACCTTAAGACAATAGAGTGGCTTAAAGCCGAAATGGTAGATTCGGTGGGGGCTTTATTCAAAGCCTTATTAAAGACGGGCAACAATGCTGCGGGGGATGCGCTGGCTGCTATAATAGTTGTGGCTTACCTGCTGGGCAAGCGGGTGGGGGTAAGTTTTCATACCGTTGATACTAAAATAAAAGCTCAGCTGCTGGCTAATATCAATAATGGTCATGAAGTGGAAAGGTGGTATGGAGATCTCTCTGATTTGCTGCGTTATATAGAGAACCAAAAGAGGTGATCACTTGACCCAATTTATAAGAATTGCCTTATGGACTTCAGCGTTTGCCTTACTCATGGTGGTATCGCCTTTCTTTGCATTGTTTGCGGCCATACTATGGGGAAGCAGTCTGCTAATCGGAGCTTTACACCTGGATAGAAGAGAATTAATAGCTATAATCGTCATGAATGTGATAATTGTGTCTTCTCTAGCAGGACTTGATAATACTATTACTATGCTGTGCTTTTTCATTGTCCCGGCGGTAGTAATTAGCTGGATGGCTCACCAAGGCCGTGATTATTATTACCTGCAGCGCTGGGGAGTTATCACCGCGGTCATAGGGGTAAGTCTCCTGCTGGGGTGGCTGTATTACACTTCCGGTGACCTGGGTATGGAACAAATAGAACAGCAAATGGAAGCTCATGTGGAAGAAACCATAGAGTATTATGAAGACTCTGGCCTGATGGAATTATATGAAGAACAGGGAATGAGCTCCGAAGAAGTGAAAGAAGCGCTCCTGTCATTTATGAGCGCAGCAGTGCGGCATTTACCGGCCTTGTACTATCTTCAGGCTATAATGGCAGTATTTTTCATCATTTTTTTGGCCTCTTTTTGGTGCCAAAAGCGCAACCTAGACCGTCTAATAAGAAAGCCTTTTGATCAAGAAATCATGCCCTGGCAGATGGCGTGGGTCGTTATCACCGGTTTGGTTCTGTGGTTGTGGGGGCGAGACCAGCTATCCGTGATCTACTATATGGGATCCAATATACTGCTGATTTCCGTACCCATAGCCCTTTATTATGGATTAGCCGCCGCTGTTTATAAAATAAGGCGGTACCGGGGGCGTACCCGCAGGATCCTGGTGATTGTATTTGTGATCCTATCGCTGCTATTCACTGCTTCGGCAATCATTTTTTTGACGGTAATTGGGTTGTTTGATTCATTACTTGACTACCGGAGATTGCGAACGAAGGAGGAATAAAAATGAAAGTGATTTTTCTTCAGGATGTCAAAGGTCAGGGCAAACAAGGGGAAGTAAAGGAAGTTGCCGATGGTTATGCCCGTAACTATTTGATTCCCAAAGGACTGGCAGTAGAAGCCACAAAAGCCAGAATGAAAGAGGTTCAGGAGCGCAACGAAAAACTGCGCAAATCCCAGGAAAAGGAAAAAGAGGAAGCAGTCAAAATACAACAAAGCCTAGATGGTCAGGTGATAAACATAAAAGCTCGTACCGGCACCGGAGATAAATTGTTTGGAGCAGTAACTGCAAAGGAAATAGCCGACACCATTCAAAAGCAGTTTAATGTCACTGTAGACCGGAAAAAGGTTGAGTTAACCGAGCCTATTAAACACGTGGGTGAGTACCCGGTAAGAATCAAAATTTATCCCTCCATTCAGGCTGATATAAAAGTAATAGTCACAGCAGCAGATTAACTCTAGGAGGATATGTCGTGCAGTATGAGGTTAGGAAGAGGAGAAAGAAGGAGCAGCACCATTATCAAAAGACCAAAACATCTAAAATAAAGTGGAGAATAGAATCTATCTACAAGAGCCTGGACCAGTTATACGGTACCCAGGGTCTAATACTTAGAGCCAGCAAATTGGATGCTATAGATTTAATGAGTTCCCAGGATGTAGGGGAGCGAATCCTAGCGTTAAAGCGGGTACTATGGGAAAACCCAACTTTATCCGACCTGGAACCCGATGAGGATCTGGAAAAGACCCTTGAAGAAATGGAAGATCTGATAGCGGAGAAGTTTGCCCGCAGAGCCGTAGAAGAGGATTTGCAGCAACGTATCCAGGATAAAATGAATGAAAAATATAATGAATATTTGCGAGATATTCAGGTCCAGGTATTGAAAGAACAGAACAGCAGCCGGGAGAACGCCCAGACCCTAAAAAAATATGGCCGGCTGGAAGTTATGGAACATACCAGTCTGAATCGTTCTGCTCTGGAGATTCTTCGCCCCTCAGCACTGGAAGAAATTGTTGGCCAGGAAAAGGCCATTCGTTCTCTGGTTTCCAAGTTGAATACCCCTTATCCCCAGCATATCCTTCTTTATGGACCCCCGGGAGTGGGCAAAACCACCTGTGCCCGCCTAGCTTTGGAAATAATTCGGGGGCGACAGCAGAATCCTTTCCGCCAAGACGCACCCTTTGTAGAAGTAGATGGAACTACTCTGCGCTGGGACCCGCGCGAATCCACCAATCCTCTGTTGGGTTCCGTACATGACCCTATTTATCAGGGGGCTCGCCGGGAACTGGCTGAAGACGGCATCCCTGAACCTAAATTGGGCTTGGTGTCCGAAGCCCATGGAGGTATTTTATTCATAGACGAAATCGGCGAAATGGATCAGATTCTGCAAAACAAACTGCTCAAAGTCATGGAGGACAAACGGTTTTACTTTGAGTCTTCCTATTATGATCCCCATGATGAACGCATACCCCGCTACATAAAGAAAATTTTTGAGGAAGGTGTTCCAGCGGACTTCGTGCTAATAGGCGCTACTACCCGCAGCCCAGAAGAGATCAGCCCGGCTTTTCGTTCCCGCTGCATGGAGATCTTTTTCGAGCCGCTGACCGCTGCCCAGATCCAGAATATAGTGGAGCTGTCCGCCCGCAAACTTCAGATTGATATTGAACCAGGTGTGGCTGAGGCCATCGGCAACTATACCAGTGATGGCCGGGGAGCTAATAAGTTATTGGTGGATGCCTATGCCCTGGCCTTAAACGAAGAAAATGGCGGCGACCATGACCATCTGGTAGTTACCTGTGCTCATGTTTACCAGGCTATTCAAAACAGCCGCCTCACCCCGCCGGTATATGCCCGGGCCGGACAGGAGCCGGAAATAGGGTGCATCTTTGGTGTAGGTGTTTATGGATATCAAGGCGGATTAATAGAACTGGAAGCAGTAGCTTTCCCAGCAGAAACTCCTGGTCAGGGAGCTATTCGTTTTAATGATACCGCTGGCTCCATGACCCGGGACTCAGTTTTTAACGCTGCTTCGGTGCTGCGCCAGGCCACCGGGAAAAACATTAAGGATTATGACTTGCATATTAATGTGGTGGGAGGCGGGAAAGTGGACGGGCCTTCCGCTGGCGTAGCCATTTACTTGGCTATCTTGTCAGCAATTGAGCAAAAGCGAATTTATCAGGATGTAGCGGTTACCGGTGAACTATCTATTCGCGGTCAGATTAAAGCGGTAGGCGGACTAAACGAGAAACTGTATGGAGCTAGACAAGCCGGTATTCATAAAGTTCTGATTCCGGCGGACAATCTGGGCGATGTGCCCCTGCAGATGGACGGCTTGGAGATCATTCCGGTAAAAAACGTGCAGGAAGCTTTTGCCCATGTGTTTGCTGAATAATAGGGGCGGCTATAACTGAAAAAGCTTTACAAACTGAGCCATCCGGGCTATAATGACACCGATATGCTTTAAACCGATGAGCAAGAGAAGTAGGAATAATCAAGGGTACGCAGAGAGCCGCCAGCTGGTGAGAAGGCGGTTACACCGGTTATTTTGAATGGACTTGCGAGGGCAGCCCGAAATGAAAAGAGTAGGCGCTGACGGGAACCCTGACCGTTATCAGTAGGGTGCATATGATGGTATGCAAAATGAGTGGGCGATTAATCGTCAATTAGGGTGGTATCGCAGAAGCAAATTGAGCTTTTGTCCCTTTACGGGACAAAAGCTTTTTCAGTTTTAGGAGGGTGAGAGTATGACCAAAGGCAGGTTCGGTGTTCATGGCGGACAATACATTCCAGAAACACTAATGAATGCAGTTATGGAGCTGGAGCAGGCCTATAACCGTTACAAAGATGACCCCCAATTTACAGGGGAGCTGCAGGAACTGCTGAGTAATTACGTGGGGCGGCCTTCCCTGCTGTATTATGCCGAGAAAATGACCCGGGATTTGGGCGGAGCCAAAGTTTATTTGAAGCGGGAAGACCTTAATCATACTGGCTCGCACAAGATTAACAATGTCTTAGGGCAGGTACTGCTGGCTAAGTATATGGGCAAAAGACGGGTTATAGCAGAAACGGGAGCGGGTCAGCACGGAGTAGCCACCGCCACAGCGGCCGCTCTTTTGGATATGGAATGTGAAATTTTTATGGGCAAGGAGGACACGGAACGGCAGGCTCTCAATGTGTATCGCATGGAGCTGCTGGGGGCAAAAGTACATGCGGTTACCAGCGGCACTCAGACCTTAAAAGATGCGGTAAATGAAACCATGCGTGAATGGACCGCCCGGGTAGAGGATACCCACTATGTACTGGGATCCGTTATGGGGCCTCACCCTTTTCCAACCATAGTCCGTGATTTCCAGAGCATTATCGGCCGGGAAGTCAAAGAGCAGATTATAAACCTGGAAGGACGACTGCCCGATGCTCTAGTGGCCTGTGTAGGCGGCGGCAGCAATGCCATAGGCCTGTTTTATGATTTTATCAATGAACCAGAAGTGCGTCTGATAGGATGTGAAGCAGCCGGACACGGTGTTGATACCGACAAAAATGCCGCTACCATAACCACAGGGCGGCTGGGTGTTTTTCACGGTATGAAATCCTACTTCTGCCAGGATCAATATGGACAGATAGCGCCAGTATATTCTATTTCAGCAGGGCTTGATTATCCAGGGGTTGGCCCTGAACACGCCTATCTGCATGATATTGGCCGGGCCGAGTATGTCCCGGTCACCGATGAGGAAGCGGTGGACGCCTTTGAGTATCTGGCCCGTACGGAAGGCATTATACCTGCTATTGAAAGCGCCCATGCCATTGCCCATGTGCGTAAACTGGCGCCCACCATGGGAGCAGGACAAGTTATTGTCGTCAACCTTTCCGGAAGAGGCGACAAAGATGTGGCGGCTATAGCACGTTATCGGAGGCGAGAAATCTATGAGTAGAGTAGAGCAGGCATTTGCGAAAGGAAAGGCCTTAATTCCGTTTATCACAGCCGGCGATCCTGACTTAAAAACCACGGAACAGCTGATACTGGAAATGGCTAGGGCAGGGGCCGATTTGATCGAACTGGGAATACCGTTTTCAGACCCGATTGCCGAAGGGCCGGTTATTCAACGCGCTAGTATGCGGGCCTTACAAGCCGGCACGACTACGGATAAAATCTTGGCTCTGGTCAGCCGGGTACGGGAAAAAAGTGATGTTCCCCTGGCTTTTGTGACCTATATTAATCCCATTTTTGCCTTCGGTATCGAACGATTTATGCACAACTCACGGGAAGCAGGGATTGATGCCCTGATAATACCGGATCTGCCTTTTGAAGAAAAAGGTGAGATCTTGCCCTATTGCCGTGAATATGGCATTGACCTGATTTCCATGATTGCACCCACTTCCAAAGAGCGCATAAGCATAATCGCCCAAGAAGCGCAGGGGTTCGTTTACTGTGTTTCCTCCCTTGGAGTTACAGGGGTGCGCGAAAAAATCGGTACCGAGGCAGAGAACATGGTGGCCATGGTTAAGGCTGTAAAAGATATTCCCTGTGCTGTCGGCTTTGGTATTGCTTCTCCGGAGCAAGCCTGGCAGATAAGCCAAACTGCGGACGGGGTTATTGTAGGCAGTGCCATTATGCAAATAGTAGAGCAGTATGGTGCCGGGTGTATTCCCCAGGTGTCTGCTTATATACGCCAAATGAAGCAAGCTATAAATCAGCATAAAGATTAAGGGGGCATCATAGAATTGATACCAATTGTCACCTGCGGCGCAGGATAGCCATATTTCTTGTGCGTGGTACCAATATCTTCCAGAGATGTCATTGCTGTGAAAATACTTCGGTAGTGCCGGAACGGCTGATGACACAGCCCAATTAATTTTCGCAGCAATCACTGACAATTAATTAATGACGAGAAGAGCAGAGTTTAGGAATAGATTAGATGAGT
>Ga0116180_1000870_pt1 | contig 26603 bp, 21 predicted proteins | sample AD_UKC073_MetaG_FD_89804 | JGI IMG/M metagenome (GOLD analysis project Ga0116180, IMG submission 89804) | Active sludge microbial communities of municipal wastewater-treating anaerobic digesters from USA - AD_UKC073_MetaG | ecosystem: Engineered > Bioreactor > Anaerobic > Digestate | place: USA... | reverse complement strand
GAAGACATCGCGGCCGTGCTGTTCGAGCTCGACGTGGGAGCGCTCGGCACCATGCTCGTGTCGCAGATGGCGCCCGGACGCAAGAATGCGCTCGTGCTCGAGGTGCACGGGCAGTCCGAGAGCCTGCGGTTCGCCCAGGAGCGCCCCGAGGAGCTCTGGGTCGGTCGCCGGAGCGGCTCCTCGGTGCTGCTGCGTGATCCCGAGACTGCGGCCCCGGATGCCGCGCGCCTCTCGCTGGTGCCCGCCGGGCACGCGATGGGGTACCAGGATGCCTTCAACGCGTTCGTCGCCGACGTCTACGCCGCGGTGCGGGGCGCGCAGGTCGAGGGTCTGCCGACCTTCGACGACGGGCTTCGCGCGGTGCGGCTCACGCAGGCCGTCCTCGACTCCGCCGCCTCCGGGCGATGGATCGAGGTCGGGGATCGGGCCTCGACATGAACGAGGCCCTGCTCGAGGGAGCGCCCGCGGCCGGGACCGCGGGTGAGGTCGTGCTGCGCGCAGCCGGAATCGACAAGGCATTCTTCGGAGTGCAGGTGCTGCACGGCGTCTCCCTCGAGGTCCGGCGCGGGGAGGTGCACGGCCTCGTCGGCGAGAACGGCGCCGGCAAGTCCACGCTCATGAAGGTGCTCGCGGGCGTGTATCAGGCCGACGCCTGCAGCGTCGAGTTCGCGGGGCAGACGGTGGCGTTCGCGCACCCGCTGCAGTCGATGACCGCCGGGCTGGTCACGGTGTTCCAGGAGTTCAATCTGCTTCCCGAGCGCACGGTCGCCCAGAACGTCTACCTCGGCCGCGAGCCGCGGCGCGGCGGATTCATCGACACGAGGGCGATGACGGAGCGCACCCGCGCGCTGCTCGACGACCTCGGCGTCGACTTCCTCGACCCCGCGGCGCGTGTGGGCGCGCTGACGGTCGCCGAGCAGCAGATCGTCGAGATCGTGAAGGCGCTCTCGTTCGATGCGCGTGTGATCTCGATGGACGAGCCCACCGCCGCCCTCAGCGAGCACGAGGTCGAGCTGCTCTACGCGATCGTCCGGCGCCTCACCGCGCGCGGCGTCGCCGTGATCTACGTCTCGCACCGGCTGAAGGAGATCTTCGACCTGTGCGACCGCATCACGATCCTCAAAGACGGCGCGCTGGTCTCGACGGATGCCGCAGCCGACCTCACGCAGGACGAGCTCGTGCGCCGCATGGTCGGCCGGCCGATCCAGAGCTACTACCCGGGCCCCGAGGAGGGCACCCGAGTCGGCGACGCGCGCGTGCGGCTGCGCGGCGTCGGCAACGACTTCGTCGACGGCGTGCACCTGGAGGTGCGGGCCGGCGAGATCCTCGGGCTGGCCGGGCTGCAGGGATCGGGCCGCACCGAGATCCTCGAGGGCATCTTCGGCGCGCACGCCTTCACCCGTGGCGAGATGGAGCTCGACGGGCGCCGCGTGCACGTCGCCTCGCCGCGGCAGGCGGTCCGCGCCGGCATCGCCCTCGTCACCGAGGACCGCAAGGCGCAGGGGCTCGCCCTCGGCCAGTCGATCCTCGACAACGCCCTGCTCGTGGTGCGCGGCGTGTTCGCGGGGCGCACGCGCGCCGCGCGGAAGCGGGTGCCCGGCATCCTCTCGAGCCTCGAGATCACGTCCCGCGGCCTCGAGCAGGAGGTGCAGACCCTCTCGGGCGGCAACCAGCAGAAGGTGGTGCTGGCCAAATGGCTGGTCACCGATCCGCAGCTCGTGCTGTTCGACGAGCCCACCCGCGGCATCGACGTCGGGGCGAAGGTGGCCGTGTACACCCTGATGCGCCGGCTCGCGGCCGAGGGCAAGGCGGTGCTGATGGTCTCGTCCGAGCTGCCCGAGGTGATCGGGATGAGCGACCGGATCGTCGTGATGCGCGACGGGCGGGTCAGCGCCGAGCTGCCGGCGGGGGCGTCCGAGCTTGAGGTGCTCGCGGCGGCCACCGGGGCCGCAGGGCCCGGCGAGGCGGGCACTGGTGCGGCGGCACCCGACGAGGGCGGCACCGACGAGCGGCGGGGGGCGCGGCCATGAGGCGCGTCCACATCGGCACCACGCAGATCGTGCTCATCGCCCTGCTGATCGTCGTCGTGATCGGCGCGATCCTCGTGGGCACGGTCGGTCGCAACTTCTTCAGCGAGGGCAACGTCCGCGACATCCTCACCGGGATGAGTGTGCTCGGGCTCGTCGCCATCGGGCAGACCCTCGTCATCCTGGGAGCCTCGCTCGATCTCTCGGTCGTCTACGTGATCAGCCTCGCCAGCCTGCTCGGCGCGACCACGATGAACGGCGATCCCGCGAACATCGCGTGGGCGGTCGTGCTCACCCTCGTCGTGTGCGTCGCGATCGGGCTGGTCAACGGGCTCGTGGTGACCGTGCTGCACGTGAACGGCTTCATCGCCACGCTCGGCATGGGGCTCGTGCTGCAGGGCGTGCTCAACACCAGTTTCCAGGGCAGCGCCGGCAAGGTGCCGTGGGAGTTCCAGCTCATCGGCGCCACGGGCATCGGCCCGGTGCCCGTCTCGACCGTGATCATGCTCGTGCTCGCCGGGGTCGTCTGGGTCGTCCTCGAGCGCACGCGCATCGGCGCGCACCTGTTCGCCGTGGGCGGCAGCCCCGAGGTGTCGCGCCTGAGCGGCCTGCGCATCCGCCGCCCGCTGATCGTCGCGCACGTGCTGTCGTCGGTCTTCGCGGGGCTCGCCGGGCTGCTGCTGGCCAGCCGCCTGGGCGTCGGCAGCCCGGTCGTCGGGCAGCAGGGCGGATACGACCTGCTCAGCATCGCGGCGGTGGTGCTCGGCGGCACGCTCCTGCTCGGCGGGCGCGGCTCGGTGTGGGGCACCATCGGCGGTGTTGCGATCTTCGCGGTCGTCGACAACGTGATGAGCGTGCTGCAGATCAACCCGTTCCTCAAGGACGTGGTGCGCGGCGTCGTCATCGTCGCCGCCGTCGCCGTCTACAGCCGTCGCGTCGTCTCGGCACGGCGGGCGCGGTTCGGCCCCGGCAGGCGCGACGAGCTCGTGGATGCCGCGGTCGCGGCACGCACCGTGCCCTCGGCTTCCGCCGGGGGAGGTGAGGGATCGTGAACGCCCTCCGCACCCTGATCAGCCCCCGCGGGGCCGTGTTCCTGCTGCTGGTGATCCTGCTCGCGGCGATCATCATCCTGAACCCGAGCTTCGCGGAGCCCGGGCAGTTCATGCGGTTCATTCAGCGGGTCGCCCCGGTCGCGATCATCGCCATCGGGCAGTACTTCGTCATCGTCTCGGGCGAGTTCGACCTCTCGCAGGGCTCGCTGATCACGGCGCAGGTCGTGATCGCCGGCAACCTCGTGGGGCAGGACGACTCGCGCACCGTCCCCGTGATGGTGCTCATGTTCGTGTTCGGCGCGGTCATCGGGCTCGTGAACGGGCTCATCACCACGCTCCTGAGGGTGCCCTCGTTCATCGTCACCGTCGGGATGATGCTCGCCCTGCTCGGCGGGATCCTGTGGTGGACCGGCGGCGCCGCCACCGGAAACCCCGCAGACAGCTTCCGCAACGTCGGCCGTGGCGGCATCCGCGACGTGCCCGTCATCGACTACCTGCCCTGGTCGGTGCTCGTGCTGGCCGCCTGGCTGGCGCTGGCGATCTGGGTGACGAAGCTGCCGCTCGGCAAGCAGATGATCGCCGTGGGCGACAATCCGACCGCCGCCCGATACGCCGGCGTGCGGACCTGGTGGATCACGACGCAGGGCTTCATGATCTCGTCGCTCTCGGCGACCGTCGCCGGGATCCTGCTCGTCGGCTTCGCGGGCGTGCACCCCTCGGTCGGCCGGGGCTACGAGTTCATCGCCATCACGGCCGTCGTGCTCGGCGGGGTGGTGCTCGGCGGAGGGCGGGGCTGGGTCGTCGCCGCGGTCGCGGGCGCATTCGTGCTCGAGTCGCTGTTCCTGCTGATGAACATCATCGGCGTGCCCTCGACGCTGCGCGACAGCGTGCAGGGCGTCATCATCATCGCGGCCGTCGCCTACGCGGGGGTGTCGTTCCGCACTCGTCGCGCGCGGCCGAGACCCGCGGCATCCACACAGTCTTCTCCCGATCCGGGGAAGGAGCCGGCCCCGCCCGCGGCGGCCGCTCAGTCCGAATCACATGTCCTCAGAGGCGAGGGCAGCAACGCTAACCAGGGAGGTTAACCATGCGACGATCACTGAAGATCGGCACCGCCGCAGCAGCGCTCATCGGCCTGTTCGCGCTTGCCGGGTGCACCACGGACCCCGGCGTCACGGCACCGTCGGATGAGCCGTCGGCGTCGAGCGGCGGCACGGCGAACGAATGGTTCGACCAGGCGATCTACGACAAGCAGTTCGCCGAGCGCTCCGTCATTCCCCAGGGCCCCGAAGACGAGGTCTACCTGCAGCACATCAATGCCGAGATGGTCGACACCTCGGCCTATGCGAGCCCGGGCGCGAAGAAGGCGTGCTTCGCCAACGCGTCGATCTCGAACCCCTGGCGTCAGACGGGCTGGATCACGATGAACCAGCAGCTCAAGGTGCTGCAGGATTCCGGTGCGATCAGCTCGATGGAGACCCGTGACGCGCAGGACTCGGATGACACGCAGATCGCCGACATCGACTACTTCATCGGCGAGGGCAACTGCGACGTGTTCATCATCTCGCCCAACAGCACCGCCGCCATGACGCCCGCCGTCGAGCGCGCGTGCGCGACGAACAAGCCGGTCATCGTCTTCGACCGTGGCGTCGAGACCGACTGCCCGGTCACGTTCATCCACCCCATCGGCGGCTTCGCCTGGGGCATCGACACGGCCGAGTTCCTCATCGAGAACCTGCAGAAGGGCGACAAGGTCGTCGGCCTGCGGATCCTCCCCGGCGTCGACGTGCTCGAGCAGCGCTGGGCGGCGGCCGAGAAGCTGTTCGCCGAGGCGGGCATCGAGGCGGTCGACTACTTCACCGGCGCCGACCCGGCGAAGATCAAGAGCATCATCAGCGACGAGCTCGCCAAGGGCGATGTCAAGGGCGTCTGGATGGACGCCGGCGACGGCGCCGTCGCGGCGATCGAGGCGTTCGAGGACGCGGGCGTCGACTACCCGGTGATGACCGGCGAGGACGAGATGTCGTTCCTGCGCAAGTGGAAGGCGACCGGGCTGACCGGCCTCGCCCCGGTGTACTCGAACTTCCAGTGGCGCACCCCGCTGCTGGCGGCCGCGATGATCTTCAAGGGCGAGCAGGTGCCCAAGGAGTGGGTCCTCCCGCAGAACCCGATCACGGCCGAAGAGGTCGACCGCTACCTCGCCGAGAATGAGGGCATGCCCGACGGTCACTACGCCAAGTTCGGCGGAGAGAACCTGCCCGGCTACCCCCAGGTGTGGCAGCAGCGCATCATCCCCTGACCGGGACGCGTCGCAGCGCGTGCGGCGGGATGGCACCGGCTCACGCCCGGGCCGTCCCGCCGTCGCGCGGCCGTCGGCGACGCGCACTCCTTCCCACCCGCTGCCTTCTCACCTTGGAGCACACCATGCGCAGGCCGATCGGCGTCAACACCTGGGTCTGGACCTCGCCGCTGGATGACCGGCGGCTCGAGCCGCTGCTGCGTCGCATCGCCGGCATGGGGTTCGACGCCGTCGAGCTGCCGGTCGAACAGCCGGGCGACTGGGACCCGCCACGCGCGCGCGACCTCCTCGACGAGCTCGGGCTGCGGCCGGTCGTCGTCGGCGCGATGGGGCCCGGCCGCTCGCTGCTGGCTCGTGCCGGCGACGTCGCCGGCACGCAGGCGTACCTCCGCCACTGCCTCGGCGTCGCGCGCGCGGTCGGCGCCTCGGTCGTCGCGGGGCCGTTCTATGCGCCGACCGGCGTCACGTGGCGCATGAGCGCCGGCGAGCGGGCGGATGCCACGGCCGAGCTGCGCGCCTCGCTCGCGCCCCTCGCGGCGGAGGCAGCCGATGGAGGCTCGACGCTGGCGATCGAGCCGCTCAACCGCTACGAGACCAGTCTGATCAACACCGTGGCCCAGGGGCTCGACGCGCTCGGGCCGCTGCTCGGGCCGGGCCTGGGCCTCGCGCTCGACAGCTACCACCTGAACATCGAGGAGCAGCGCCCGGTCGAGGCGATTCGCGCCGCCGGTCGCGCCATCGCCTACGTCCAGGTGTGCGGCAACGACCGCGGCCCGGTCGGCGACGACCACACCGACTGGCCGGGCATGCTCGACGCGCTGGACGACGCCGGTTACGCAGGCCCGCTCGGGGTCGAGAGCTTCACCGGCGACAACGAGACCATCGCGGTCGCCGCCTCGGTCTGGCGGCCGCTCGCCCCCAGCCAGGACGAGCTCGCCGAGCGCTCGCTGCGCTACCTGCGCGCTCTGCAGGACCGGCGCGCGGCCGGCTGAGCGCGCCCTCCAATCCACCATCCCGCACCGCACGCAAGGAGCACGCCGATGTCCGCACATCCGGTCACCCTGTTCACTGGCCAGTGGGCCGATCTGCCGTTCGAGGAGGTGGCGCGACTCGCCGCGTCGTGGGGCTATGACGGCCTCGAGATCGCGGCATCCGGGGATCATCTCGACCTGCGCCGCGCCGACGAGGACGACGCGTACGCGGCCTCGCGGCTTGAGATCCTCGATCGACACGGCCTGCAGCTGTTCGCGATCTCGAACCACCTGGCGGGGCAGGCGGTCTGCGACGCGCCGATCGACTTCCGGCACCAGGCGATCCTGCGCGAGTACGTGTGGGGCGACGGAGAGGCCGAGGGCGTTCGCCGCCGCGCCGCCGACGACATGCGGCGCTCGGCCCGGGTGGCCCGCAAGCTCGGCGTCGAGACGGTGGTGGGGTTCACCGGCTCGTCGATCTGGCCATATGTGGCGATGTTCCCGCCGGTGCCCGCCGAGACGATCGAGCGCGGCTTCGAGGACTTCGCCGAGCGCTGGAACCCGATCCTCGACGTGTTCGATGCCGAGGGGGTGCGCTTCGCGCACGAGGTGCACCCGGGCGAGATCGCCTACGACTACTGGAGCGCCCAGCGCGCGCTCGACGCGATCGGCCACCGCGAGGCGTTCGGCTTCAACTGGGACCCCTCGCACATGATGTGGCAGGGCATCGATCCCGTGGGATTCATCGTCGACTTCGCCGATCGGATCTACCACGTCGACTGCAAAGACACGCGGCTGCGGCCGAACAACGGCCGCGCGGGCATCCTCGGATCGCATCTGCCGTGGGGCGACCCGCGGCGCGGCTGGGACTTCGTCTCGACCGGCCACGGCGACGTGCCGTGGGAGGACGCATTCCGGGCGCTGAACGCGATCGGCTACTCGGGCCCGATCTCGATCGAGTGGGAGGATGCCGGGATGGACAGGCTGCACGGCGCGGCAGAGGCGGTCACGTTCGTGCGCTCGCTGCTCTGGGACCTGCCCGGCGCCGCGTTCGACTCGGTGTTCTCCAACCAGTAGCCGGGTGTGCCGCGGCCGGGGCTCGCACGTCCCGGCCCCGGCCGCGGCACACGCGGTCGCTCTACGTCGCCGCGGCCGTCGCCGGCGCCGCTGAGATGCTCGTCGGGGCCGGGGGCTCGGGCGTCTCACCCGAGTTGATCGCGTGCAGCAGGGTCGCGAGGCGCTCGACGTCGGTCACGTCCCACGCGGAGAGCGCGCCGACGAGCCGGTTCTCGTCGCTCTGGCGCGCGGCGTCCAGGCGCTCCTGGCCGAATGCCGTGGTGCTCAGCAGCTGCGAGCGGCGGTCGTCGGGGTCGGGCGTGCGCGTGATGAACTCGAGGCTCTCGAGTTCGCGCACCGCGCGGCTGAGTAGCGACTTGTCGACGCCGAAGTGCTCGGTGAGCTTCGAGAGCGTGATCGGCCCGCGCCGGGTGATGATGTTCAGCACCTTGAAGTGCGCGGGGGTCAGCCCCGGGCTCACCGACTCTGCGGTGCGCCGCAGGAACAGCCGGATCCGGCTGACGAGCTCGCTGAGCTCGGCCTCGATGGCGCGCGCCGCGGCCTCGCGCCGCGGATCAGCGCCCATGTGCGCGGGGCTCATGCCCGTGGGCCTCGGTCGCGCGCGCCTCATGCTGGCGCTGCTCGACGCCATGCGAGGGGGCGCCCGCGACGGTGGCCGCGGCATCCGCCGCATCGAGCCCCGCGTCGCGCGCCGCCTCGATCTCGGCGGCGGCGTCGTCGCCGGCGATCTCGCTCGCGATCATCGCGGCGCCGTCGCCCGCGGCGTCGGTCGCGAGCGCGGCCTCCTGCGCGGCGAGACGCTGTGAGGTCGTCATGGTGGTGAGCGAGTGGTTGGGCAGGAAGATGATGGCCAGGAAGCTCACCACGGCCATCGGCGCGGCGATCATGAACGCCGACGAGATCGCCTGGGCGTAGATGTCCTCCACGATCACGCGCACCGACTCGGGCAGCAGGCTCACCTGGGGGAGCGTGCCGGAGGAGAGCTGCGCGGCGATCTCGGTGCCCTTGTCGCCGAGCTTCGCGATCGCCTCGCCGAGCGCCTGCCGGCTCGAGGCGAACAGGCTGCTCGCGCTGAGCGCCAGGACCGCGCCCATCACCGAGACGCCGATCGTGCCGCCGAGGCTGCGGAAGAACGTGACGCCAGAGCTGGCCACGCCCATCTCCTCGGGCTTCGCGGTGTTCTGCACGATCAGCACGAGGTTCTGCATGGTCATGCCGACGCCGGCGCCGAGCAGGAACATGTAGACCGAGACGAGGAAGAAGTTCGTGTCGAAGCGGAGGGTCGTCATCATGAACGAGCCGGCGATCATCAGCACGCTGCCCGAGACGACGTACGGCTTCCAATGGCCGTGCTTGGTGATGAGCTGACCGACGACGATCGAGGTGAGCAGCATGCCGCCGATCATCGGTAGCGTCATCAGGCCCGCCTCGGCGGGCGTCGCGCCGCGCGCCATCTGCATGTACTGGCTCAGGTAGACCGAGGTGCCGAACATCGCGATGCCGGTGGCGATCGACGCGGTGACCGAGAGCGTGAAGGTGCGGTTGCGGAAGAGGGTGAGGGGGATGAGCGGCTCGGAGGAGCGGAGCTCGACCAGCACGAACGCGCCGGCGACGAGGAGCCCGCCGCCCGCCAGCAGCACCGTCTCGAGGCTCCACCACTCGTAGGCGGAGCCGGCGTTGGTCACCCAGATGAGGATGAGCGAGACCGACACCGACAGCAGCACCATGCCGAGGTAGTCGATCTTGCGCTTGGTGCGCGGCATCGGCGGGAGGTGGAGGGTGCGATGCAGGATCCAGATCGCGGCGATCGCGAACGGGATGGTGACGAAGAAGTTCCAGCGCCAGCCGAACGCGTCGGTGATGACACCGCCCAGCAGGGGGCCTCCGACGGTGCCGAGCGCCATGATCGCGCCGAACAGGCCCATGTAGCGGCCGCGCTCGCGCGGGCTGATCACGTCGGCCATCAGGATCTGCCCGAGCGCGGCGAGACCGCCGGCGCCGATGCCCTGGAACGCGCGGAAGGTGATCATGGTCGCTGGGTCCTGCGCGAAGCCGGCGACCGCGGTCGCGCCCACGAAGATCACCATGGCGATCTGGATGAGCGTCTTGCGGTTGAACAGGTCGGCGAGCTTGCCCCAGATCGGGGTCGAGATGGCGGTCGTCAGCAGGGTGGACGTGACCACCCAGGTGAATGCCGACTGGTCGCCGCCGATGTCGTGCACGATCACGGGCAGCGACGTCGAGACCACCGTGCCGGCGAGGATCGAGACGAACATGCCGATGAGCAGGCCCGAGATGGTCTTGATCACCTCGCGCGGCGTCATCGCCGCGGGGGCCTCGGGTGCACTGGGGGTGGGCGGCGCGGATGCAGCTGTCATTGACGACCTTCACGAATGGTGGGCGCGCACCCGGCCGAGACGGCGCGTGACGGGCGCAAGAGATTGTTGATAAAGGTCAACTATATGGATGCGAGGGGGCCGGCGTCAAGCAGGGAGGGTCTGTGTTTCGCGCCTTACGCGGGCGAGCCGCCCCCGCCGAGCGCCATCGCGCGGCGGATCTCGCGCTCGTGTGCGGGCGTCAGCGCGTACTCGGGCACCGCGCCGCGCGAGATGAACTCGTGCTCGGCCACGGCGGCGGCGACCGCGGGCGAGTCGGCTCCGCCGAATCCCGGGTCGATCGGCGGCCTGGCATCGCCGGGCGCCGCGGGGCGGGCGCGGGTCGTGCGACGGTGCAGCTCGTCGATCAGCGCATCGGCCATGCCCACAAGCTTGCGGATCTCGACGTCGTCGCGGTCGATCCACACGCTGCGCGGCTCGTCGTCGACGGGCACGAAGTCCTCGTGCTGCTCCCAGACCACCAGCGTGCGCTCGGCGCCCAGCACGTACTGCTGCCACCACACCTGTCGCAGGTAGTTGCGCGGGATGCTTCGCCACGGCTTCGTTGTCGTCTTGATCTCGCACAGGTGCACCGCGTCGCCCACGACCGCCAGCCCGTCGGGCGTCGCGAGGTGGCGGGCCTCCTCGCGGGCGCGGAAGAGCGCCGTCGAGGGGAGGATGCCGTGCGTCGCCGCCACCCAGCGGGCGATCTCCGGCTCGCGTCGGCGCCCGTGCTCGGTGTAGGCGTTTCCGCTGAACCCGGAGCCGTGCAGCTTCGCGGTGGCGGCGGTCTCGATCGAGCGCGCGGAGGTGAGGCCGGCGACGTCGGTTGCGGTGATCCCGCGCGCTCGGGCGCGGAGCCACGCCACCCGGTCGGTGGAGTCGGCGACGATGCGCGCGGCGAGTTCGGGTGTCACCCTTCGAGCCTAACCGCAGCCACCCCCGGGCGCGGGGCCGCCACCCCGGCGGCGGGAGGGGGGCGCCGCCCCGTCGCCCCGTCCCCGCTTCCAGCCCGGCCGCCCGCCGCGCCGCGCCGCGCCGCCGCGCCGTCGCCCGCCCCCGGGGGGGATGCGTGCCGGCACGGATTTTGCGAGGGGAGCGGCATCCATTAGTCTTGGGGGAGCCAAAGACCGTCGGTCATCGGAATGCGCGCAAGCGCAATCGATCGAAGCTCTGCACTGCAGGGGCCCACGCAGGTGTGACTGAGATCCTCAGAGCAATCTGATGCCAAGCTCCGTGCGCCTGCGCCGGAGCTTTTTTCATTGCCAGCCACGATCCCCGAGACCCGGCACTGCGGCCGACGATCCACCACCGTGGAGCGTCTCGAAGACAAAAGGAGTGGCCATGGCACGGAAGGATGCTGCGGTTGCCGAGCTCACGAAGAATTTCGAGGACTCGACTGCCGTTCTGCTGACCGAGTACCGCGGACTCACGGTTGCGGAGCTCAAGGAGCTGCGCAAGTCCATTCGTGACGACGCAAACTACGCCGTGGTGAAGAACACGCTGACCAAGATTGCCGCCGAGAAGGCTGGCATCACGGGGCTGGACGACGAGCTTGCGGGCCCGTCTGCCATCGCCTTCGTGCACGGTGACCCCGTCGCCGTCGCAAAGGGTCTGCGCGCCTTCGCCAAGGCACACCCTCTTCTCGTGATCAAGGGCGGCTACTTCGATGGCGCCGCGCTGACCGCTGCAGAGGTGGGCAAGCTCGCTGACCTCGAGAGCCGTGAAGTCCTGCTGGCGAAGCTCGCCGGCGCGATGAAGGCCTCGCTGTTCGGAGCCGCCTACCTGTTCACCGCACCGCTCTCGAAGACCGTTCGCACGGTCGAGGCACTGCGCGAGAAGCAGGAATCCGCAGCCTAGGCTCACGCCTCGGGCTCGGTGAAAACCACACAAACCTTCATGTCGACCAGGCCGCGCAGCGGCCGAATCGACACACCAATCAAGGAGAAACATCATGGCAAAGCTCACCACTGAGGAGCTGCTCAACGCGTTCAAGGAGCTCACCCTCATCGAGCTCAGCGAGTTCGTCAAGGCGTTCGAGGAGACCTTCGAGGTCACCGCTGCTGCTCCGGTCGCCGTTGCCGGCCCCGCCGCCGCCGGTGGCGCCGCCGCTGAAGAGGTCGAGGAGCAGTCGTCGTTCGACGTCGTGCTCGAGTCGGCCGGCGAGAAGAAGATCCAGGTCATCAAGGTCGTGCGCGAGCTGACCAGCCTGGGCCTCGGCGAGGCGAAGGCTGTCGTCGACGGCGCCCCCAAGGCTGTGCTCGAGGGCGCAACCAAGGAGGCCGCCGACAAGGCGAAGGCCGCGCTCGAAGAGGCCGGCGCGACCGTCACCCTCAAGTAGTCGCCGCGCCGTCACGGCGCATGACTGCTGCAAAGAGCCCCGGATGCTTCGGCATCCGGGGCTCTTTCGTGTGCGGGGAGCGCGCGGTTCGCGGATCGTGGCGCGCGGGAGGGCCTTCGCGGCGCTACGGTCGGGCTCGAGGCTGTTGCGGAGTGTGCGGGCCCGGCCTACGGTGACCTTGGAAGCGGTTCCTCACCGCGCACATGCGCCGGGGCGCCGTAGCACGCCAAGAACATCCTTCAAAGGAGGAACGCATGGCTCATCGCAGACGTCAACGTGTCGTCTTCTCACTCGCGGCGATCGCCGCCACCGGACTTGTGGTCTCGGGCTGCGCGGGCGGCGGCGGAGGCGGCGGTTCCTCGAGCGCGCCGAGCGGCGAGTTCGCCGGCCAGACGCTGAACGTCGTCGCGGCCTGGTCGGGCGCCGAGCAGAAGAACTTCGAGCTCGTCCTGAAGAAGTTCGAGGACGACACCGGCGCAAAGGTCAACTACACGAGCTTCGGCGACAACGGCCCCACCTACATCCAGGGGCAGCTCGAGGGCGGCACCCCGCCCAACATCGCGCTCACCGGGCAGCCGGCGCTGCTGCAGTCGCTCGCCGCGCAGGGCGATCTGATCCCCGTCAGCGACGAGGTCAAGAAGGTCGTCGAGGCGAACTACTCGCAGAGCTGGATCGACCTCGGCTCGGCCGACGATCAGCTCTACGGCGTCTGGTTCAAGGCATCGAACAAGTCGACGATGTGGTACAACTCCGACATCTACGACGAGGCGGGCGCCACCGTCCCGAGTGACTGGGACGGCTTCATGGAGCAGCTGCAGCTCGTGCAGGACTCGGGCTTCTCGGGCATCTCCGTCGGGGCCGACGTGGGCTGGCCGCTCACCGACTGGTTCGAGAACGTCTACCTGCGCACCGCGGGCGGCGAGATGTACGACAAGCTCACCAATCACGAGATCCCCTGGACCGACCCGTCGGTCACCCGGGCGCTCGACGTGATGGCACAGCTGTGGAGCAGCGACGTGCTGCAGCCGGGCGGCGCGCAGCGCAGCTTCGGCGACGCCGTCACCGAGGTCTTCGGCGCCGACCCGAAGGCGGGCACCGTCTACGAGGGCGACTTCGTGGCGGGCGTGATCACCACCGACGGCAACTCGGTGGTCGGCGAGAACGCGCTGTTCTACGACTTCCCCGCGATCGACGGCTCGGCCCCGGCCGTGGTCGGCGGCGGCGACGTCGCCATCGCGTTCGTCGACGACGCGGCCACCATGGCGCTCATGAAGTACCTGGCCTCGCCCGAGTCGGCCGAGATCTGGATCCCCGAGGGCGGCCTGACCTCGCCGAACAAGGCCGTGGATTCCTCGGTGTACCCCGACGCGATCTCGCGCCAGATCGCCGAGGCGCTCACTAGCGCCGAGACGTTCCGCTTCGACATGTCTGACCTGACGCCCAGCGCGTTCGGCGGTACGCCGGGGCAGGGCTTCTGGCAGGAGATGATCTCGTTCTACGAGAACCCGAGCGACGTCGCGGGCACGCAGCAGCGGCTCGAGGCGGCAGCGGCGGCGGCCTACTAGGCCGACGCACCTCGCGCGTGCGGCCCCACGCGGGCCGCACGCGCGAGCACACAAGAAGCATGAGGTGCACTGCGTGACCGATACGGCCACCGCGAGAACCACGCCGTCGCCGGGGAGGCGAGCCACGGCCCCCTCCCCGGGCAGGGCCCGCCTGCGCCGCGGCGCGATCATCGCGTCATTCCTGCTCCCCGCGCTCGTCGTGCTGGGGGCGCTTGTCGTGTACCCCATCGTGTTCACGGTCATCCGGTCGTTCTACGACCAGGGCGGGCAGAACTTCGCCGGCTGGGACAACTACGTCACGATGTTCACGAACGACACGACGTTCACCGCCATCCGCAACAACATCATGTGGGTCATCGTGGCGCCCGCATCGTGCACGATTCTCGGCCTGATCTTCGCGGTGCTGCTCGAGAAGCTCAGGTGGAAGACCGCCTTCAAGCTCATCATCTTCATGCCGATGGCGATCTCGATGCTCGCGGCCGGCGTGATCTTCCGGGGCATGTTCCAGGAGAGCCCGAACCTCGGCGTCGTGAACGCGGCCCTCGTCGGGATCAACAACATCTTCTCGGACTCGGCCGACTACCCGGGCGCGAGGCCGCGCGACGGATTCGGCATCGTCGAGGACCGAGGCGTGATCGCGAGCGCCGATACGATCGCGCCCGGCGGCACCCAGGACTTCCCGCTCACCGGCATCCGCGCCACGAGCCTGCCCGACGACGCGGCGCAGGCGATCCCGGCCGCGAACGCGAGCGACACGCAGATCACCGGCACCGTGTTCCTCGACGTGCTCCGCGGCGGCGGCGGCACCGACGGCGAGATCGAGCCGGGCAAGCGCGGGCTTCCAGGCATCCGCGTCGACGCAGTGGCCGCCGACGGCTCGATCCACGGCTACGCGACCACCGGCGCCGGAGGCGACTTCGTCATCGACGGGCTCGCGGTCGGTGCGCAGTACACCGTCGCGCTGCCGGCATCGAACTTCGACGAGGGCTTCCAGGGCGTCTCGTGGCTGAGCGCGTCATTCATCAACGGCGTCGTGATCCTCTCGTACATCTGGATCTGGGCCGGCTTCGCGATGGTGATGATCGCCTCCGGGCTCTCGGCGATGGACCGCTCCCTCCAGGAGGCCTCCCGCATCGACGGCGCGAACGAGTGGCAGGTGTTCACGCGGATCACCGCGCCGCTGCTCTCACCGGTGCTGATCGTGGTGTTCGTGACCCTGATCATCAACGTGCTGAAGATCTTCGACCTCGTCTACGTCATCCCGCCTGGCGCGTCCAAGCCCGCGGCGAACGTGATCGCGGTCGAGATGTGGACGGTGTCGTTCGGCGGCGGCGCCAACCAGGGGCTCGGCTCGGCGCTCGCGATCCTGCTGCTCGTGCTCGTGCTGCCCTCGATGATCATCAACGTCCGCCGATTCCGTGAGGACCGCAGCCGATGAGCGATCTCACCCTCGTGCGCCCCAAGAAGACCGTCGCGCAGCGGATCCTCGGCGTCTTCAGCTCCAGCATCGTCAACATCGTGCTGCTCATCGTCGCGGTCTTCTGGCTGGTGCCCACCGTCGGCCTGTTCATCACCTCGCTGCGCACCGCCGGCGACATCGCGGCGACCGGCTGGTGGACGGTGTTCACCGCGCCGGCGCAGCTCACGGTCGAGAATTACACGAACCTGCTGTCGAACACGACGATCACCGGCTCGTTCCTGAACACCATCGTGATCGCGGTGCCCACCACGATCCTCGTCGTGATGATCGGCGCGATCGCCGCGTACGGCTTCGCGTTCCTGCAGTTTCCGGGTCGCGACTGGCTGCTGATCGTCGTGATCATCCTGCTCGCGGTGCCGCTGCAGGTCGCCCTGATCCCGCTCGCCCGGCTGTTCGGGGCGATCGGCATCTTCGGCAGCGTGCTCGGCGTCATCCTCTTCCACACCGCGTTCGGGCTGCCGTTCGCGATCTTCCTGCTGCGCAACTTCTTCACGCAGGTGCCGACCGAGCTGCTCGAGGCCGCCCGCATCGACGGCGCCGGCGACTGGCGGATCTTCTTCCGGGTCATCCTGCCGCTGGGCCTGCCGGCGATCGCCTCGCTCGCGATCTTCCAGTTCCTGTGGACGTGGAACGATATGCTCGTCGCCCTCATCTTCACGAACTCCGAATCGCAGCCGCTGACGGTCGCGATCCAGTCCCAGCTGCGGCAGTACGGCGCGAACCTCGACGTGCTCTCGACGGGCGCCTTCGTGTCGATGATCGTGCCGCTGATCGTCTTCTTCGCGTTCCAGCGCTACTTCGTGCAGGCGCTGCTGGCGGGATCGCAGAAGTAGCCCAGCTCGGGGGTCGGGGGTCGGGGGTGCGCCGCGGCGCTCCGCAGCGACGAGCGATGTGGATGCCGCGGCCGACGCTCAGCGCACGCTGCAGCCGAGCCGGAGGAGCGACGCCTCCATCGCTTCGATCTCGAAGCGCTGCACCTCGCCCATCGCGGCGGCGACCGCGAGGACGCGGGGCTCGGAGCCGAGCTCGAGGATGGCATCCACCATCTCGACACCGCCCACGTGGTGCCGGATCATGAGCTCGAGGAACAGGCAGTCGGCTTCGGTGCCGGTGGCGGCGGCCAGCGCCGCGAGCGCCTCCGGACTCGCCATGCCCATGGCCGCCTCGAGCTCGGCGGTGCTCGGCGCCGACTCGGCGGAGTGCCCGGCCCCCGGGGCATCGCCGCCAGTCTCGTGATCTGCGCCGGCCTCGTGATCGCCACCGGTCTCGTGATCGGCGCCGCCGTGCCCCATCCAGGCCATCAGCGGCTCACCGCGCTGCGGCAGGCCCCAGGCGACGAGCCACGAGTACATCTCGCCGATCTGCGCCGACTGCGAGGTCGCCATGTCGTAGGCCATCATGCGAATCTCGGGGTCGTCGGTCTTGCGGTGGATCTCCATCGCCATGTCGACGGCCTGCGCGTGGTGCAGCTGCATGTCGCGCGCGAAGCCGGCCTCGGCGCTGTGCGTGTCAGGGGTCTTCGGTGCGTCCTGGGCGGCGCCGAAGGCGCTGAACCGGCCGAGCGCGAATGCCAGCACGGCGGCAGCCAGCACGGCAAGGGCCGGCAGCAGCCAGCGCGGCGCGCGGCGCGGGGCTGCGGCATCCGCCCGCGCGTTCAACGCCGGCCCGGCCCGTCGATCGCGCCGGTGCAGGCCGAGGTGGGCTCGGGCACGTGCTGGTTGCGCCAGTACTCCTCGAGGAACTCCTCGATGCGCGGGTCGGCGACCGAGTCGAGCTTGAGCTGCGCGTTCCACGCGCTGAGCGCGAGCGGGGTGTCTTGGCCCTCGAACGGCGAGAGCACGATGTAGGTGGAGGGGAGCTTGGCCTGCAGCGCCGCGAGCGCCGCGTCGTCGACGCGGGCCGCGTCGTAGGTGACCCACACGGCGCCGTGCTCCTGGGAGTGCACCGCGAGCTCGTTCTCCTGTGGCTCGGTGTAGACGCCGCAGTTGAGCCACGCGTTGAAGTGGTCGCCGCCGGCAGCCGGGGTCTGCGGGTAGTCGACGCGTTCGGTGACGTGCTGATTGCCGTTGTCGAAGGTCTCGACGCCCTCGATCTGGGTGCCGGTGCCGCCGATGTCGTAGCTGGCCGCCGGCGGCGCCTTCGGGGCCAGGGCGAACGAGGCGATCAGGGTGCCGACGATGGCGGCCGCGACGACCGAGCCGCCCGCCCACCAGGCGATCCTGCGCCGACGGTTCGCGGTGTGCTGACGGGCCTGCTGGGTGCGGCGGGCGTCCTGCTCGGCGGCGCTGCGCCGCGCCGCCTGCGCGTCGAGCTCGGCCTGCCTGGCCGGGTTGCCGCTTCGGCCGCCTCGAGCATTCGGGCCGTCTGCCGGGCGCTTGGCGTTCGGCTGTGCGGGGTCTGGCTGTGTCGGGGTCATGGGAGTGATCTCGGCTGGGCGCGTCGGAGCCGACGCGGATGGGTTCGAGTGCGCCGGGCGAAATGCCGGCACAGGCGACCAAGCCTAGGCGGGCGCAATGGGAACGCGGTGGGAGCGGGCGGCGCGTGCCGCCGCCCGCCCGCCTGGTTCGGCGCAGGCGGCGGCGGTAGAATCGTCGAACTCTCGCGCTCGATTCGCTTCGATGCACTCGTTCCGATGCGACCGCCGGGTCGCTGCTCTCGTTAGGCCACTGTGACCCCCACCCCGCCCACACCATCGAATCCGCCTGCCGAGGGGGAGCCGGACGCACGCACGCACGCACGCGCCGACGCCGAGCACAGCGACACCGACCGCAGCGACGCCGATCGCACCGGCGCCGAGCACAGCGACCCGTCGTCGCCGACCGGCGCCATCCGCACCCTCGGCCCGAACCCCGCCACCGCGCCCATCGTGCTGCACCCCGGCGACAGCATCACGCGGCGCAGGCGAATCCTCTACATCCTGGTGCTCGGGGCGCTCACCGCCCTCGGCCCGTTCACGATCGACCTCTACCTGCCTGCGTTCCCGATCCTGGAGCACGACTTCAACACGACCGCCTCGGCGATCCAGCTGACGCTCACGGGAACGATGATCGGCTTCGGGCTGGGCCAGCTCGTCGTGGGGCCCTGGAGCGACAAGGTCGGACGCAGGATTCCGCTGCTGACGACCACCAGCGTCCACATCATCGCCAGCGTCGCGGCGGCCGTCGCGCCCACCCTCGAGCTGCTGGCGGCGGCCCGAGTGCTGCAGGGCGCCGGCGCTGCCGCGGGCGGCGTGGTCGCGGTCGCGATCGTGCGCGACCTGTTCGGCGGCAAGCCGCTCGTGCTCATGCTCTCGCGACTCGCCCTCGTCTCGGGCGTCGCGCCCGTGATCGCGCCGCTGATCGGCTCCGGGCTGCTGCTCATCACCGACTGGCGCGGCATCTTCCTGGTGCTCGCCATCTACGGCGCCGTGATGCTCAGCTGCGCGATCTTCCTGGTGCCCGAGACGCTCCCGGTGGCGCGACGGCAGGAGCGGGGCTCGACCACGGTGCTGCAGCGCTACCGCAACGTGCTCGGCGACCGCGTGTTTCTCGGACTCATCGTGATCGGGTCGATGACGTTCAGCGGCCTCTTCTCGTACCTCTCGGCGTCGTCGTTCCTGTTTCAGGAGACGTACGGCTTCGACGCGCAGCTGTACGGCGTGCTGTTCGCCGTGAACTCGCTCGGCGTCGTGCTCGGCGTGCAGATCGCGTCGCGGCTGGCCGCGCGCTTCGGCCCGCAGTGGGTGATGGCATTCTCGACCGCGGGCCTGTTCGTGTTCGGGTCGATGATCTACGTGTTCGCCGTGCTCGATCTGGGGCTCTGGGGCACGCTGATCCCGCTGTTCCTGTTCATCACCAGCTGCGGCTTCACCTTCCCGTGCGTGCAGGTGCTCGCGCTCGACCGCCACGGCCGCGAGGCCGGCACGGCCGCCTCGCTGATCGGCGCCGCGAACTTCTCGATCGCCGGGCTCGTCTCGCCCGTGGTCGGCCTGGTCTCGCACGGGGGCATCACCGCCGCGACGATGTCGATCGTGATGGTCGGCTGCTCGGCGATCGGCGTGCTCGCGCTCTGGCTGGTGGTGCGGCCGCGGACGATCGGGCAGCTCGCGCCATAGGGCGGGCGCGACGTGCGGGGCGCGCGAGGGCGATGGGCCGGGATAGGCAGATGACAGGGCTGGGGGATGCCGCGGCGCGGCGACGCTCGTCCGGGCCCACGATGCGCATGCCGCGGCACGCGGCCCACGGGCAGCCGCCGCCGGCTCGCTAGGCTGACCCCATGAGCGATCTGGGCGTGCAGGCAGACCCGAACTCCGGCGCGGACGGTGCCGCCGACCCGGAGCTCGCGCGGCTGCGGGCCGAGGCGGCACACGCCGAGGCAGAGCTCGCGGCCGCACGCGCCGCGGCGGCGCTCGCCGAGGCGCAGGCGCGCCTCGCCGCCGCCGAGGCGCGGGCCCACGCAGCCACGAGCGCGGCCGCGCAGGCGCAGGCCGGCGTCGGAGGCGAGCCCGCCGACGGCGATACGTCCGCAGCTCCCGCGCAGGCCACTGCCGATCCCGCGCCCGTTCCCGCCGTCTCGGCCTCGGCCTCGGCCCCAGCCCCGGCTTCGGCTCCAGCTCCCGCGCCCGGCGCTCCAGCGCCCGCTTCCGGTGACCCAGCGCCGGCCACCGCGCCACCGGCCACCGCCGGCGAGCCCGCCGCGCCACTGTCTGACGAGCAGGTCGCGGTCGTGGTGGCCGGCTACGCGTTCGAGGGCGAAACGCTGGACGTCGGCGCCCTCGTCAACGGCGACCCACTGCCCGGCGCCCAGGTGCGCATCCCGCTCGCCATGATGAACCGGCATGGCCTCGTCGCCGGCGCGACGGGCACGGGCAAGACCCGCACGCTGCAGGGGCTCGCGGAGCAGCTGGCTGACAAGGGCGTGCCGGTGTTCGCCGCCGACATGAAGGGCGATCTCTCGGGCGTCGCCACGCCCGGCGAGGCGAACGAGAAGCTGCGCGCGCGCACCCGGGCGATCGGGCAGGAATGGCAGCCCGAGGCATCCGTCACCGAGTTCTTCGCGCTCGGCGGCATCGGCAGGGGCGTGCCGGTCCGGGCAACGGTGAGCGGCTTCGGGCCGCTGCTGCTTTCGAAGGTGCTGGGGCTGAACGCGACGCAGGAGTCGAGCCTCGGGCTCGTCTTCCACTACGCCGACCGCGAGGGGCTCGCGCTCGTCGATCTCAGCGACCTGCGCGCGGTGCTCACCTACCTCAGCAGCGCCGACGGCCGCGCCGAGCTCGAGGGGCTCGGCGGGCTGTCGAAGGCGACCGTCGGCGTGATCCTGCGGCAGCTCATCACCTTCGCCGACGAGGGCGCCGACGCGTTCTTCGGCGAACCAGAGATCGAGGTGGCCGACTTCCTGCGCGTCGCCCCCGACGGGCGTGGGATCATCAGCCTGCTCGAGCTGCCCGGCGTCGCCGACCGCCCGGCGCTGTTCTCGACGTTTCTGATGTGGCTGCTCGCCGAGCTGTTCGAGACCCTGCCCGAGGTCGGCGACCTCGACAAGCCCAAGCTCGTGTTCTTCTTCGACGAGGCGCACCTGCTGTTCAAGGACGCCTCGAAGGCGTTCCTCGCCGCCATCACCCAGACGGTGCGGCTGATCCGCTCGAAGGGCGTGGGCGTGTTCTTCGTCACCCAGACGCCCAAGGACGTGCCGGGCGACGTGCTCGCGCAGCTCGGCTCGCGGGTGCAGCACGCGCTGCGCGCGTTCACCCCCGATGACGCGAAGGCGCTGCGGGCCACGGTGGGCACGTACCCGCGAAGCGGCTACGAGCTCGAGCAGGTGCTGCAGCAGCTGGGCACCGGCGAGGCGATCGTCACCGTGATGAGCGAGAAGGGCGCCCCGACCCCCGTCGCCTGGACCCGCATGCGCGCGCCCCAGGGCCTCATGTCGCCCACGCCCGACGCGCAGATCGAGGCAGCGGTCACGGCATCGACCCTGCTGCCGCGATACGGGACGGCGATCGACCGCGAGTCGGCGCGCGAGATCCTGACCGTGCGCATGAACGCGGCGGCCGCCGCGGCCGAGGCGGAGGAGGCCGCCCTTGCGCAGGCGAAGATCGACGCCGAGCTGGCGAAGCAGCGCGCCGCGATCGACAAGCAGCAGGCGGCCGCCGAGAAGAAGGCGCAGGCCGAGTACGCGCGGCTGCTGAAGAAGACCCAGGGCACCTCGCGCACCAGCTCGTCTCGCCGCACCACGCGCTCGCCCCTGGAGCAGGTGCTCGGCTCGCGCAGCACGCAGACGCTGCTCGACGGCGTGATCCGCGGCCTGTTCGGCAACGGGCGGCGCTGAGCGCGTGATCACGAGGGTCGCGTCGCTAGGCGATGCGCCCCTCGTGGATCCTGATCGTGCGGTCGACGAGCCCCTCGGGCACGCTCGCATGCGAGATCAGCACGATCGCGCGGTCGTCGTCGATCGCGGCGAGCATGTCGTGCAGGAGGGCATCGGATGCCTCCGCATCCACCCCCGCGGTGGGCTCGTCGAGCACCAGCACCGCGAAGTCGGCCAGCAGCGCGCGGGCGAGCGCGATGCGCTGCGCCTGCCCGCCCGAGACGAGCGCGCCGCGCTCGCCGACGCGGGCGTCGAGGCCGCCGCGGGCCTCGAGCCATTCGCCGAGGCCGACGCGCTGCAGCACCGCGGCGAGCTCGTCGTCGGTGGCGTCGTCGCGCGCGAAGAGCAGGTTCTGCCGGATGTCTTCGTCGAAGAGCATCGGATGCTGCTGGCAGAGGCCGACGGTGCGTCGCACCTGCGCGCCGGCGATGCCCGGACCATCGGCCGCCTGGCTCGGGTGCGCGGTCACGCTGCGCCCGCCGATGGCATAGGTGCCGGTGCAGTCGAGGAACCGCACCAGCACGTGCGCCAGGGTCGACTTGCCGGATCCGCTCGAGCCGACCACGAGCAGCCGTTCGCCGGCGTGGATGTCGAGATCGACGTCACGCAGCGCGTCGGAGGCGCTGCCCGGCCACCGCGCCGACACCCCGCGGAGCGTGATGCCGGAGCCGAGCGGCGGGGCCGGCGTCCGGTCGTCGGCGGCGTCCGGTGTCTCGGCCTCGCGCACCAGCCCCGCCGGAAGCCGCTCGGGCAGCGCGTCGGCGATGCGCTCGGCGCTCGCGCGCACCTGGCGCCATGATGCCGCGGCCAGGGGCACGGTGCCGAACACCTCGAAGATTGCCATCGGCAGCAGCACGGCGACCGCGAACCACGGCGCGGCGAGCTCGCCGGCGGTCACGAGCGGGGCGGTGACGGCGATGGCGCCGATGGAGGCGGCCCCCGCGAGCACCGACACCACCGCCGAGGTGGCGCCCTGCGCGATCACCCGGCGGCGCATCACGGTGCTGAGGGCGGCGTCGGCGTCGGCGATGCGCGCGCGGGCCTCGGGCTCGGCGCCGAACGCGAGCAACACGTCGAGGCTGCCCAGGTAGTCGACCACCGCGTCGGCCAGGCGGGCGCGCGCCGGCGCGATGCCGCGCTCGGCGCGCGCGCCGAGCGCCCAGCCCCACGCCACGGCGGCGAGGGTGGCGAGGGCGAGGCATCCCGCGAGCACGAGGGCGGCCGCCCACGAGACGAAGCACATGAAGACGATGGATGCCGCGGCGACCAGCCCCGAGACGAACAGCGGCTGCACGACCCGGAGGGGCAGGTTCTGCAGCTCGTCGACGTCGTCGACCATCGACGCGAGCACCGACCCGCGGCGCGTGCGGGTGAGGCCGTCGGGTGCGAGCGGCACGAGCCGCCGCACCATGTCGGCGCGGGTGGTCGCGAGCTGGCGCAGGGCGGCGTCGTGTCCGGCGAGGCGCTCGACGTAGCGGAACACCGCGCGGGTCAGCGCGAACAGCCGCACCCCGACGACCGCGATCGAGAGGTACATCAGGGCGGGCTGCTCGGCCGCGCGCACGATGAGCCACGCGCTGACGGCGAGGAGCGCGACCGCGGAGGCCGCGGAGGCGAAGCCCGAGAGGGCGCCAGGGAGGAAGCGCCGGGCGGGCGGCTGAGCGCTGCGCAGCACGCGGGCGGTGGGGGAGGAGCCGCCGCCGGGTGTGCGCACCGGTGCGGGTGCGGCGGTGCGGGTCATGCGCCGGCTCCTTCCGGGGCGCCGATCCGGATGATCTGATCGGCGATCTCGCGCGCGCTCCGGCGGTGCGAGACGAGCAGCACGGTGGCGCCCGCGTCGGCGAGGCCGCGGATGGCGGACCACAGGGCGGCCTCGGTGGTGGCATCGAGCGCGCTGCTGGGTTCGTCGAGGGCGAGCACGCGGGCGCGGCCGGCGAGGAGGCGGTGGATCGCGCGCGCCACGGCGACCCGCTGGGCCTGGCCGCCTGAGAGCCCCGCGCCCTGCACCCCGAGCTCGAGGCTCGGGTCGAGGTGCGCCGCCTGGGCGAGCTCGAGGGCGCGGACGATGCGCGACTGCGCGGACTCGGGCGCGGGTGCGGGTGCGATCGCGGGTACGGGTGCGGACTCCGGTGCAGGTGCAGGTGCAGGTGCAGGTGCAGGTGCGGCCGCGGTCCCGGCTGAGGAAGCGGCCCCGGGGAGCGCCGCGGGCTCGCCGAGCGTGACGTTCGCGGCGATGGTGCCGGCGATCAGCCCGGGGCGCTGGCCCGCCCACGCGAGCCAGTCGGGCGCGTGGAGGGTTCGGATGTCGCGGATCTGGCTCGTGGTGGTGGCGCCGCAGCCATCGCCGGGGGTGGTGGGTGTGGCGGTGTGCGCGCTGTCGGCGGCGGCGGCGGTGCTGCGGCGGTGCGCACTGTCGGTGCTGTCGGCGTGGTCGGCTCCGAGCGTCGCCGAGCCTTCGAACTCGGCGACGCCGCGCAGCGCAGCGAGCAGGCTCGACTTGCCCGCGCCGCTGGCGCCCTCGATGAGCGTGACCGTGCCGGGGGCCGCGGCGAACGAGATCGCCGGATGCTCGGGAGCCGGCACGACGCTGTCGCCGACCCGCACGCGCAGCCCGCGGATGCGGAGCGATTCGCCGGAGGGGGCGCCGGCCGTCGCGCGCGGCGCGGTCGTGCCCTCGGGCTCCGCTGGCCTCGACTCCGCCGGAATCGCCGCCGCGGGGAGCGCCGCCGCGGCATCCAGCACCGCGAAGATGTCGTCGGTTGCGGCGACGCCCTCGGCCGCGGCGTGGAACTGCACGCCCACCTGCCGCAGGGGGAGGTAGGCCTCCGGCGCCAGCAGGAGCACGAACAGGCCCACCATGAGCGTGATCGTGCCATCGAGCAGGCGGAAGCCGATCGAGACCGCGATGAGTGCGACCGCGATGCTGGCGAGGAACTCGAGGGCGAAGCCGGAGAGGAACGAGACGCGCAGCACCCGCATGGTCTCGTGCCGGTACTCGCCGGTCACGCGCTCGATGCTTGCGACGGCACGGCGCTCGCGGCCGTAGAGCTTGAGCGTGCCGAGCCCCTCGACCGTGTCGGAGAAGCGCGCGGCGAGGCGGTGCAGGGTCTGCCACTGCGTGCGCTGCACCGCTCGGGTGGCGAGGCCGATGAGCACCATGAAGATCGGGATGAGCGGCAGGGTGAGCACCACGGTGAGCCCGCTCAGCCAGTCCTGCCACGCCATCACGATGAGGATCGCGGGGGTCGCGATCGCCGCCAGCACGAGCTGCGGGAGGTAACGGCCGAAGTAGGCGTCGAGCGCGTCGAGGCCGTGGCCCGCGGTGACGGCGAGGCTCGCGGTGTTGTGTCGCGCGAGCCACGCGGGCCCGAGCGCACGAACGGCGTCGACGAGCGCTCCGCGCAGCTGCGCCGAGACGCGCGCGGATGCCTGGGCCGATGCCCACTCGGACGCCCAGAGCAGCGCGCCACGGGCGAGGACGACGCCGAGGAGCGCCGCGGCGATGCGAGCGATCTCGTCGACGGGGGCGCCCTCGATCACGCGGACGATCGCGAGCGTGAGCAGCCAAGCGAAGGCGATGATCACGATCGTCTGGGCCGCGCCGATCAGCGCGGAGACGGCGAAGAACCCGCGGGCGGCACCCGCGTATCGCAGCAGTCGCGGGTCGACGGGCCGCGCCCGCGCCGTCCGGCCGACGTCAGCGCCGTCCGCCGGGGCCGGTTGGGTCGTTGCAGCTGTGGCTGGTCCCGCGCCCACACCCGTTGTGGGCGACGGTTCCGTGGCGGCGGTCACGCCGCGGCGGGCTCCGCCACCGCGTCGGTCACCGCTTCGATGGATGCCCGGCGCACGCGCTTGCGGAACACCCAGTACGTCCAGCCCTGGTACAGCAGGATCAGCGGCAGGAAGATCAGCGCGGTCCAGCTCATGATCTCGAGCGTGTACTGCGAGCTCGACGCGTTCGCGACCGTCAGGCTGAACGCCGGATCGGTGGTGGAGGGCAGCACGGCCGGGAACAGCGCGACGAACAGGGTTGCCACGGCGGCCGCGACGGTCGCGGCGCCGAAGGTGAAGGCGATGCCCTCGCGGCCGCGCAGGTTCGCGAGCACCGAGCCGATGAGGAGCACTGCGGCGAGCGCGGCGAGCAGCAGCACGGCGACGGAGAAGTGCTCGAGCACGGTCCAGAGCAGGAAGCCGGCCGCGACGACGATGGTGACCACGCCGGCCTTGGTCGCGAGCTTCTGCGCGTCGCGGCGAAGCACGCCGTCGGTCTTCAGCGCGACGAACGTGGCGCCGTGCGTGAAGAAGAGCACGAGCGTGGTGAGGCCGCCCAGGAGCCCGTACGGGTTCAGCAGCGTCAGCAGGTTGCCGGTGTAGTTGTGGTCGGCGTCGAGCGGCACGCCCTGGATGATGTTGGCGAACGCGACGCCCCAGAGGAACGCGGGCACCGCCGAGCCGATGATGATCATCCGATCGAAGCGGCGCTTCCACTCGTGCTCGGGGCGCTGGTGGCGGTACTCGAACGAGACGCCGCGCACGATGAGTGCGAGGAGGATGAGCAGCAGGGGCAGGTAGAAGCCGCTGAACAGCGACGCGTACCACTCCGGGAATGCCGCGAACAGGCAGGCGCCCGCGACGATCACCCAGGTCTCATTGAGGTCCCACACGGGGCCGATGGTGTTGATGATCTGGCGGCGCGCCACATCGTCCTTGCCGAGGAACGGCAGCGACATCCCGACGCCGAAGTCGAAGCCCTCGAGTACGAAGTACCCGATGAACAGGAAGGCGACGATCCAGAACCAGAGAACGGCGAGGTCCATGACGGGTCTCCTAGTAGACGGTCGAGCTCAGGGTCGGCTTGTCGTCCGACACCTGCTCGGTGGTATCGGGGCCCTTGTGCACGGCACGGAGGATGAGCTTGAACTCGACCACGGCGAGGATCGCGTAGATGAGGGTGAAGGCGATGAGCGAGATCAGCACCTCGTATGCGGGCACGCCCGGCGAGACGCCGTCCTCGGTGCGCATGAGGCTGAACACGATCCAGGGCTGGCGGCCCATCTCGGTGAAGATCCAG
>Ga0116180_1000869_pt1 | contig 26611 bp, 23 predicted proteins | sample AD_UKC073_MetaG_FD_89804 | JGI IMG/M metagenome (GOLD analysis project Ga0116180, IMG submission 89804) | Active sludge microbial communities of municipal wastewater-treating anaerobic digesters from USA - AD_UKC073_MetaG | ecosystem: Engineered > Bioreactor > Anaerobic > Digestate | place: USA... | reverse complement strand
GTGGTGTACGAGCCGCACCGGGCGCTGGACATCGACAACTGGCTGGCCGGCCAGGGCGTGCAGCGCCGGCTGGTGGTGACGGTGCCAGGCTTTGCGGGGCTGGGGCCGTTCCTGCGGCACAGCCAGCGCCTCGCCACGCTGCCCGGGCTGCTGGGCAAGGTGCTGCTGCACGACCTGGCGAGTGTCGAAGCGCCCCTGCCCTGCCCCGGCATGCCGATGTACATGCTGTGGCACCTGCGCCACCAGCACGATCCGATGCACCGCTGGCTGCGGGCCGAGCTGGAGCTGGTGGTAGCCCAGGTCTTATGAAGCAGTGAACTCTTCGGTATCCACCTCCACGCTGCTCTGGGCGTTGTAGCGGGGGCCGGTCACCGTGTGCTGGTTGATCAGGGCCTCCAGGCGTGCCAGCAGGTCCGGGTCGAGCTGTATGGCGTCGGCGCCCAGGTCTTCGCTCAGATGCGCCAGGCTGGTGGTGCCGGGGATGGGGATGATGTGCGGCGCCTTGTGCAGCAGCCAGGCCAGCGCCAGCTGGGCCGGTGTGCAGCCGGCCTCCTGTGCCAGCGCGCGGTAGCCCGGCAGCAGGCGCAGGTTGGCGGCATAGGCCTCGGGGGCAAAGCGGGGCATGCCACGGCGGATGTCCTTGGCCTCCAGCGTGCCCACATCGTGCAGCGTGTCGCACAGAAAGCCGCGCGCCACCGGGCTGAAGGCCACAAACGCAGCGCCGATCTCGCGGCAGACGTCCAGCACGGCGATCTCGGGGTTGCGCGTCCACAGCGAATACTCGGTCTGCACAGCGGTGATGGGGTGCACGGCATGGGCCTTGCGGATGGTGGCGGCGGACACCTCACTCAGGCCCAGGGTGCGCACCTTGCCTTCGCGTACCAGGTCGCTCAGGGCCCCCATGCTGTCCTCGATGGGCACCTTCTTGTCCCAGCGGTGCAGGTAGTAGAGGTCGATGCAGTCGGTCTGCAGCCGGCGCAGGCTGTCTTCGCAGTTGCGGCGCAGGGTTTCGGGGCGCCCGTCGATGACCCGCTTGATGCCGTCGTCGAACTGCACGCCGCCCATGCCGCCCTTGCTGGCCAGCGTGAAGCGGCTGCGGTGCGGGCCGAGCACCCTACCCACCAGGGTTTCGTTGGCGCCAAAGCCATACAGCGCGGCCGTGTCGAACAGAGTGACACCGGCATCCAGCGCGCCCAGCAGCACGCGCTCGGCGTCTGCGGTGGACGGCGGCACGCCATAGGCGTGGCTCAGGTTCATGCAGCCGAGGCCAATGCTGCTGACGGTAAAAGGCCCCAAGTTTCGGGTTTGCATGCGCGTGTTGTACCCGATCAAAAAGGCATCAGGCGCGTGACTTGTTATATACCCAGGCCGGCAAGGGGGCGGCGCGGTGCAGCACGTCCTCGTTCAGCCACAGCGCACTGCGGCGGGCGCGCTGTGCCACGGTGTCCAGCGGTAGCTGCTGGTAGTCGTCGTTGAACACCTCGAAGCTGTAGTCGCCGCGGTAGCCCAGGCGCTGCAGGCGCAGCACCAGGTCGGCCAGCTGTTCGCTGTGCACACCTTCGCCGGGGAACACCCGGAAGGTGCGTGCAGTGGTCATGCGCTCCTCGAAGGTCTTGGCTTCCTGCCACATGAAGTCGGCCAGCTGCACCAGGAAGATCTTGTCCGGGTCGAGGTCTTCGATGGCGTCCAGCGGGGTCTTGGCCGCGAACACATGGTAGGAATCCAGGCCCAGGCCCAGATTGGGGCAGTCGGCGCGGCAGACCACGTCCCAGGCGGTGGTGAACTCGTTGATGGTGCGGCCCCAGGACAGGCCCTCGAAGGCCACCTTGATGCCCAGCGGCAGCGCCAGCATGGCCAGCTTGCGCAGGTCGCGGGCGATGGCGTCCAGGTCCTGCGTGGCGTGACGCGAGGTGGACGAACAGGCCAGCAGCACCTTGCTGTCGAGTGCGGCACACATCTCCAGCATGGATTTGGCGATGTCCACCTTGTAGTGGTGCAGGTGGCCCGACAGGCCCTCGAAGTCGCGCAGCACCTGGAAGCCCGTGGGCCGCAGGCCGCTGGCGCGCACCGCCGCCACGGCCGCCTGCAGGCCCTGCGGATGGCCCACCACGTCGCGCGCGCTCAGCATCACCTGCGAGAACCCTGCCGCCTTCATCGCCGCCAGCTTGGCCTCCAGCGGACCGGCCAGGGTGATGGTGTCCATCCCGTATGCGTCGAGCACATGCATGGCCGGCCCCTTCACGCTGCGGACTGGTGCACCAGCTCGAACGACACCGAACCCAGCTGGTTGCGGGTCAGCGCACCGCGGTCTTCCGGGTGCAGTTGGGCTGACTCGATGAACTCCACACCCCGGGCCTTGAGATGCTGGACAGCGCTGGCCACATCCGGCACCCCCAGGCCCACCCGCAGCAGGCATTCCGGCGCGCTGTCGGACTCCATCCAGGGGTCTGGCTCGATCACCTGCCACAGAAACTGGCCACAGGGGCTGCGCAGCAGCGTGCCTTTGGGCAGGATGCCGAAACGCTGGTCGTCCGGGATCAGGCCGAAGCCGAACATCTCCTGGTAGTAGGCGATCCAGTCGGCACTGCGGTTGGGGCCGATGTACTGCACCACGCCGAAGTAGGACATGCCATCCAGCGCGGGCGGGTTCGGGTCCACCGTGGGGATGGCGACGAAGTCGATGTCGTAGATGGAAAACTCCTTCCACCGATCCACGAAATAGAAACGGCTGCCGCCCGGGCCATGGATGGCGGGGATGTGCAGCTCCATCGCCTGCGCATGGCTGGGCACTTCCCAGGCGCCCAGGTCCAGGCAGCGCCGGAAGGTCTTGTAGGCGTCCCGCACGCGCAAGGCCACAGCCGAGATGACGGGCGAGCCGTCCACCGTGGCCGACACCCGGGCATCCTCGGGGTGGGCATTCACCACCAGGTTCATGCCGCCCTGGCGGTACAGCACCACCTCGCGGGAACGGTGCCGGGCCACCGGGCGGAAGCCCATGGACTCCAGCACCTGCCCCAGTGCCTGCGGGCGGCTGGTGGCGTATTCGATGAATTCGATACCCTCGATCCCGGCGGGATTGGGCATGTCGGGAACCGCTTCGCGGTTGAACAGGGGGTGTGACATGGAACTCTCCTCAAGCGCCCAGCTGTGCTTTGGTGCGCAGCACATCAGGGGTGGTGGTGGGTAATCCAAAAAACTCCAGGTAGGCCGGAATCTGCTCGAACAGCATGTCCGAGCCGATTTGCACTGTGCAGCCGCGTGCTCGGGCAGCGGTCAGGAATGCGGTCATCTCGGTGCGCATGACCACCTCACCCACCAGGGCGCCAGGTGCGATGCGCGACACGTCCATGGGCAGGGGATCGTCCGCACTCATGCCCATGGGGGTGGCGTTCACCACCAGCTCAAACCCATCGGGGTCGTTGCTGCCCACGCGCACCTCCAGCGCCGGGTAGTGCTGCTGCAGCCGCTGGCCCAGGCCCTGCGCCGAGGCTTCGTTCACGTCGAACAGCCCCAGGGCGGACACCCCCGCCTGCGCCAGGGATGCCGCGATGGCCGAGCCCACACCGCCCGAGCCCACCACCAGCGCACGCCGGCCCGCCGGCTCAAAGCCCTTGCGGCGCACCCCCCGCACAAAACCTTCACCGTCGAACATGTCGCCCACCAGCCTGCCCTGCGCATCGCGCCGCACGGCGTTACAGGCACCCGCCACCTGAACAGCCACCGAGGCTTCGTCGAGCAGGCCCACCGTGGTGACCTTGTGGGGCATGGTGATCAGCGCGCCACGGATGTTCTCCAGCCGGAACACCGAGCGCAGCAGATCGGGGTAGTGCTCTGCCGTACACCCCATCGGCACCACCAGGGCATTGATGCCTGCGGACTCGAAGTAGGGGTTGTAGATCAGGGGTGCCTTGAAGGAATGCGTGGGGTACCCGATGTGGGCGATGATTTCGGTGTGGCCGTTGATCTTCATGGTGGTGAAGGGCTTCTTGCGCTTACTTTTGCGCGGCCTGGGCGGCAGAGACTGCTGCGCGCAGGGCCAGCAGGTAGCTGTCCGCGCCAAAGCCGCAGATCTGTCCCTTGACGACTTCGGCAAACACTGAGACGTGGCGGAAGGCTTCACGCGCATGGACGTTGGACATGTGCAGCTCGACGATCGGGCATTTCAGGATGGCCAGCGCGTCACGGATGCCGTAGCTGTAATGGGTCCAGGCGCCGGCGTTGATGAGCACGGCGTCCACCCCTTCGGCGTGGGCCCGGTGGATACGCTCGACCATCTCACCCTCGAAGTTGGTCTGGAAGGTTTCGACCTCCACGCCCAACTCGGCCCCCAGGCTGGCAAGAGATGCATTGATCTCGTCGAGCGTGGTGGTGCCGTACTGCGCGGGGTCGCGCTTGCCGAACATGTTGAGGTTGATGCCGTTCAGCGTGAGGATTCGCATGGGGGGAAATCTCCTGGATCTGGATTAAAAGAGGTCGGTGCACACCCGGAAATGGTGCTTACACCAAGGGCAATTCCACCACATGTCCGGTTCTGGCGGCCTCTGCGATCGCTTCGGTCACCCGCAGGTTCTGCAGGCCATCAAGGGCGCTGACGATGGGCTCGGCCTCACCGCGCACCACGGCACCGAAGTGCTCCATCTGGCGCTTGATCGGGTCGTCCCGCACCATGCCCACCACGCCCACCTCGAAGGGCTTCCACCAGGAGCGGTCTTCGGGGCGCGGGTAGGTCTTGAGGCGCATGGTGGGCACCGACAGGCTGCCATTGGTGCCGGTGATGACGTAGCAGTCTTCGTCGTCATAACTCGGGTAGGCCTTGTTCTCCTGCGAGGTCTGCTCCCAGCTGCGCGGGCAGGCAGCGGTGTCGGACAACATGAAGGTGCCCAGCGTGCCGTTGGCAAACCGCAGGTTGATGGCCACCGTGTCTTCCACCGGAAAGCCCCGCGTGGCGTGCGACGAGAAGGCCTGCACCGCCACAATGTCGCCGCACAGCATGCGCAGGTTGTGTACCTCGTGGATCATGTTGAGCAGGATGGGACCTGCGCCCGGTTCGCGGCGCCACGGGGCGTCGGCGTAGTAATGGTCGGGCTTGAGGAAGGTGGCGCTGCCCATCACCGCCACCAGCCGGCCCAGCACACCCGACTGCACCACATCGCGGGCCTTGGCCATGATGGGGCTGTGGGCGCGGTGGTGGCCAACCAGGATGCGGGCACCCCGTTGCGTGGCCTCGGCCACCAGCGCCTCGCCTTCGGCCAGGGTGGGGGCCAGGGGTTTTTCCAGCAGCATGGGCAAGCCTGCCTGCATACACACGCGGGCATGGGGCACATGCAACTGGTTGGGCGTGGCCAGCACCACGCCGTCAGGCCCATGCTGGCGGTCGGTGGCCAGCAGCTCTTCCAGGGACTTGAACAGGGGCACACCCGCAGCGGCCGCCAGCGGTGCCGCTGCAGGCGACGGGTCCACGATGGCGCTCAGCACCACGGTGCTGCTGGCCTGTGCTGCGTCCATATGGGCCTGGCCGATGTAGCCGGCGCCCGCCACTGCGATTCTGGTTTTGCTCATGAAGTTCTTGTCATCAAATGTGCGACCTGGTGGGGCTGGAACCTACCGGGTGACAGCGAGGCTTCTCGATTGATTTATCAAGTTTGTTAATGTACTAAATGGTTAATTTGTCACCCATCAGCACAAACCCTTGAAACTCAGGGCGATTTCGCCATAGCTGGTATGGCCCTATGCACGACACGTCAGGATGCGCGCATGACCGAACCCGCCACAGGGCATGGCCGGCTCAACTGCCCGAGCCACTGGCGGGCAATGTCCTGGAGCGTGTTCACGCCCTCACTTGCGCACGAAGCGCACCACCATTTCGATGATGTTGTCCCGGCGCGTGGTGACCGCTTGCTGCGCCTGGGTGTCGCGCTTGAAGATCAGCCCGAAGGTGTGCTGGTTCGACACATTAAAAAAGGTCAGCGCCGAGATGGAGGCGTGGATGTCGATCGGGTCCAGCCCTGTGCGGAACACGCCACTGGCCAGGCCGCGCTCATACAGCCGTCGTATGACTTCAATGGCCGGCACATTGAGCTGCTGAATGGTCCTGCTCTGGGCGAGATAGGCCCCCCGCTCCATGTTCTCGGACATCACCAGGCGAATCCAGGCGGGGTTGTTGAGGTGGTGGTCGAAGGTGAATCCCACCAGGCGGCGCAGCGCATCTTCGGGTGACAGATCGTCCAGGTGCAAGTCCGCCTCGATACTGCGCATGTTGCGGTAGGACTCCTCTAACACCGCAAGGTACAAGCCTTCCTTGCTACCGAAGTAGTAGTAGATCATGCGCTTGCTGGTCTGGGTGGCAGCCGCGATCTCGTCGATGCGCGCCCCGCTCAGACCCTTCTCGGAGAACTCCGCGCGGGCCACTTCCAGGATGCCCGCCATGGTGCGGGCGGGATCGTTGGTACGTGTCGTGGCCTTGCGCTTGGGCGCGGGCCTTGTCTTCGGCACAAAATGTACTGCTTCGTCCATTTTGCGAGTATAGGCCGGACGGCCTGCAGCGGCGCCCCTCGTGAAAACCCGCGCATCAGCGGTCAGCCCAGCGCGATCTCCCGCCCCTCGCGGGCGCTGCGGGCGATGGCCTCCAGTGTGGCGGCGATGTCGATGCTGGCCTGTGCCGCCCGCTCCACGGCCGCCGTGTCACCCGTGGCCACCACGTCGGCAAAAGCCTCCGCGCCAAAGCGGAAGCCGCTGCCCGTGGCCGATTGCACCGGCTCGAACGGAATGCTGTTGGCCGTCCCCCGACGTACCCGCAACTCGCTGGGCAGGTAACCCCAGGGGTGGCCCGGCCCATCGCTGGTGTGGTTCAGGTATTCGGTTTCGATGGTGCCTGCGGTGCCGGTGATGGTGGCGCGGCGGTGGTTGGCCACGTCCATGGCGCACGACAGCTGCGCGCGGCGGCCATCGGCATAGAGCAGCGTGGCCATCAGGCTGATGTCCACACCCGTGTCGGCATAGGTGGCATGGGCCATCACCGACAGCGGCGCCTCTCCCATCACCAGGCGGATCATGCTGAGGGTGTAGCTGCCGGCGTCCAGCAGCGCACCGCCACCCAGCTCGGGGTTCATGCGGATATTGCCGGCGCCGTTGACCAGCGAAAACCCGAAGCTCGCCTGCACCGTGCGCACGTCACCGATGGCGCCGCCCTGCAGCAGGGCCTGCAGCTCACGCGTCTGCGGCTGGAACCACCAGGGGTAGGCCTCCAGCAGCACCACACCGTTGCTGCGGGCGGCAGCGAACATGGCCTCGGCTTCTTGCTTGCCCAGCGCCAGGGGCTTTTCGCAGAGCACATGTTTGCCCTGGCATGCCGCAGCAATGGCCCAGGTGGCATGCAGGCTGTTGGGCAGCGGAATGTAGATCGCATCCACGTCTGCATCGGCCAGCAGGGCCTCGTAGCTGCCATGCCAACGCGGCAGGCTGTACTCCTGCGCGAAGGCCTGCGCCGCCGCACCGCTGCGGCTGGCCACCGCCACGATCTGCACGGCACCACAGCCCTGCAGGTCGCGGATCCACTGGCGGGCGATCTTGGCAGTACCCAGCACCCCCATGCGCAGAGGACGCGTACGGGTCATCGAAGAAGCTGCAGAAGGCATGGAGGCACGTACTCCGGGGTTCGTGGCTTGTAGGATCAGGCCAGTTGCTGTTCCAGTTGGTGCAGCACTTCGTAGCAAGGCAGCACGGATGCCACGCTGCTGTTGGGTTCGCGGCCTTCACGGATGGCGGCGAAGAACTCGCGGTCCTGCAGCTCGATGCCGTTCATGCTCACGTCCACCTTGGAAACGTCGATCTTCTCTTCCTTGCCATTCACCAGGTCGTCGTAGCGTGCGATGTAGGTGGCGGTGTCGCCGATATAGCGGAAGAAGGTGCCCAGCGGGCCGTCGTTGTTGAACGACAGGGAGAGCGTGCAGATGGCGCCGTTGGCGGCCTTGAGCTGGATGCTCATGTCCATGGCGATGCCCAGGGTCGGGTGGATCGGGCCCTGGATGGCGTTGGCCTTCACGATGGGGCTACCGGCCTGGTAGGCAAACAGGTCCACCGTATGGGCAGCGTGGTGCCACAGCAGGTGGTCGGTCCAGCTGCGGGCCTGGCCCAGCGCGTTCATGTTGGTGCGGCGGAAGAAGTAGGTCTGCACATCCATCTGCTGGATGTTGAACTCGCCGGCCTTGATCTTGTGGTGCACATACTGGTGGCTCGGGTTGAAGCGGCGGGTGTGGCCACACATGGCCACCAGGCTGGTCTGCTTCTGCAAAGCCACCACGTCCGCAGCGCCCTTGAGGCTGTCGGCCAGCGGGATCTCGACCTGCACGTGTTTGCCCGCCTTCAGGCAGGCGATGCTCTGCTCGGCGTGCATCTGCGTGGGCGTGCACAGGATGACGGCGTCCACTTCCTTGATGGCCAGGCTGTCTGCCAGGTCGGTGGTGACATGCTGGATGCCGTATTTGTCGGCCACTTCCTGGGTCTTTGCCAGGTCGCGACCGATCAGAGATACGACTTCAACATCGGGGATATTTTTGATGCCGTCGAGGTGCTTGATGCCGAAGGCACCGGCACCGGCAAGGGCTACTTTGATCGTCATGTTCAGTTCTCCAGGATAAGGTGGCCCACGGCGGTGTTGGACGCCGGGACGTGGAAGAAGCGGTGCTTCAGGGTGGGAGCCGGGCCGCCGGCCACGTCGGCCATGGCGCCGCGGGCTATCAGCCACATCACGAGCTCGATGCCCTCGCTACCGGCCTCGCGCACGTACTCGATGTGCGGCACCTTGGCCAGCTCGGCCGGCTCGGCGATCAGGCGATCCAGGAACTTGTTGTCCCATTCCTTGTTGATCAGCCCGGCGCGCGGGCCCTGCAGCTGGTGGCTCATGCCGCCGGTGCCCCAGATCTGCACCTTGAGCGGAGCATCGTAGGACTCGATGGCACGGCGGATGGCCTGACCCAGCTGGAAACAACGCTGGCCCGATGGCACGGGGTACTGCACCACGTTGACGTGGAACGGGATCACCTTCACCGGCCAGGCTTCGGGCGAACCGAACAGCAGGTTCATCGGCACGGTCAGGCCGTGGTCCACCTTCAGATCGTTGACGATGGTGAGGTCGAAGTCTTGCTGGATCACCGACTGCGCGATGTGCGAAGCCAGTTCGGGATGGCCGATGACCTTGGGCACGGGGCGCGGGCCGTAGCCCTCGTCGGCCGGCTCGAACTCAGCCGCAGTGCCGATGGCAAAGGTCGGGATCACGCCCAGGTCGAAGCTGGTCGCGTGGTCGTTGTAGACCAGGAACACCACGTCAGGCTTGTTCTCGCGCATCCACTGCTTGGACGGCTCGTAGCCTGCGAACAGCGGCTTCCAATACGGCTCCTCGGTCTTGCCCAGGTCGATGGCCGCACCGATGGCCGGCACATGCGAGGTGTAGACGGAGGCCGTGATCCGCGCATGGCCCGTTGCTGCTGCGGCGCCGGTCTGTTTTGCAGCATGCTCACCCATGATCTGCGCAGCCAGGGCCTCCTGGTGCGTCAGCTCCCACGCCTTCCACGCCTCGGACTGCGCGGGCGCCCCTTGCGCATCGCCGCCCTCGCCCGCCACACGGTTGCCCTCGGCGCTACGGCCGCCGCCGATCATCATGTCGCGGTACTGGTGCTCACTCATGCCGGTCATGCTGCCGGCCATCTGCTGGAACGACAGCCCATCGGTCGCGCCCAGCTTGGCCAGGAAGTAGATATTGCCGCCCGTGCGCATGGCCCAGTTCAGGTCACGCGCACGCACGGCCGCGCGCTGCTCGTCCGTCATGGGCCATTCGGCCAGGTAGGCGTCTTCGTCGGCCTTGAAGCGCGTGCGGTTCTCGGCCTTCATGAGGCTCATGCAGAACTGGTTCAGCCAGTAGCCCTTGCGCGACTGGTCGGCGTCGAAGATGGTCGTGCCGGGCACGTCCAGGTAGGGTTTTTGCAGTGCCATCTCAGACCTCCTCGGGCCAATACAGGCGCATCGGGTTGTCGACCAGCAGCTTCTTCTGCAGCTCGGCGGTCGGCGCGATGTGCGGGATGAAATCGACCAGCAGGCCATCGTCGGGCATGTGGTCCTTGAGGTTGGGATGCGGCCAGTCGGTGCCCCACAGCACGCGGTCGGGGAACTGCTCCACGATGCGGCGCGCGAACGGCACCACATCCTGGTAGGCATTCTGCTCGCCGTTCAGCGCCTTGGGGCCAGTGACGGACAGGCGCTCGGGACAGCTCACCTTGCTCCACACATTGGTGTGCTCGCGCATGAACTTCTCGAACAGCGCGAACTCGGGCCCATCCACCGGCTTGCCCACATCGGGGCGGCCCATGTGGTCCACCACCACGGTGGTCGGCAGCGCAGTGAAGAAGTCCCACAGCTCGGGCAGGTCCACCGCCTCGAAGTAGATGACCACATGCCAGCCCAGCTTGGCGATACGGCCGGCGATCTCCATCAGCTCGTCCTTGGGCGTGAAGTCCACCAGGCGCTTGACGAAGTTGAAGCGCACGCCGCGCACGCCGGCGTCGTGCAGCTCCTGCAGTTCGGCATCGCTGATGCTGCGCTTGACCGTGGCCACGCCGCGCGCCTTGCCGCCCGACGATTTGCAGGCGTCCACCATGGCACGGTTGTCGGCGCCGTGGCAGGTGGCCTGCACCACCACGTTGCGGGCAAAGCCCAGGTGGTCGCGCAACGCGAACAACTGCGCCTTGCTGGCGTCGCAGGGCGTGTATTTGCGCTCGGGCGCGAACGGGAACTCGGCGCCGGGACCAAACACATGGCAGTGCGCGTCAACCGCGCCTGCGGGCAGCTTGAACTTGGGCGTGCTGGGGCCGCTGTACCAGTCCAGCCAGCCCGGGGTTTTGGTGAATGCAGTCATGGGGTTTGCTTCAATCCAGCGAAATGTTGGCCTTGCGGATGACATCGCCGAATCGCTGTGCCTCCGACTTCACGGTGGCCTGGAACTGCTCAGGTGTCGTCGGGAAGGGTTCGTAGCCGAAGGTCTTGAATTTCTCAGCGAAGTCCTTGTCCTTGAGCACTTCTGCCAAATCCTTGCGGATCTTGTCGGTGGTGGCCGCGCTCAGGCCTGGTGGCACCGCCACCACGTTCCAGCCCGTGACCTCGAAGTCCTTCGGTCCACCCGACTCACCCACGGTGGGGATGTCCGGGAAGTCAGCCGAGCGCTTGGGTGCGGTAAACGCGAGCAGGCGCAACTTGCCGGCGCGGTACATCGGTCCGGCAGTGCCGGCACTGCCCAGCGCAAAGGACAGCTCACCGGTTGCAACCGAGGTGTACAGCTGGGTGGTTTCCTTGTAGATCACATGTTCCATCTGCGTGCCCGTCAAGCTCTCAAACAACTCAGAGCCCAGGTGCACCGGGTTGCCCACCGACCAGGAACCGTAGTTCAGCTTGCCAGGGTTGGCCTTGGCGTCGGCAATGATGTCACCCACGGACTTGTATTTGCTATTGGTGGGCACCGTGAAAAAGAAATGGGTCTTGAACAGCGGCAGCGCGATCTTGAAGTCCTTCTCGGCGTCATAGGGCAGCTTCTTGAACAGCGTGGGATAGGCGGCCAGGTGGACGTTATCCAGGATCAGCAGGTCGGTGCCGTCCTTGGCGCCACGCTTCCACGCGTCGATAGCGATAAAACCGTTGCCACCGGGGCGGTTTTCCACCACGACCGGCTGGCCCCAGGTGCGGGACAGTTTGTCGGCCACCAGGCGTGCCACACCATCGGGACCACCACCGACCGGGAACGGCGTGATGATGCGCACCGGCTTGGTGGGGAAGTCTTGTGCAGCGGCCATGCCGGGCAGCATGGCGGCCAGGGCGACGGCACCCAGTGTCAGACTCAGGCGGCGGGTCAGTTGTGCAGTGGAAATTTTCATGGGATGTCTCTGAAGTTAAATGGGTTAAATTGCTATAAATTCAATAGCTACTTGCGAAGGTATTTCCTGCGCAAGAAGCCTATCTGATGCCAAATATCAGTCGATGTAACGCAAACCGGCTTTTTCCAGCGGCTCGCGCATTTTGTACATATCGAGGCCCAGGATGCCCGAGGCCAGCTTGTCGCGCTTCTCACCTTCGAAGCTTTCACGTTTGATCGCTGCCGCAAGCGTTTGTGCCGCGAGCGCAGCGGGCACACACACCACACCGTCATCGTCGGCCACCACCACGTCACCTGGGGTGACCAGCATGCCGGCACACACTACGGGAATGTTCACCGAACCCAGCGTCGCCTTGATGGTGCCCTTGCTGGAGATGGCTTTGCTCCAGACCGGGAAGTTCATTTCCTTGAGGGTCTTCACATCGCGCACACCCGCATCGATGATGAGCCCCCGGGCGCCACGCGCCTGGAAGCTGGTGGCCAGCAGGTCACCAAAGTAGCCATCCGTGCAGTCCGCAGTCACCGCGGCCACCACGATGTCGCCAGGCTGGATCTGCTCGGCGGCCACGTGCATCATCCAGTTGTCGCCGGGCTGCAGCAACACGGTCACCGCCGTGCCGGACACCTGCACACCCGTCTGGATGGGGCGCATGTAGGGCTTGAGCAGGCCCACGCGGCCCATGGCCTCGTGGACGGTGGCCGAGCCCAAAGCGGCCAGGCCGTCGGCAGCAGCGCGGTCGGCGCGGGTGATGTTGCGGTACACAACGCCTAGTTCATACATATTCGTCCTTTCATCCCCCAAGTCGCTTCGCGACTCCCCCTTCCGCTCACGCGAAGGGGGCGCACCCAGCGGCCTGGCAAAGCCAGATCCGCGGGTGCCCTGGAAGTGGTTGTGGTTGGGTTACTGATTTTTGGCTTTGAGGGCAGCGTCAAGGCGCGGGAACACACGGCGGGCGTTGCCTTCATAGATCTGGTGGCGGTCGTCGGCGCTGAGGATCTTCGATGCTTCGATGTAGCGCTTGGTGTCGTCGTAGTAGTGGCCGGTCTGCGGGTCGATGCCGCGCACGGCGCCGATCATTTCAGACGCAAACAGCACGTTCTTCACCGGGATCACGGTGTTCAGCAGGTCGATGCCGGGCTGGTGGTAGACGCAGGTGTCGAAGAAGATGTTGTTCAGCAGGTGCTCTTCGAGCAGCGGCTTCTTCAGCTCTTGCGCCAGGCCGCGGAAACGGCCCCAGTGGTAGGGCACGGCGCCGCCGCCGTGCGGGATCAGGAAACGCAGCGTGGGGAAGTCCTTGAACAAGTCGCTGGTCAGGCACTGCATGAAGGCGGTGGTGTCGGCGTTCAGGTAGTGCGCGCCGGTGGTGTGGAAACAGGCGTTGCAGCTGGTGCTGACGTGGATCATCGCGGGGATGTCGTACTCCACCATCTTCTCGTAGATGGGGTACCAGTGCTTGTCGCTCAACGGGGGCGAGGTCCAGTGACCGCCGCTCGGATCGGGGTTCAGGTTGATGCCGACGTTGCCGTATTCCTTGACGCACTTTTCCAGCTCGGGAATGCAGGTCTTCGGATCCACGCCGGGGCTTTGCGGCAGCATCGCGGCGGGGATGAAGTTGTCCGGGAACAGCTGCGATACGCGGTAGCACAGCTCGTTGCAGATGGCCGCCCAGGTGCTGGAGACATTGAAGTCGCCGATGTGGTGGGCCATGAAGCTGGCACGCGGACTGAAGATGGTCAGGTCGCTGCCACGCTCTTTCATCAGGCGCAGCTGGTTCAGCTCGATCGACTCGCGCAGCTCGTCGTCGCTGATCTTCAGGTCAGCCACCTTCGGCATGGCCGAGGGGTCCTTGATGCCGGCAATCTGGGCGTTGCGCCAGTTTTCCAGCGCCTTGGGCGCGGTGGTGTAGTGGCCGTGGCAGTCGATGATCATGGGTGTGTCTCCTGGGGTCTGAAAGTCGATGTCGATGACGGTGAAATCTGCGAAGGCGGATCAGTGGGCCACAGCTTCGGCTCGGCTGTCACGTATGTCCTGCCCGCCCTGCGGCTGGGGGTGCGCCCATTGTTTGATGACCAGGGCCACGGTGGCCACCAGGCCCGGCACAGCCACGATGCTGAAGATGGTGCCAAAACCCAGGTGGCGCGCCGCCAGCTCGGCCACCAGGAAGGAGCCGGCAATGCCACCAAAGCGGCCGATGCCCAGCATCCACGACACACCGGTCGCGCGGCCCTGCGTGGGGTAGAAGGCGGCGGCCAGCGCCGGCATGGACGACTGTGCCGTGTTCATGATGGTGCCGGCCACAAAGACCATCAGCACCAGCAGGCCGTCGTTGCCCACCGTCTGGCCAATCAGGTAGACCGACAGGGCTGTGAGCGCATAACCGATGGCGATGATGCGGTTGGCGTTGAAGCGGTCCATCAGCCAGCCGCAGAACACCGCACCCACACCGCCCAGCGGGAAGAGTGCCGCCACCAGGGTGGCTTTGTGAGGGTCCATGCCCGCGTCCTTGAGCAGGATGGGCATCCAGTTGATCAGCGCATAGAAGATGACCAGGCCCATGAAATAGGCCAGCCACAGCATGAAGGTGCCCAGCCGGTGGCTGCGGCCCAGCACCAGGGCCAGCCCGCTGCCGGCGGCGGGGCCCGTTTGCTTTTCGGCCAGCACGAAGGCACTGGCGCTGGCCGCCGTGGCGGAGATACGCGCCAGCACCCGGCGGATACGCTCGGCCGGCTGGCCCTTGGCCACCATGTAGCGCACCGACTCGGGCAGCGCCAGCAGCATCACCACGGCCAGCACCAGCGGCACCACGCCGCCCAGCAGCAGCACGCTGCGCCAGCCCCAGTGCGGAATCATCCAGGCCGCCAGAAAGCCCCCGAAAGCCGCACCCAGCGGGAAGCCGCAGAACATGGCATTGGTCAGCATGGAGCGCTGCTTGTCGGGGCAGTATTCGCTGGTCAGCGTCACCGCATTGGGCATGGCGGCACCCAGGCCCAGCCCGGTGACGAAACGCAGCACGGTGAGCTGGTCCAGGCTGCCCGCGAAGGCCGAGGCCAGGCTGGCTGCGCCGAACACCAGCACCGACACGGTCAGCACGCCCTTGCGGCCAAAGCGGTCGGCCAGCGGCCCGGCGCTCAGCGCGCCTGCGGCCAGCCCGAACAGCGCCGCACTCAGTACAGGCGCCAGCGCAGGCTTGGACACACCCCACTCGCCGATCAGCGACGGGGCGATGTAGCCGATGGCCGCCGTATCAAAGCCGTCCAGCAGCACCACCAGGAAACACAGGCTGAAGATCAGCCACTGGTAGCCCGAGAAGCGGTGTGCATTGAAGAACGCCTGTACGTCCAGCGTCGAATTTTTGTCTTTGGTCATAGTCCCTGTGTGTCAAAAAAGCCTGGTGTTCCCCTTCACACAGGCTCCATCCCCTGGCGCTGCTTGGCAGCTGCCGTTTCGGCGCTGGCCATGAAGGCCAGCAGGTCATGTACCGCACCAGCTTGCTGCGTGGTGGCGCAGCAGCCCGCAGAGAAGGTTGTAGTGATCTGGATAACGGGCGGCAGCGGGCCCACAATATGGATGCCCTGCACGTGGATGAGTTCACTGAGCTGCTGAAAACCCAGCGCCACTGCGCCCTGTGCCACGAGGCTGCCCACCGGCACACCGGGTGGAGCCTGCACGATGCGGCTGGCGATCTCGTCCGCAATGCCCCAGCGCTCGAACAGCCGGGCCAGTACCACGCCGCTCGGGCCGGTGGAATAGCTCAGCGTGGGCGCGGCCAGCACCGCGCTGCGCACCGCATCTTCCGAACTGATGTCGGGCGCCGGTGTGCCCTGGCGCACCGCTACCGCCACACCGGAATGCACCAGGTCGGCCTTGCTGCCGGCGTGTACCTTGCCTGCGGCCACCAGCTTGTCGATGGCATCAGAGGCCAGCACCACGAAGTCGAAAGCCTCACCGGCCAGCACCCGCTTGGCGGCGTCCACACCGCCCACGGATTCGATGGACACCACCACCCCCGTGCGCGAGGTGTAGTCGGCCACGATATCGGCCAGCACCTGCCGGGTGGCCATCGAGGAAATGCCCTTGAGTTCGGTTGTTTGCATGGGAGGGGTGGTCCTTGGTTTGTCTCCGGCGCAGGCGCCACGCGAGGTGGACCCAAACCTGGCAAATTCTGGCCCCCGCGCCGCCCTCGCACCAGCCCGGGCGACCCACTAGCAGCTAGAACATTCCGGCATATCTACATTTCTTGTATGCCAATGCAATAGACATAAAGAAGCGCTAAACCGGGCTCAGCGCGGTAACTGCGGGAGCAGCCACAGCAGCACACTGATGCTGAAGAACGAGGCCACGGTGGTGCCCAGCGATGCTGCAGCGGCCAGTACCTCGCGGCCATGGCGCTGGGCCAGCACGGGATAGATGCCCATCATGGGACAGGCAGCCGTCAGCAGCACGGCGGCGCGCAACTGCGGGTCCAGCGGCCCCAGGCCCGCGGCCTCCACCGCCAGCAGTGCGCCCAGCATCAGCGCAGGGTGCAACAGCAGCTTGCCCATGGCGATCTGCGCCACCGGCCGCCACAGGCCTGCCATGCTCTGCCCGGCCAGGGAACCGCCGATGGCAAACAGCGACAGGGCCGCACTGGCCTGCGCAAACAGGGTGATGCTGCGATCCACCGGCGACGGCACCCGCCAGCCCATCCACGACACCGCAAAACCCGCCAGCAGGCCCAGCACCATGGGGTTGCGCGCCAGGGCCAGCAGGGACTGGCGCAGCACCACATACCAGCGCCCGCCTTGCCCGGTGCTGGCTTCGGCCATGGCCAGCAACAGAGGTACCAGCAGCAGGTTCTCGACGATCATGTTCAGCCCCAGCATCACGCCGGCCACGGGGCCGATCACCAGCAGCGCGATGGGGAAACCCACGAAACCGCTGTTGGAGCAGCACATGCCCATGGCGTAGTACACGCTGGTGGTGGCGTCCTGCCGTGCCCCGCGACGCGCCCAGAGCCAGCCCAGCGCCAGCGTCAGCAGTGAGCCCAGCGCATACACCAGCAGGTAGGGGCCGTTGAAAATCTCGTGGATGCGCCGCTGCGACAACGCATTGAACAGCAGGGCCGGCAGCGCCACATGGATGACGAACTGGCCCAGCACCCGCATGTCGGCACGGCTGAACAGGCCGGCACGGGTGAGACAGTAGCCCAGGGCGATGGCGATGTAGATCGGGCCGGTGATGGCCAGGATATCCAGCATGGCGGAGCCGTTCAGCGCGGGGCGCGCGCCGCCAGCAGGGCGTCGGCATAGTCCTGCCACGGCGCACCCTTGCCTACGTCCGCGAAGGCCCCGCTGCGGGCCAGGTCGGCCACCCACTGCTGCTTGCCGGCGATTGCCGAGGCCATCCAGGGCTCGAAGCCGGCCTCGCGCACGGTTTGGGCCGACTCGCGCATTTCCTCCGCGCGGCGCTGGCCATGCTGCACCACCCGGCTGAAGAAATAGGCACCCTGGGCCGGCCAGTCGATGCCAGGGAAGGTTTCGGCCAGCGTGGGCAGCACATGGTCTTCCACGCCGTAGGCGCGGGCGGTGGCGTAGCTCTCGATCACCAGGGCTTCCAGCCCCTTGACCATCACACTGCGGCACATCTTGATGGCACTGGCCACACCGATGCGCTCACTCACCGGACGGGCGTCCATGCCCCAGGCCGCGAGCACGGGCGCCAGCTGCGCAGCCCGGGCACCACCCAGCAGCATGGGCACGCGAATGCCGTAGGGTGGCACCGAGGTCATCACCCCGGCTTCTATGTAGTGGGCGCCTGCAGCCTCTACCAGGGCAGCGCACTGCTGCTTCGTGCCAGGGGACGCGGAATTCAGGTCCAGGAACAGCGTGCCCGGACGCAGGAAAGGCGCGGCCTCCTGCGCCACGGCCAGCGTGCTGGAAGCGGTCACCGCCGAGATGAGGAGGTCGCTGGCCCCGCACAGGGCCTGCATGGAGCCATGCGCCTGCACGCCTGCCTGGGCAGCATGGGCGCGCTGGGCCTCGCAGGTGGAAGCCTGGGGTGCCAGCTTTAGATCCCACACGCCGACACCGGCCACACCGGCCTGTCCCCGCAGGCCAGCGCTGAAGGTCTTGCCCACTTCCCCGTAGCCGATGATGCCTATGCGTTCGATCTGCATGCCGGTGTCCTTTATTGGCGGGGAATGTTGGCGCGGGTGATGACCTCGCCCCAGCGCTTGATTTCGCTCTCCAGCAGCTGGCGCGCCTGCTCGGGCGTGCTGCCACGCGCGGTGATGTGCAGATCCTGCAGCTTCTTGCGCACATCGGGGTGGGCCAACGCTGCGCGGATGTCGCGGTTCAGGCGCTCGATGATGGGCGCGGGCGTCCTGGCCGGCGCGGCGATGGCGTTCCATGAGGCCACGTCGAAATCCTTGATACCCGCCTGGGCCACGGTGGGCACGTCCGGCAGCGTGGGCGAACGGCTGTCACCCATCACCGCGAGCGCCCGCAGGGCCTTGCCCTGGATCTGCGGCACCAGCGGGCTGAGGATTTCCACCGCCGCGTCGATCTGGCCGGAGCGCAGCGCGGTGACCACCGCCGGTGTGCCATTGAAGGGCACCACCTGCAGGTCGGCACCGGTGCGGGTCTTGAACAGCTCGGCGGCGAGGTTCTGGGTGCTGCCGATGTTGATGGTGCCCAGGTTCAGGGTGCCGGGCCTGGCCTTGGCGTCCGCCAGCAGATCACCCAGGGTGCGCCAGCGGGCGTTGTCGGCCACCATCACGGCCAGGTCGAAGGTGCCGAGGGTGGACACGGGGGCGAAGTCGCGCACCGTGTCGAAAGGCAGTGATTTGAACAGGTTGGCACTGACCGCCGTGCCGTTGGACATGAGCAGCAGGGTGTAGCCATCGGGTGCGGCCTTGGCCACTGCATCTCCGGCCACCACACCGCCTGCACCGGGCTTGTTGTCCACCACCACGGCCTGGCCCAGTGACTCGCCAAGCTTCTGGGCCACGATACGCGCGGTGAGGTCGGCCACGCCACCGGCGCCAAAAGGCACCACGAGGCGGATCGGCTTGGCCGGGTAGTCCTGCGCCCATGCAGCGGCGGGCAGCAGGCCCGCGCCCCAGCCCATGGCCAGGGTGGTCAGAAAATGCCTTTTGGATATCACCGCTTGTCTCCTCGTTCGCGCCCGCCACCATACACCGGGCCTCAAAGCCCCTGCCCGATTGTTGCCCCACAACGCCACCCCGCCTAGGCGCCGCACCGTCTATTAGTTATGCCGGCCTGCGATAGCAATGAGTGAACTATCTAAAATCGGCACATGGACCTCAAGCAGATTGCCTATTTTGTCAGGGTGGCCGAACTCGGCAGTTTCACCCGGGCCTCCATCGCACTGGCGGTGGCCCAGCCGGCGCTGAGCCGACAGATCCGGATGCTGGAGGTGGAGCTGCGGCAGAACCTGCTGGTCCGCAACGGCCGGGGCGTCACGCTGACCGAAGCCGGGCGGGTGATGCTGGAGCATGGCCGGGGTATCCTGCACCAGGTGGAGCGTGCACGCGAAGACCTGGGCCGCGCCCGGGGTGCCCTGGCCGGCCGGGTCAGCGTGGGTCTGCCGCCCAGCCTGGCGCGGCTGCTGACGGTGCCCATCTCGCGGGCCTTCCACCAGCGGCTGCCGGACGCGTCGCTCTCCATCACCGAAGGGCTGTCGATCTCGACCCAGGAGTGGCTGCAAACCGGCCGGCTCGACATTGCGCTGATGTACAACCCGCCAGCTTCGCCCGACCTGGAAGCCACCTGGCTGATGGACGAAGAGCTGTACGCAGTGGCCCCCCAGCCGGACCATGGCAACACCAAGGTCACGCCCATCGCCCTGCGCGCCCTCGCCTCCCAGCCCCTGGTGATGCCCAGCCGTCCGAATGCACTGCGCATGCTGCTGGAGCGACAGATGGCCGATATCGGCTGCCAGCCAGTGATGGCGATGGAGATCGACGGGGTGCCCGCCATCCTGGACATGGTGACCGAAGGTGTGGGCTACGCGGTGCTGCCCGGGCATGCGGTACAAACTGCCAGCCACCCGGGCCGCTACCTGCTGCATCCCATCCATTCCCCCCGGGTGGTGGGCCAGGTGTACCTGGTCACTTCGGCCCGTCGCGCCACTACGCTCACCCAGCAGGCGATGATCGACCTGATCCACGAAATGGTGTTGCGCCTTGCGCCCCAGCCCCCTCAACCGACCACAGATACCGTCACCCATGCACCCTGAAACCTCCCACCTCTGGCGCGGCCCGCGCTGGGCGCTGGCCGCGCTGCTGGCGGTGCTGGGCATGCTGGGGCCATTCTCCATCGACACCTACATTCCAGCGTTTTCCGGCATTGCCCGGGCACTGGATGCTTCGCCGGTGGAAATGCAGCAAACCCTGTCGGCCTACCTGTTCGGCTTCGCCTTCATGAACCTGTTCCACGGCGCGCTGGCCGACAGCTTCGGCCGGCGGGTAGTGGTGCTCTGGGGCATCGCGCTGTTCACCGTGGCGTCTGCGGGGTGTGCGCTGTCGCAGGACATTACGCAGCTGGTGTTCTTCCGCGCGCTACAGGGGATGTCGGCCGGCTCGGGCATGGTGGTGTCTCGGGCGGTGATCCGCGACCTGTTTCCACCTGCTCAGGCGCAGAAAGTGATGAGCCAGGTCACCATCTATTTCGGGGTGGCACCGGCAGTGGCACCCATGATGGGCGGCTGGTTGTTCGTGCACATGGGCTGGTACAGCATCTTCTGGTTCCTGACCGGTGTAGGGGTGGTGCTGTGGCTGCTCAACTTCCGCTGGCTACCCGAAACACTGCCGCCGGCCAAGCGGCAACCTTTCGAGGTGGCCCATCTGATGCGTGGCTACTGGCAGTTGGGGGCCAGTCCGCGTTTTTTGCTGCTGGCGCTGGCGAGCGGGGTGCCGTTTAATGGCATGTTTCTCTATGTGCTGTCGGCACCGGCCTTCCTGGGCGACCTGCTGGCACTGGAGCCGACCCAGTTCTTCTGGTTCTTCCTGCTGACGATCTCGGGCATCATGGCGGGCGCCTGGGTCAGCGGCCGGCTGGCCGGGCGGATCGCACCGAAGCGACAGATCCGCCATGGGTTCCTGATCATGGTGGTGGTGTCGATGTTCAACCTGGCGGCCAATCTGCTGTTCACCGCCCACGCCTCCTGGGCCCTCTTCCCCATCGCAGTCTTTGCCTTTGGCTGGGCACTGATGGTGCCGGTGGTCACCCTGCTAGTGCTGGATCTGCACCCTGAACGGCGTGGCCTAGCCTCGTCACTGCAGGCATTTGTGGGTGCGGTGGCCAACGGCATCGTGGCCGGTGTGGTGGCGCCCCTGGTGATGCACTCGACCGTGGGCTTGGCCACAGCCTCGCTGCTGATGATGTGCGTGGGGCTGGTGGCCTGGGTCTATCTGCACCACCGTTGGCCCGAGATCGGCCGCACGGCGCAATAAACTCGAAACATCAGGGAGTCTGGCGGCGGTCTTTTTGGGCACCGTTGTAAAAGCGTGCCTTGTCCGCATACATCGCCCGGTCCGCCTGCTGGAGACACAGCTCCAGCTGCGCACCCGAGGAGCAGGTGGCCAGACCGATCGATAGCGTGATGGGGTTGCCCGCGTAGAACTGGTTGTTCAGCTCCAGCAGGGTTTCGATACGCTCCTTGAACGTCAGGCCGATACGGCCATCCATACCGGGCAAAAGCACGGTGAATTCGTCGCCACCGATACGGGCCGCTGTCCAGGCTGTGGCATCCACAGCCTTGGCCAGCACCTCACCGACACGGCGCAGCAGTGCGTCGCCGGCGGCGTGGCCCTGCTCGTCGTTGACCCGCTTGAGGCCGTTGAGGTCGATGGCTATTACCGTCAGCGGCCAGGGCCCGCGGCGCGACAGGCGGTTCAGCTCTTCGGCATAGAAAGTGCGGTTGCGCAGGCGTGTCAGCACATCGTGCTTGCCCAGGTATTCGAGGTAACTTTCGGCCTTCTTGCGGGCAGTGATATCTACCAGCGAGACCAGCACCAGGTCCCAGCTGTCGTGGTGCCCGTCGAGCACGGAAAACTGCATGTGGATGTTGATCAGATCCCCCGCCAGCGAGTAGTTGACCACTTCGCGGTGCTGCACCAGCTTGCCGTTCCACAGGTCCCGCAGCTGCTCGGCAAACGAGTCGTGCATTTCGTCGCGGAACACAACGCCCAGTTGCCCCAGCAACGCCTCCTTGGACTCGGCACAGAACATCTTCAGGGTCTGCTGGTTCACGTCCACCACCTTGATTTCTTCCATGCACCGATCCACGAACTCGGAGTGCACCTTGATGAAGGTGGGGAAATCCTCGATGCCCTGCTCCTGCACCTCGTCCAGCAGCCGCTTGACCGCGCTGAAGTCCTCCACCCAGAGCGACACAGGTGAATACTCGAACAGGTTACGGGCATGCTGCTCGCTGAGCGCCAGCTGGGCAACAGCCTGGGTCCGGCTGGTGACATCCTCGAGGGACACCAGCACCTGATCCCAGCACTCCTCGTGCCCATGCAATACCTGCAGGCTGATCTGCACATCGAGCCGGCGGCCGTCCAGCGCATAGTTCACCGACTGGTTGGTGAAGAAATACTGGCCGCACCACAGGTGGTTCAGCTCAAGCACCACCTGGTCATGCATGTCGTCGCGGAACACCTCCGACAGCCGAGATACCAGCTCCTGCTGGCTGCCAGCGGCAAACAGCTCCAGCGTGCGGCGGTTGACACGCAGCACCTTGATGGCCGCAGTGCATTGCTGCAGACACTGGGGGTGCGCGGCCACATGGGCCAGCAGATCGGTGACGCCGTCGGCACGCCATTGCTCGAACAAGGCCTTGAGCGCGCTGTAGTCCTCCAACCACAAAGACACGGGCGCCAGCTCGAACATTTGCTCAAATTCAACGGACGTGGGATGGAGCGGCATAAAAAAAGTCTCCAGAAACGATGGAGCATGCTGTCACAGAATGATTCCAAATCTGCTGAAAAACGAAAAAAAAAGCGCTGGCCAGAGGCCAGCGCTTGTGCGAAGGGACTGAGAAAAGGTGCTCAGCGCCCAGAGTTGAAGTGGCCCTTGCGCACACCATCGTGGGGCACAAAAGCCTTGCCACCCGGGGCTTTGCCATAGGCAGGCTTGCCACGGGGCGCGAAGTCACCACCACGCGGGGTAAACTCACCGCCGCGCGGAGCATAGTCACCACGGGGAGCCGGACGGCCACTGCGCCGCGCATCGAACGCGTTATCGCCAAAACCAGGCTGACGACCGTAACCACCGGTGTCACGACGCGCCTGGTCACCAAAACCAGGCTGGCCACCTGGACGTGCAGGTGCGCGGGTGTTACGGTCGTTGAAACCGCTGGCGCCGGCATAACTGCCACCGCCACCAAAACCACCACGGTCAGCCCCCCGATTGCCACCGAACTTGCGGTCACGCGGCGCTGCATCGCGGCCACCACCGAAGCCGCCACGACCACGCGGCTCAGCCATACGCTGCTGCGGCTCCAGGCCAGGGATGGTTTCGGACTTGAACTGCTGGCGGCTGTAGGCTTCGATGTCGAAGATGCGGCGGCGGTCGCGCATCTCGGCGAAGGTCACAGCGATACCATCACGACCGGCACGGCCGGTGCGGCCGATACGGTGGGTATAGTCCTCGGCTTTCATGGGCAGGCCGAAGTTGAACACGTGGGTAATGGTGGGCACGTCGATGCCACGCGCAGCCACGTCGGTGGCTACCAGGATCTGCACCTGGCCATTGCGCAGCGCCATCAGACGGCGATTGCGCAGCCCCTGGCTCAGGGCACCGTGCAGGGCCACGGCGCTGAAGCCGTCTTGCTGCAGGTCGTTGGCCAAGCCGTCGCACTCCACCTGGGTGCTGGCGAACACGATGGCTTGGTTGATGGAAGTGTCACGCAGCCAGTGGTCCAGCAGCTTGCGCTTGTGCTGGGCGTTGTCGGCCCAGAACAGCACCTGCTTGATGTTGGCGTGTTTTTCCTGCGGGCTGTCAATGGTGACGCGCTGGGGCGTGCGCATCACGCGCGCAGCCAGTTGCTGGATGCGCGGCGCGAAGGTGGCGCTGAACATCATGGTCTGCTGACGATCGATGGTGAGCTGGTTGACTTCAGCCAGGTCGTCGGCGAAACCGAGGTCCAGCATACGGTCGGCTTCATCGACCACCAGGAACTTGACCTGCTCCAGCTTGATCTGCATGGAGCGCTGCAGATCCAGCAGACGGCCCGGGGTGGCGACCACGAGATCGGCGTTCTGCAGCTTGGCGATCTGCAGCTGGTAGGGCATGCCGCCCACCACACTGGCGATACGCAGACCGCGGCAATGGCGCACCAGGTCGATCGCATCATGAGCGACCTGCTGGGCGAGTTCCCGCGTGGGGCACAACACCAATGCACCGGGGGTGGCAGCCTTGAAGTTACGTGCGTTGGTCGGGTCCTTGCGCTTGGGGCGCTTCGGCGGGGCTTCCCCCTTGGCGATGGCCTCTGCCACGGCGGCGTCGAATTCGGCGCGCTCGCGGTCAGCTGCTTCAGCCTGGCGCTGCAACAGCGTGTGCAGCACAGGCAGCAGGAAGGCGGCGGTCTTGCCGCTGCCGGTCTGGCTGGACACCAGCAGGTCAGTGAACCCTGCTGCGCCATCGGAAACCATGGCCATGGGGATCACTTTTTCCTGCACCGCGGTGGGCTGGGTGAACTCCATTTCAGCTACAGCAGTCACCAGCTCAGAGGCCAGGCCCAGCTTGGCAAAGCCGTTGGGCACGGCCACGGCGGCTTCTGCAGGCATCACCTCAGCGCTGGCGGCCACAGGCGCTTCGGCAGCGAAGGATTCCATGGAAGAGGAAGAATCAAAGGATTGCGCAGGCGCGAAGTCGCCCTGCACGTTGAACGTGTCGGTCATAGTTTTCTCACACGAAAGTCAGCCCGGCGTAGCCAGGACATGCTTCGTCAATGGTTAAAAAACATCAACCATCAAACGGAGCCAGGACAAAAGAGAAGTCCTGAGGCCTTTTTTGCAGGGTCCAGTGAGACTGGATCGTTCTTGCAGGCCGGTGTGTGACAGGAGATGCACAAATATTGCCGCAGTTTTGCGACAAGCCTTTGATTATGACACACCCCTGGGTTTTTACCAAGCCCCTGTAGTGAAGGGGCCTGGTTCCGCTTCAGGACTGGGCCTGCAGGAAGTGTGTGCGGTAATGCACCAGCTCTTCAATCGACTCATGCACATCGGCCAAGGCCGTGTGTTTCTGTGCCTTCTTGAACGAGGCATAGACCTCGGGACGCCAGCGCTTGGCCAGCTCCTTGAGGGTGCTCACGTCCAGGTTGCGGTAGTGGAAGAAAGCCTCCAGCTTGGGCATGTATTTCACCAGGAAGCGCCGGTCCTGGCTGATGGTGTTGCCACACAAAGGCGAGGCACCACGCGGCACATAACGGGACAGGAAAGCGATGATCTGCTCCTGCGCCTCCTCTTCGGTGACGGTAGAAGCCTTCACCTTGTCGATCAGGCCGCTGCGCCCGTGCGTGCCCTTGTTCCAGGCGTCCATGCGGTCGAGCAAGTCGTCGGTCTGGTGGATGACGAACACAGGGCCTTCCACGCACGGCTCCAGATTCGGGCCGGTGACCACCACGGCGATTTCGAGCAAGCGCTCGGTCTCGGGGTCGAGCCCGGTCATTTCACAGTCGAGCCAGACCAGGTTCTGGTCCGATTTAAGCAAGGCGGGGATGGTGGTACTTGGGTTTTCAGACATGGCGGCGATTGTCGCCGATGGCCTACACTGCGCGACAGCATGTCTACGCAACCGTCCCTCATCACACCATCTCTCGCCCTTTCCCTGGCGTTTGCCATTGCGATCGCCGCCAGCCTGCTGTTGCGTTTCTGGCTGGCGAGCCGGCAGATTCGCCATGTGGCCCGGCACCGGGATACCGTGCCGGCAGCTTTCGCCCAGCATGTGAGCCTGGCAGCCCACCAGAAGGCTGCGGACTACACCATCACCAAGACCCGCTTCGGCCTGCTGGAGCTGGCCCTGGGCAGCGCAGTGCTGCTGGGCTGGACGCTGCTGGGCGGGCTGGACCTGCTCAACGGGCTGCTGATCGACCGCATGGGCGGCGGCATGCTGCAGCAACTGGCGCTGGTGGCTGCCTTCGCCCTGATCAGCGGGCTGATCGACCTGCCCGTGTCGCTGTACCAGACCTTCGTCATCGAGGCGCGTTTTGGCTTCAACAAGATGAGCCTCAGGCTCTGGCTGGCCGATCTGCTCAAGTCCACCCTCGTAGGTGCGGCCATCGGCCTGCCGTTGCTGGCGCTGGTGTTGTGGCTGATGGGTGCGGCCGGTGGCCTGTGGTGGCTGTGGGCCTGGGGACTGTGGATGGGTTTCAACCTGCTGATGCTGGTGCTGTACCCCACCTTCATCGCGCCGCTGTTCAACCAGTTCCGCCCGCTCGACGACGAGTTGCTCAAGACCCGCGTCACCGCGCTGATGCAGCGCTGCGGCTTCTCGGCCAAGGGCCTGTTCGTGATGGACGGCAGCCGCCGCAGCGCGCACGCCAACGCCTATTTCACCGGCTTCGGCGCCGCCAAGCGGGTGGTGTTCTACGACACCCTGCTGGCCAAACTGTCCCCCGGTGAGGTGGACGCCGTGCTGGCGCATGAGCTGGGGCATTTCAGCCACAAGCACATCCAGAAACGCATC
>Ga0116180_1000868_pt1 | contig 26634 bp, 26 predicted proteins | sample AD_UKC073_MetaG_FD_89804 | JGI IMG/M metagenome (GOLD analysis project Ga0116180, IMG submission 89804) | Active sludge microbial communities of municipal wastewater-treating anaerobic digesters from USA - AD_UKC073_MetaG | ecosystem: Engineered > Bioreactor > Anaerobic > Digestate | place: USA... | reverse complement strand
GTCGTGGTTCTCGGTCGCGGAATACAGCTTGACCGGCACGTTGACCAGCCCGAAGGACACCGCACCCTTCCACATGGCTCGCATCGTCTGCCCCATCCGTCGCTCTTGTCACCGAACCCGCCCAGCATGACCCACCGGCAACGCGCGGCACAACACGCCCAGGAATATCGCGAGCGCGCACGGCATACTCACTGCCATGGTGATGACGTGGACGGCCCGCGCCCTCGAACCCGAGGAGTTGGCCGCGGTAAGCGAGAACTCGAAGGCGGTGGTCGACCTCCTGGAGGACGAGCCTCCCCATCCCAAGCTGGCCGTCGACCTCGACACCGCCTGGCACGGCATTCACTGGCTGCTCACTGGCACGGCATACGACGCGGAAAGCCCTGCGGGACAAGCGATCTTCGGGGGTGAGCCGATCGGCCGCAACCTCGGCAACGGTCCCGCGCACTTGCTCGACGGGCGCACGGTCAAGCGCATTGCGGAGGCGCTCAAGAATCTGAGCCCCGATGACCTCGCGGCTCGCTACGACCCTGATTCGATGGTCGCGGCGGACATCTATCCGGGGTTCTGGTTCGACCACGCGGTCTTCGAGGACCTGCTGCGGCCGCGCTATCGCGAGTTGCGCAAGTTCTACCGCCGAGCCGCCAAGAACGGCCGGGCCATCCTCACCGCGATCCTCTAGCCGGCGCTGATGCGCCCGATGCTGGCCACAGCCGCCCGCCACGTTCCGCCGGGGGCAGAGTGGGTCCACGAGGTCAAGTGGGACGGCATGAGGGTGTTCGCCGATGTTCGCGAGGGCCGATTGCGGCTGACCAGTCGAACCGAGCGTGATGTCACGGTGGCCTTTCCCGAACTCGCCGGACTGGCCGCGCTCTATCCCGACATGCTGCTGGATGGCGAGATCGTGCTGCTCGTCGACGGACGCCCCTCCTTCGGCGCGCTGGCCGAGCGCTTCCACGTCACCCAACCCACCCGGGCGGCAGCCCTCGCCGCCGCTGCTCCGGTCACCCTCATGGTGTTCGACATCGTGCGGCTGTTCGGGGTCGACCTCACCTCCCGCACCTGGACCGAGCGACGCCAGACTCTGGACCGGCTCGCCCTCGCCGACGGCGTTCCCGACCCGCACTGGCAGGTGCCGCCCACCTTTGACGACGGGGCGGCGCTGTGGTCGGCCACCCGGGAGCAGGGGTTGGAGGGCATCGTCAGCAAGCGCCGCACCAGTCGGTATGCCGTGGGGCAGCGCAGCGACGACTGGCGCAAGCTGCCACACCGGGCCACCCGCTCGGTCGTCATCGGGGGCTGGCGTCCGGAGACCGGCCGCACCGACCGGGTCGGCGCGGTGCTCGTCGGCGTGCCTGGTCCCGGTGGCTTGCACTACCGGGGTCGGGTCGGGTCGGGGATCGCCGGGAAGACGGCGACCACGCTGTTGGCCACGCTCGGCCCGCTCGCGGTGGGCGACTCGCCCTTTGTCGGGCCCCCCACCGGGCCTGAGCTGCCCGTCGAGGACGCCACCGGGGCGCGCTGGGTGGAGCCGGTGCTTGTCTGCGATGTCCAGTCGCTGGGAGTGACGAGCACCGGGAGACTGCGCCAACCGGCATACCAGCGGTTGCGACCCGACCTCACCCCGGCCGACCTGCCGGGACTCAACGACCAGGGGGACGAGGATGGCTGACCCCGCACCGAAGGTGACCGTCGAAGTGGCCGGGCGACGCTTGGTCGTCAGCAATCTCGACAAGGTCATGTATCCCGACACCGAGACGACCAAGGGCGAGGTGTTGCACTACTACGCGCGGATCGCGCCGGTGCTGCTGCCGCACCTGGCCCGGCGGCCGGTCACCCGGGTGCGCTTCCCGCATGGCACGGGCGGGATGAGCTTCTTCGAGAAGAACCTGCCCTCGGGTGCGCCGGCCTGGCTGCCTCGGGTCACCCTGGCCCATGGCAGCGACACCATCACCTATCCGCTCATCACCGGGGTGGACACCCTCACCTATCTGGCCAATCTCGCGTCGCTTGAACTGCACGTCCCGCAATGGCAGGTCGACGCCGACGACCAGCGCCTCCCTCCCGATCGGCTCGTCATCGATCTCGATCCCGGGCCAGGTGCGGGATTGCAGGAATGCTCTGTGGTTGCGCTTCGAGTGCGCGAACGACTCGTCGGGATCGGGTTGACTCCCGTGCCCGTCACCAGCGGTTCCAAAGGCATACAGGTGTATGCCGTGGTGCCCCGTTCACATAGCAGCGACGAGCTCAGCGCGCTCGCCCAACAACTCGCCCAGGAATTGACCGGAGAGTTTCCCGACTTGGTTGTCTGGAAGATGGCCACGGCGCTCCGGCCCGGCAAAGTCTTCGTCGACTGGAGTCAGAACACGGCCGCCAAGACGACGATCAGTCCATACTCACTGCGCGGCAAAGGGGCCCCCTTTGCCGCGGCTCCGCGGACCTGGGAGGAACTCGAACGCGGGGCAACCACGCCCGAGGGTCTCACCCAGGTGCTTGCCGACGAGGTGCTCACCCGCGTAGAGCGGCAGGGCGACCTCGCCGCAGCGTTGCTGGGCTAGCACGGCATACCAAGCGGCCGCCGTCCGGGGTCGGGACGACGGCCGCTGAGGTATCTCCGGCTCATACGCCGGGGACCGTGAGATCAGGCGTGTGCCTTGTCGTAGGCCTCTTGGATGGCGGCGGAGACGCGGCCCCGGTCGCTGACCTCGAAACCGTTGGCGCGGGCCCATTCGCGAACCACAGCACCGTTACCGCGGCGCGGCGCGGCGCCACCGCGACGCTTCGTGGAGCGACGACCGCTCACCTTGTCTGCGGCGCCGATCCAGGCCGAGAGCGACTCGCGCAACCGACCTGCATTGGAGGAGGAGAGATCGATCTCGTAGCTCACTCCGTCGAGAGCGAAGGTCACCGTCTCGTCGGCGGGGCCGCCGTCGAGGTCATCTTCAAGAACGACCACTGTGCGTTTTGCCACTGAAGTGGACTCCATTTCTGTGTGCTGCTGTGGATGGCACTGCGTTGGGGCCAGGTGCAGATTCGATCGCTGACCTGGAACCGCTCCTCACCCTAACACGACGAATTGATCTGAGTAACGTCTTGTCGAGTCACTTGCGGAGATTCACCGTTAAAAGAACTTAACCCTCTTGGGGCACTTCGGACATTCCACCGCTGAACGATCGAGTCCCCCGCCAGAGGCGGCCCACCAATCGGGTCGCATCGCGCCCCCGCCATTACTCCGACGGCGGGTCGTTCCGATCCGCCGTCGCGGCCCGTTCCTGCTCACGCTCCCATTGCGCCTGCGCGATCCGCTCCTTGCGATCGGCTTCGAAGATCGTCTTGAAGACGACGTAGGCGATGACGAGCAGGCCGATGGTCGGGAGCAGGGCGGCGACATACGGATAGATGGCATCCCACATGGGTCAGTCCTCGGGCTTGAGCAAGGGGAACAGGATCGTCTCGCGGATATTGGCGCCGGTGAAGAGCATGACCATCCGGTCGATGCCCAGGCCCAAGCCACCCATCGGCGGCGCGCCGTATTCGAGGGCGCGTAGGAAGTCCTCGTCCAACTGCATCGCCTCCGGGTCACCGCCGGCGGCCAGCAAGGACTGTGCGGTCAGGACCTCACGCTGGATGACCGGGTCGATGAGTTCGGAGAAACCGGTGCCGCGCTCAACCCCGGCAATGATGAGGTCCCACGCCTCGATGAGCCCGGCGCGCTCCCGGTGAGGTCGGGCCAGAGGCTGGGCGATCGCGGGGTAGTCGCACAAGAAGGTCGGCTGCAGCAGGTGCGGTTCGACGAGTTCGGAGAGCAGCTCCAGCACGACCTTGTCGGCACCCCAGGCGGGGTCGAGCTCGACATCGTGCGCCACGGCATACCGGCGCAGGGTCTCCAGCGGAGTGTCGAGGGTGACCTCCTCGCCGACCGCCTCGCTGACCGCGGGGTATACCGACAGCCACCGCCACTGCCCGCCGAGGTCGACCTCACCGCGCGGAGTCTGCACGACCCGGCTGCCCAGGGCGTCGGCCACGCCGACGTAGAGATCCTGGATGAGCCGGGCGATCGTCGTCTGGTCGCCGTAGGCCTGGTAGGCCTCCAGCATGGTGAACTCAGCCGAATGGGTGGCGTCGATGCCCTCGTTGCGGAAGATCCGCCCCAGCTCGTAGACCCGATCGACACCGCCGACGACGGCCTTCTTGAGGTTGAGTTCCAGGGCGATGCGTAGCGTCATCTGCTGGTTGAAGGCGTTGAGGTGGGTCTTGAACGGGCGCGCCGCAGCGCCACCGTGGATGAGCTGCAGGACGGGGGTCTCGACCTCGAGATAGCCCTGGTCGTGGAGGGTGTCACGCAGGGCTCGAATGGCCCGGGCGCGGGTGCGCACCATGTCGCGAGCCTCTTGGCGCACGACGAGGTCGGCATAGCGTTGGCGGACCCTGGTCTCCTCGGACAGCTCCTTGTGCAGGGTCGGCAGCGGCCGCAGCGCCTTGGCCGCCATCTGCCATGAGCTGACCATGATCGACAGCTCGCCGCGCTTGCTGGAGATGACCCGGCCTTCGACGGCGACGTGGTCACCGAGGTCGACCAGGGCCTTCCAGTCGGCCAGCGCGGCCTCGCCGACCTCGGCCAGGCTGAGCATGAGCTGCAGCCGGGTGCCGATGCCCTCCTGGAGAGTGGCGAAGCACAGTTTGCCGGTGTTGCGGATGTACATCACCCGTCCGGCTGTGCGCACCAGCGCCTCGGTCTCTTCCCCGGCGGACAGGTGGCCCCACTGGTCGCGGATCTCGGCCAGCGTATGGGTGCGCTCCACCCAGACCGGGAAGGCCCCGTGACCACTCTCGATGAGCCGGGCCCGCTTCTCGCGCCGGATCCGCAGCTGCTCGGGCAGATCGTCGGCGACATCAGCCGCTGGGGCCGCAGTCGTGGGCTCGGTGGCAGGAACGGTGGTCACCCGGCAAGGGTACCGAGGGCAGCCAGGTGGTCCGGACCGCGCACGGCATACAGGAGGGGGTATGCCGTGCCGCTCACCTCCCGCGGCGGCCCGGGTCTGGGGAGGCGTCAGGGCGCCGGGCTAGCGTGCCTCTATGGCTAGGCGAGGGAGCGGGATGAGCCAAGCGGCCCGTTCGGCGGGGTCGGCCGGGTCGACCGCCGCCGGATGGTTGGAGCCAGTGCCGGTGCGGCGGCTGGAACGGCGCCGTCCGCTCGACGCGGACGACGAGGAGGGGCTGTCGGTCCTGGAACCGGGGGCCTGGCCGCTGACCCTGGCGCCGGTGCGTCAGCTGCTGGCCGAGGGTTTGGATCTTGGGCGGGCCACTGTGCTGGTCGGAGCCAACGGCAGCGGCAAGTCGACCATCATCGAGGCGGTGGCGATGGCGTTCGGGCTGGCTGCCGAAGGCGGGTCGACGGGAGCACGGCACCGCACGTACGAGAGCGAGTCCCAGCTGCATCGCGAACTCGACATCGTCCGGGGAGCCGGGGCAAGCAAGTGGGGCTACTTCGTGCGGGCCGAAACGATGCACGGGTTGATGGGCTACCTCGACGAGACAGCGCGCGACGTGGTCACGCTCGATCCGGCCTTCGCCAGGCTCAGCCATGGCGAGTCGTTCTTGGCGTTGCTCTCGACGTCTCGGTTTCGCGGGCCGGGGTTCTTTGTCATGGACGAGCCGGAGGCCGGGCTGGCGTTCGAAGCCCAGCTCGCACTCGTCGGTGAGCTCACCCGGTTATCGCGGCGCAAGGGCTGTCAGGTGCTTGTCGCGACCCACTCCCCGATCGTCGCAGCGCTGCCTGGCGCGCGCATCCTGCAACTGGACGAGCACGGCATACATGCTGTGGAGTGGGCCGATCTGGAGACCGTTGGCCACTTTCGGCGCTTCCTGGCCGCCCCGCAGCAGTACCTGCGCCACCTCGACTGAGGCACCCCAGTCAGATCCACCCACCCCTCCAGGCCGGCCCTCTCCCAGTTTTGGTGTGTCGCATTCTGCGCTAGGACGCCAGATTCGCCGCACCAATACCGGCGGCCCGACGGCGGGCCGCCTCGTCGTAGGCGCGCCGCACCTGGGCCATGAACGTGCCCTCGGCCAGCCGGAGACCGAGGACGGGAATCCGTAGCACCATGGACTGGTCAATCGTCACCTCGTTCTGCCGGAGTGCGTCATCGACGTCCGCGAGGCCTGCCGCGTGGTGCGCCCCGTCGATCTCCACGGTGAGACCCACCTCCTCCCATGAGACATCGAGGTAAACGCGCCCCCGATGCCCATGACGAACGACCTGACGACGAGGTTCGGGAAGTCCGTAACGGCGACAAAATCCCGCGAAATCCAGTTCCCCGAGCGATTGCGCCCCGTCGCACACATCGCGGATGACCCGGTCAAGGACGTCCCGGCGACGGGCATAAGGGACCTTTCGCCAGGTCGCGAGCAAATGCCCCGGCCTGACCACCCGTTGCTGGACCGCCAGGCACACCACGAGAGCAGCCTCCCGGTCAGTGCGCGCCCATTGCGCAGCGTTGATGACGGCGTGATCGGCGCGAACTCGCGGGATGCCTGCGCCGACGAGCGGTGGCATGATGCGTCGGCGCCGGGCCTTCACCCCAGCCCGCCGGCGCGGCCGCGCCCCCCAGGGGAGTGAGACGTCGATTGCCGCCGGCTCGTAGCCGGTGAGGCCACTGGCGACGAGGGCGGCACCACCGTCCAAGACTGCCCCCGATCCCGACTCCCACACCACGACCCAGAAGTGGGCGCTCCCCGTCGGACGCGGTCCGGCGGCGATTGACACGGTGTGGCAGCCGCAGTTGAACCAACGGCCCCCTCGGATCTCAGCGCGGATCTCAGAGTCGGTGATCCCCACCGATCTCAGACTCACCTTCCTCACCACTCCGCCGTGCGGTTCGGCGAGGTGCAAGGCGACGTCCTTGCGCTGGTCCCGGTTGCGTGCACTGGTCATGGGCTGACCTTGCCGGCGCCTCAGGTGAGATCGCAGCCTCGCTCCCAGCAGCTGTGCACAGAGTGACCGATCGCCTGAGGATGTGGATCAGCCGAGACCACCGCCAGCGTTGGCCAGTTCTTCGCGAGTTTTGGTGTGGCGGATTCGGCGCCCTGGCGCCGAATCCGCCACACCAAAACTGGTCGAGTGATGCGTACGGATGCGCTAAAGAGCCATCAGTCGGCGAGGTCGAGGGCGATGTCGAGGATCGGGCTGGAGTGCGTGAGCCCGCCGACCGAGAGATAATCGACCCCGGTCAGTGCGTACTCCCGGGCCACCTCGAGGGTCAGCCCGCCGGTCGCTTCGATCTCCACTGGCTCGTCCAGCGCCCGCAACGCCGCCACGGTCTCGGCCAGCAGCGCAACCGACATGTTGTCGCACATGATGAACCGGGCGCCCACGGCATACGCCTCCAACGCCTCGGCGACCGTCGTCACCTCGACCTGGATGTCGACGTCTGGGAAGGTGCGCCGGATCGCCTGGTAGGCCGCCGACACGCTGCCCGCCGCGAGCTTGTGGTTGTCCTTGATCATCGCGCAGTCGTAGAGCCCCATGCGCTTGTTGGTGCCGCCGCCGGCGCGCACGGCGTACTTCTCCAGGTGCCGCATCCCCGGCGTCGTCTTGCGCGTGTCGAGCACCATCGCGGCGGTGCCGGCGAGTTGATCGGCCCACCGCCGGGTGTGCGTGGCCACCCCGGAGAGCCGACTAGCGATGTTGAGCAGGGTGCGCTCGCCGATGAGAATGACCCGGATCGGGCCGGTCACCCGCGCCAGCACGTCGCCGCGCACGACCGCCGCGCCATCGCTGACGAGCAGCTCGACCGAGGGCACGGAGCTGCCGATGAGCGCTGCCACCTGCGCAAACACCTCCGCCACCACGGGCAGACCGGCTACAACGCCTGCGGCCCTCGCGAGCACGTATGCCGTGGCCTCCTGGTCCGCGGGAATGGTCGCCAGGGTCGTCACGTCGAGCCCGTTCGGACCGAGATCTTCAGCCAGAGCCACCCGGACCAGCTCGCGGGCGTCATCAGCGGGGTAGCGCAAGTCGGTCATGACAGATCCTGAGGTGCGGTGGGGTGGAAGGAAGTCGTAACGACACCGTCGGTGCCGCGCACGGCATACGTGTGGCCGAGCCAGTGCGCGTCGTCGCGGGCGGGGAAGTCGCTGCGCACGTGCCCGCCGCGGGTCTCCTCGCGCAGGGCTGCCACGTGGGTGAGCACTTGGCCAAGCTGGAGCAGGTTGGTGGTCTGCCAGGACTTCGGACCGCCCTCGACCCCGTCCGCCCCGGCAGCCAACGCCCCGAGCCGCGCGGCGGTGGCGGCGAGCGAGTCGGCGGAGCGGACCACCCCCGAACCAGCGGTCATGGCCCGTTCGACGGTCTTGCGGTTGCCCGACTTGAGCAGGGTGCAGTCGCCACAGCCGCGCTCTGACTGCGCGGGCAACGGTTCGGTCCAGGGCAATTCCGCCGCGGCAAACCGCCGGGTGATGTCCTCGGCGATGCGGTGGGCGAAGACCAGGCCCTCCAAGAGCGAATTGGACGCGAGCCGGTTGGCGCCGTGGACCCCGGTGCAGGAGCACTCGCCGCACGCGTAAAGGCCCGGCAGCGACGAGCGGCCATCGAGATCGGTGCGCACGCCACCACTGGCGTAATGCTGCGCGGGCGCGACCGGCAGCAGGTCGGTGGCCATGTCGAACCCGTGCTCGCGACAGGATGCGACGATCGACGGGAAGCGCTTCTCCAAGAACTCCCGGCCCAGGTGGCGACAGTCAAGGAAGACGTGGTCGGAGTGGGTCTGCGCCATCCGCGCGACGATGGCGCGAGCCACGACATCGCGGGGGGCGAGGTCGGCCAGCTCGTGCTGGCCCTGCATGAACCGCACCCCGTCCTTGTCGACGAGGAAGGCGCCCTCGCCGCGCACCGCCTCGGAGATGAGCGGCTGTTGACCGGTCGAGTCATCGCCGAGGAAGAGCACGGTCGGGTGGAACTGCACGAACTCCAGGTCGGCGATGACCGCCCCGGCTCGCAAGGCGATGGCCATGCCGTCACCCGTGGCGACCGGCGGGTTGGTCGTCGAGGCGTAGATCTGGCCCAGCCCGCCAGTGGCGAGCACAACCGCGCGGCAGTGGACCGCGCCGACGCCGTCGATCTGGCCCTCGCCGATGACGTGGATAGTGGCCCCACAGACCCGACCGTCGACGTCCTGGAGCAGGTCGACGACGAGCGCGTGCTCGATGACTTCGATGCCCGGGTCGTCCTTGACGCGGTGCAGAGCCTCGATCAACGCCCGGCTGATCTCCTTGCCGGTGGCGTCACCGCCGGCGTGCAGGATCCGGTCGCGGTGGTGGCCGCCCTCTCGGGTCAGGCTGATCTCGCCGTTGCTCCCGCGGTCGAAATTTGCTCCGAGAGCGACCAACTCACGCACTCGCGTGGGGCCTTCGTTGACCAGCGCGGTCACGGCGTCGACGTCACACAACCCCACGCCAGCCACGAGCGTGTCGTGCAAGTGCTGGTCGGGCGAGTCCTCATCGTCCATGGCTGCGGCAATGCCACCCTGCGCCCAGGCCGTCGAGCCTTCGTTGAGCAGGGTCTTGGTCACCAGCAGGACCGTGGCGCCCTGCTCGCGCAGCCGCAGCGCAGCGGTGAGCCCGGCGATGCCGGAACCCACCACGACGACATCAGCGGTCGTCGTCCATCCCGGCGGCGGCGCCGCGAGCCAACGCGGGATGGTCAAAGCGGTGCTCACTGGGGTTCCTCCGAATTGCTGCCAGGCAGCTCGCTGGGATCGGTGTGCGGCGACAAGCCGCGGGCAACGCTACTGCCAGACCAGGCTTCTTCCGCGGTCGCCGACACGAGTGGGGCCAGCACTAGCGTGGGATTTGGTATGCCGCAGTCGCTCAGCACCCGTCCGGCTGCGCCGAGCACCCCGAGCATGCCCTCACGCACGGCGGCCAGCGCGGCGGCATACGCGGGTCGGTCTTCCTCTTCGACCCATACCGGTTCGCCGCCCATCTCGATGACCAGAGCCTCCCCCAGCGGGCGTAGCGAGCGGAGCGTGGTCACGGCAAAGACCGCGCCGCGCAGCCGGTCGACGTCAGAGGGTCGTCCGCCGAGAGTGACGGCTGGATGGATCGCCAGCGGCAACACATCGGCCGAGACAGCCGGCTCAAGGACCGAGATGCCAACGGCCGGGCTGGTGTGCACGAGGATTTGACCTGGGTGCAGCGAGCCGGTCGCGGCCAAGCCACTTACCAGGTCGGGCAGCTCATCGTCTGGGACGGCAATCAGCACGAGATCGACGTCCTTGACGACATCGGCGGCGTCACGAATATCGCTGTGCGGCAACGACATCGCTGCTCGCTCCCGGGAGATGTCGCTCACGGCCGACACAGCGACGACCCGATGCCCGACCCGCTCCAGAGCGGCGCCGAGCACCACACCCGCGCGACCGGCTCCCACCAGGCCCACGCGCAGGCGAGGCGTGAGGTCACCGTCCGCCGAGCCGCTCATGACTCCGAACCTACTCCCGGTTGCCGTGTCCCCGTCGTCGGCAGTTCAGTGCTGCACGGCACCCGACGGCCCCCCCGGGCCCATTGAGCCCCGGGGCGACGACCAGGTGCTCGTACCCCCGCAGCACAAAGGTCGGCCGCCGTGTGGCCCGCACGACGTGCAACTGCGGCCAGCGTCGCATCACAGCGGTCAGCGAGGTCGACAGCTCCAACCGGGCGAGCGGGGCACCCACGCAAAAATGGATCCCCGCCCCGAAGGACAGCTGTGGGTTCGGGTCACGGTCAGGGCGGAAGTCGTCGGGCGCGTCGAACACCAGCGGGTCGCGGTTGGCGGCGCCCAGGAGCACGGCCACCCGGTCCCCAGCACGCAAGGACACCCCCTCGATGACGGTGTCCTGGGTCGCCGTGCGCTCGAATAGTTGCGAGGGCGAGTCGTGGCGCAGCATCTCTTCGACCAGCAGCGCGATGTCCAGCCCTAGGTCACCCCCACCCTCGGACGGGCTCTCGGACGGGCCCTCGGAGAGACCCACAGACGGGCGGGACAGGGCATACCGGCGATAGGACGGGCTGGGCAGCCACGAGCCCATCCCGTTGCCGAACCCGTTGACCGTCGCCTCGTGCCCCGCGTTGAGCAGCAGCACCGCGGTCGCGACCAGCTCGCGGTTGGAGAGCCGATCGTAACCGTCCCGCGCGGCGACCAGGTCGGAGAGCAGGTCCTCCCCCGGGTGCGCGGCGCGGTGGGTCGCGAGCTCCTGCACGTAGGCCGCGAACTCCCCACATGCCTGCTGCGCGGCCAGGTCGTCCTCCCGGGTGCGCGTCATCTCGTACATCCGCACGATCGCCTGCGACCACGGCCGCAGCAGGTGCACGTCTTCCTCGGGGAACCCGAGCAACTCGGCGATGACGAGCACGGGCAGCGGCTCGGCGAGGTGCTCGATGAGGTCGACCTCACCGTCGGCCTCGATGCGCGCGGCGCAGTCGTCCAGCAGCGTCGAGGTCAGCTCGGCGATGCGAGGACCGAGACGCGCGACGTGCCCGCGCCCGAAGGCCCCGGCGATGAGCCGTCGCAGCCGGGTGTGCTTGGGCGGCTCACTGTCGAGGATCGAGTCGGCGTGCAGCCAGTTGAAGGTGCCCCATTCGCTCTCGGGCTCCCGGTCGCGGAAGATCCGCCCCAGCGAACGGTCCCGCAGCACCGCATTGCACCCGGCGTGGCTGGTCACCAGGTAGCACTCCAGCCCCGAGTGCCAGCCGACCGGGGCGATCGCGCGGGCAGCCGCGAGCGCGGGATAGGGATCGTCGAGCACCTCCGGCGCGCTGAGGTCCAGCACGGCTGCGACGTCGGGGGCGGCGGGTGTGGTCGGCATCGCGTCACAGTAACGGGAGAGCTCGCCCGCTGGGGCACACTGGCCGGTATGCCGTCCGCACCCGTCCCCACGCGCGTTCTGGCCGCCACGGGTCCGGTGGCGTTGGCCAGTGGTTCGGAGGTGCTGACGCTCGACCTGCCCGCCGGGCATCCGGCCGGCCACGGATCGCTGCGGATCGCCCTCGACCTCGATGGCGATGGCCGTATCGTCGCCGCCGATCCCCTCGGCGGCCTGCTGCACCGCGGTGCGGAGAAGCTCTTCGAAGTGCGTGACTACCGCCAGATCCTGGCTCTGGCCAACCGGCACGACTGGCTGGGCGGTTTCGCCGGCGAACTCACCATCGCCCGCGTCACCGAGGAAGCCCTGGGCCTCGAACCGCCCGAGCGGGCCGTCTCGCTCCGCACGATCCTCGCCGAACTCGACCGGATCCACAGCCACCTGGTCTTCCTCGGCGCCGCACCTGGTGGGCCGTCCACGCTCACCTCCCGCGAGGCCGTGCTGCAGCTCGTCGAGGACATCGCCGGCTCCCGGATGCACCCCATGCTGGTGCGCCTGGGCGGATTGCGTGAGGACGCGCCGGCGGGCTGGGAGGCGAGCGCACGGCATACCTGCGGTGTTGTCAGCAGCGAACTACCTTCTCTCACAACGGCCTTCGCCGACCTGACCCCGCGGCACGCCGACCTCGGGGTGCTATCCCGGGCGGACGCTGCGGGGTTCGGGGCCAGCGGTCCCTTGGCGCGTGCCTCCGGCCTGGCGCGCGACGTCCGCGCCTACGACCCGTATGCCGGCTACGCGCAGGTGTGGGGGCCGGACTGGCCCGGGCGCGTCCTGCAGCGCGCCACCGGCGACGTCGCTGCCCGGTATGCCGTGCTGCTGGACGAGATCGGGGTCTCCGTCGAGCTGGTCACCGCCTGCCTCGACCGACTCACCCCCGGACCGGTCAACGTGCGCCTGCCCAAGGTCGTGCGGGTGCCGGAAGGCCAGTGGTATGCCGTCACCGAGTCGCCGCTCGGGCGAGCCGGGGCGCTGCTGGTATCCCGCGGCGGACCGCAGCCATGGCGGTTGGCGTTGCGGACGCCATCGTTCGGGAATGTCGCGGCCCTGTCGGCGCTGCTGCCAGGGACAATGGTGACCGACCTCGCCACCGTCGTGGCGTCTGTGCCGTTCGTCATGGGGGATCTGGACAAGTGACCGACCGTCAGCCACCTGCGCGTGCGCCCCGTCCGGGGGGACGCACGCCGCAGGCTGCCGGGGTCGGCCGGCCTCCCCGAGGTCGGGCTGAGGCGACGGCCAAGGCAGCCAAGCCCAAGGGAGCCGCGCCCAAGGCAGCCACCGGCCCGAGGACGTCAGCCAAGAACGCAGCGGCCACGGGCACGGCATACCCGTCCCGCCGCCCGCGGCCCACGCGGCCCTCGACGGCAGCCCCGCCCCCTGTCTCGGCGGTCTATCGGCGCCGCCGCCTGGTGGCCGTCCTCGGCGCCCTCGTGATCGTGGCCGGGCTGGCCTTCGCCCTGGCCCGACTGACCGCACCCGCCCCGGCCCCGAGCACGACGGCGATCGTCACCCCGAGCGTCGTCGCGCCGCCGCCCACTGCAGCGGCCACCAGCACGCTCGGCACACTCCCGGCGATCAAGTCCACCTCCGCGTCGGCGATCGACTGGCGGCTCATTCGGTCTCTCACCGACCTGCCGGCCGCCGTCCAGTGTCGCGACAACGTCACGCCGATCACCATCCCGGCGAGCGGGTCGACCCCGGCCGCCGTCGCCTGCGCGAGCAAGCTGGCCGACGACGAGACCCTCTACTTCTGGTATGCCGGCACTCCCGACGAGCGCTACCGCGCGATCACCGCGGCGATGGCCAAGATGAAGTACGTCCACGCCGGGCCGAACTGGGTCGCCGGCGGCATGGTCACCGCGACCATGGGCCGGATCGGCGGCGACGTCTACCAGTAGCTCAGGCTCCGGCCGGCGCTCCGTCGGTGGGGTTGGGCAGACCGTTGGCAGTCGGGCCGGTCGGCGGGTCGACCCGACACTTGCGTTGGGTGATCATCCCCGCGATGACCAGCAGCACCGTGACGACCAAGTGGCCGAGCATGACCCACAACCGGGCTCGCTGCGATTCGATGTCGAGGTCGGGCAACAGCAGCAGGGCCTGCGCGGCATACCAGCCCACCAGAGCCGACCCCGCGAGCGCGGCCGCCTGAGCCAGCACGAGGGTGCGAGCGGCCCGCAGCGGTGAGATCGGCTTGTCAGCCGAGCCTTCGCGCATCTTCTGCACCGGCACTCCGGCCCAGTAGACCCCTGCCGCCATGAACGCCAGCAGCACCACGCCCGACCAACCCGCGGTGGGCAACGACTGCGACCCTCCGGTGAGGCGCAGCAGCAGCCACCCGAGGACGCCGACGACGAGGGCAATCGTCACGAGAGTCTGCGGGCGCACCCCCTTGGCACTCACCACGTCGATCCACCTGCCTCGACCGGCCAGCCCGGCCCGGGTCGCACCCCGGCGCGCGCGGCAGCCGACAGCGCGGACAGCAGATCGCCGACCGCAGCAATCTCGTCGGCGAATCGGTGGCCCAGCCGGAGCGTGGCTGACGGGTCGACCGCGGCCCACGGGGCCAGCACGAAGGCCCGCTCGTGCGCCCGCGGGTGCGGCAGCAGCGGGGCTGTTGTGGAGCTGTCGCTCGACAGCACCTCGTCGGTGCCCCCGGGCGCCCCGAACTGGATCAGGTCGAGATCTAATGTCCTTGCGCCCCAACGGATTTCGCGGGTTCTCCGGTGATCGGACTCGATCCGATGCAACGCTCGCAACAGCGCCGTGGGCGGCCCGTCCCACGTGCCGAGAGCGACGGCGTTGAGGTAGGCCGGTTGATCCGGTCCCCCGACCGGGTCGGACTCGACCAGCGGCGAGATGGCGGTGACCGTCAGCCCCGGTATGCCGCGCAAGTCCCCCACCGCGGCGGCCAAGGTCCGTAACGGGTCGCCGAGGTTGGCCCCGAGCGCGATGACGACAGGCACCGGGCGACGCCGGGTCATCCGCACGACGACATCGCCGAACGGCACCCCGACGGGGGCCTGCGGCTTGTGCACCGCGACTTCGACGGCCTGCACCAGGGGCCGCGCGAGGGCATCGCCGGCGATAACCTCGGCGAGGCGCTCGATGAGGTCGAACGGCTCACCCTCGATCCGGCGCACCACGTCGGCGGCCACCTCGCCGTAGTTGATCGTGTCCACGAGCGCATCACTGCGACCGGCCCGCCGCAGGTCGACGGTCAGCACCACGTCGACGACGAAGGGCTGCCCGTCGCGCTTCTCGTGCTCGAACACCCCGTGGTAGCCGGTCGCGGTCACGCCCGAGATCTCGATCCGATCCATCGGGTACGCGGTGTCGCCGCTCATCCGCGCTCACCCGGCTTCGGGCCGTGCAAGAAGAAGCGCGGATGAAAGAACAGTCGTTCCTGGCTCTGATCGGGGGCAGCCCCAGCGGCTCGGGTCGCCTCCACCACGTCGAGGGCGTCGCGGGTCCCCCGCACGTCGTGCACCCGCACCGCCCATACCCCCGCCTGAGCGGCCAGGACGCTGGTGGCTGCGGTAGCGACGTCACGGGCATCCGCCGGCCGCGGGTCGGCGCTGGGGAGGCGGCCAACCTTGCCGAGGAAGCCCTTGCGCGAGGCGGCATACAGAACGGGATGTCCGAGCGCGATGACCTCGTCGAGGTGGGCGGTGAGCGCCCAGTTGTGTTCCGGCAGTTTGGCGAAGCCCAGGCCGGGGTCGAGGACGAGCCGGTCGGGAGCGATCCCCGCCGCCAGGGCAGCGTCGCGGCGGCCGGCAAGTTCACGGCATACCTCTGCCACCACGTCGCCGTAGACCGCGCGGGTCTGCATGTCGGCGCTGTGGCCGCGCCAGTGCATCGCGATGTAGCCCACCCCGAGCCGGGCCACCAGCGGCAGCATCGCCGGGTCGGCCAGCCCGCCGCTCACGTCGTTGACGATGCGGGCACCCGCGGCGACCGCGGCCTCGGCGACCGGCGCCCGCATCGTGTCGACCGAGATCACCGTGTCGGGAGCGGCAGCAGCCAGGGCCGCCACGACGGGCACGACCCGAGCCAGTTCCTCATCGAGAGAGGGCCGCACCGCACCTGGGCGAGTGGACTCGCCCCCGACGTCGAGCAGGTCGGCTCCCTCGGACACCAGCCGTATGCCGTGCGCGACCGCCGCATCGGGCGCCAGAAAGGCCCCACCGTCGCTGAACGAGTCGGGGGTCACGTTGACCACGCCCATGACGAGCGTGCGGGCGCCAGAGCGCATCGCGGCCGAGCCGGTCACCGCTTGCCCCCGAGCAACAAGGCCATCGCCTCGGCTCGGGTGGCGGGGTGGCGCAACTGTCCGCGCACGGCCGAGGTGATGGTGCGCGAGCCGGGCTTCTTCACTCCGCGCATCGACATGCACAGGTGCTCGCACTCGACGACGACGATGACGCCTTGCACGCCGAGGTGATCGACGAGGGCATCCGCGACCTGAGTGGTGAGTCGCTCCTGCACCTGGGGGCGTTTGGCGAAGACATCGACCAACCGGGCGATCTTGGACAGCCCGGTGACCTTGCCGTCCTTGGCCGGGATGTAGCCCACGTGGGCGACCCCGTGGAAGGGCACGAGATGGTGCTCGCAGGTGCTGTAGACCTCGATATCGCGCACGAGGATGAGCTCGTCGTGGTCGATATCGAAGGTCGTCTGCAACACCTCGTCAGCGCTCTGGTCAAGGCCCGCGAAGGTCTCGGCATAGGCACGCGCCACCCGGGCGGGGGTGTCGCGCAGCCCTTCCCGGTCGGGATCCTCGCCGACGGCGATGAGCAACTCGCGGACCGCAGCCTCCGCGCGGGCGTGGTCGACCGGCATACCGGTCAGATGTCCTGCGGCCCGACGGACTGCCCCGGAGGCACCTGGGCGATCTCCGTGACCGGGTCCTCGGCGAACGGAGACGCGCCGGCGACAGCCGCCTGATCCACCGCCTCGGACACCGCTGGGATCTGCGTGGCCGACCCGGGCGGAGGCATCGCCGGCGTCTGGCCGTTGGCGGCAGCTGCCTCGGCCGGAGTGAGCACGGGCGGACGGTCGCTGATCCCGCGGGTCTCGCTCGACAACCAGGTCGGGCGCAACGGGCGCTTGACGATCGACGCGAAGAGGTCAGCGAGCTCCTTGGCCCCGAGAGTCTCCTTCTCGAGCAGTTCGAGGACGAGCCGGTCGAGCAGGTCGCGGTTGTCGTTGATGACGTGCCAGGCCTCGTCGTGGGCGTTGTCGATGAGCTTGCGGATCTCCTCGTCGACGATGCCCGCGATCTCCTCGGAGTAATCGCGCTGGTGGCCGTAGTCGCGGCCGAGGAAGACCTCGCCCTGGCTCTGGCCGAGCTTGATGGCACCGACCCGCTCGCTCATGCCGAACTCCATGACCATCTTGCGGGCCATCGCGGTGGCCTTCTCGATGTCGTTGGCAGCGCCGGTCGTCGGGTCGTGGAAGACCATCTCCTCAGCCACCCGGCCGCCGAGGGCATAGGCGAGCTGGTCGAGGATCTCGTTGCGGGTCGTGGAGTACTTGTCGTCCTGCGGCATGACCATCGTGTAACCCAGCGCCCGACCGCGCGGGAGGATGGTCACCTTGGTCACCGGGTCGGTGTGGTTCATTGCCGCGGCGACGATCGCGTGACCACCCTCGTGGTATGCCGTGATCTTGCGTTCTTTGGCCGACATGATGCGGGTGCGCTTCTGCGGACCGGCGACGACGCGGTCGATGGCCTCGTCGAGGGCCGCGTTGTCGATGAGTTGCTTGCCAGTGCGGGCGGTGAGCAGGGCCGCCTCGTTGAGGACGTTGGCCAGGTCTGCGCCGGTGAAACCAGGGGTGCGCCGCGCGACGGCGAGCAGGTCGACATCCGGGCCCATCGGCTTGCCCTGCGAGTGGACCTGCAGGATCCGGTGGCGACCGATCATGTCGGGGGCCTCGACGGCGATCTGCCGGTCGAAACGGCCGGGGCGCAACAGCGCGGGGTCGAGGATGTCGGGCCGGTTGGTCGCGGCGATGAGGATGACGTTGGTCTTGACGTCGAAGCCGTCCATCTCGACCAGGAGCTGGTTGAGGGTCTGCTCCCGCTCGTCGTGACCGCCACCGAGGCCGGCGCCACGGTGGCGACCGACGGCGTCGATCTCGTCGACGAAGACGATGGCCGGAGCATTGGCCTTGGCCTGCTCGAAAAGGTCACGCACGCGCGAGGCACCGACGCCGACGAACATCTCGACGAAGTCCGAGCCGGAGATCGAGTAGAACGGCACGCCCGCCTCGCCGGCGACCGCGCGGGCCAGCAGCGTCTTGCCGGTGCCGGGCTGGCCGTAGAGCAGCACGCCCTTGGGAATCTTGGCCCCCACGGCGAGGAACCGCGCCGGGTCTTGGAGGAACTCCTTGATCTCGTGCAGCTCCTCGACGGCCTCGTCGGCGCCGGCCACGTCGGCGAAGGTCACCTTGGGCATGTCCTTGGTCGCAAGCTTGGCGCGGGACTTGCCGAACTGCATGACCCGGTTGCCGCCGCCTTGCATCTGCCCCATGAGGAACCAGAACAGCCCGAGCACCAGCAGCATTGGCAGCACCAGGCCGAGCATCGAGGTGAACCAGTTCTGGCTGTCGATCTGGTCGGTGAACCCCTTGGCCGGCGGGTGCTCGTTGAGCGCGGCGACCAGCTGCGGGCCGCGAGCGTCGACGTAGTAGGAGTAGACCTTCGTGGCGTCCTTGACCCTTGACCCGTCGGAGTAGGTCACGCCGTCCTTGAGCACCAGTTCCAGCCGCTCGTTGTTGAGCAGCTTGGCGGTGTCGACCTTGTCCTCCTGGATGAGCTTGAGGCTGGCGGAGGTGTCGATCCGCTGCATGCCGCTCGTGTCGGACAGGAAGAAGGTGAGGCCGAACAGCACCAGCACGATGAGCAGGAGCCAGGCCAGCTGAGGGCGAACGGTGCGCTTGGTCTTCATGCGTGTGCGGGGCGAGCGCCCCAGCCTCCTGGTCGGTCGTCCGAGGCACGGGTATGCCGTGCTAGGTCCGGTGATTCTCGCAGGTCAACGCCCCGTCCCCGCGAGGTGTTCCGCCGGTGGTGATCGGGTCGGGCCGGTTGTGGCTGAGCCCTGGCGCAGGTCAGCTGTAGACGCTGGGGCTCAGAGTGCCGATGCAGCGCAGGTTGCGGTAGTCCTCGGCGTAGTCCAGGCCATAGCCCACGACGAACTCGTTGGGGATGTCGAAGCCGATGTACTTCACGTCGATGGCGACCTTGGCCACCTCGGGCTTGCGCAGCAGCGCACAGATCTCGACCGACGCGGGCTTGCGGGAGCTGAGGTTGGCTCGGATCCAGGACAGGGTCAGTCCGGAGTCGATGATGTCCTCGACGACCAGAACATGCTTGTCGGTGATGTCGGTGTCGAGGTCCTTGATGATCCGCACCACACCGGAGGACTTGGTGCCCGAGCCATAGGACGACACCGCCATCCAGTCCATCCGTACGGAGTAGGGCATGGCACGCATGAGGTCGGCCATGACGAGCACGGCACCCTTCAAAACCCCGACGAGCAAGAGGTCCTTGCCCTCGTAGTCGGCCGCGATCTGGGCGGCCATCTCGGCCAGCCGCGCGTGAATCTGCTCTTCGGACAACAGGACTCGTTCGAGCGAGCCCTCCATATGTGCTGCGTCCACGGCGTGCCTTCCTCGACCGACCCGACTCTCGCCAAACCCGACCCTACCGGTGCCGGGGGTGGGAGCGTCGTCCGAGGGGAATGCCTCAGCGGCTGATGTGGTCGCCCTGGCGCCAGACGATGCGCCCGTCCTGGCGCTGGGCGCTCACCCGACCCGGCAGGTTGACCGGCCCTTGACCACGCCAAGCCATGACCAGCCCGTCGAGGGCCGCCACGTGCGTCTTGGTCAGCGCGCCACAGCCTGCCTGGGCGGCGAGCAACAGCCAGACCCGCCGGCGCAGCGCCGGAGGCACGGCGGCCAGATCGCTGACGGCGACCGACTCTGGATCGAGTCTCGACAATGCCTCAGCAGCAAGCGAATCCAATAGATCGGCATCGTCGCGCAGCAGCTCTGCCGACCGCGCCAGGGCCTGCGCCAGCCCCGGACCGAGGTCGACTTCCAGGTCGCGCAGGGCGGCCCGGGCTCGCACCCGCGCAAAGCGTGGATCGGCATTGTGCGGGTCGCGCCACGGCTCCAGCCGGTATGCCGTGCACGTCGCCTCGGTCTCGGCCCGGCTCACCCCCAGCAGGGGACGCAGGTAGCGGCCGCGGGCGGACGGCATACCTGCCAGTGAGCGAGCACCCGAGCCGCGAGCCAACCCGAGCAGTACCTGCTCGGCCTGGTCGTCACGGGTATGGGCCAGCAGCACGGCGACCGCACCGAGCCGATTGGCCACCGCATCGAGGGCGGCATACCGAGCCTGCCGAGCAGCAGCCTCGGGGCCTTCGCCGACGGCGGCGACCGTCACCTGCTCGACGACGACCGGATCGAGTCCGAGGTCGCGGCATTGGTCGGCCGCCCGCCGGGCGACTGTCGAAGAGCCTTGCTGCAAGCCGTGATCCACGAGGACGGCCCCCGCGCGCAGACCGACACGGGGGGCCTCGAAAGCCACTCCGGCCGCGAGCGCCAGGGAGTCGGCTCCACCCGAACACGCGACCAGGACGAGGGGGGCTCGAGACATCGAGGATGCCGCGGAGCGAGATGACGAGTTGTCCGACTCGGGGCGGTCGCTCGGTTGGCTCGGCTGACTCGGCTGGCTGGGCTGGCTCGGCAGCGTGCGGAGGGCCTGGCGCACGGCATACCGGACCGCTGCGACGGCAGGGTCCGGACCGGCCACGATGCCGACTCAGCCGTGGACGCGCGCGACCCAGGCCGCGGGGTCGGCCATCTCGGCAGCGCTGGGGAGCGTCTCAGGCGAGGTCCAGACGGCGTTGAAGCCGTCGATCCCGACCTTGGCGGTGACCGCGCGGACGAAGACCGCGCCGTCGGCGTATTGCCGCATTTTGGCTTCCAACCCGAGCATCCGGCGCAGCAGCCGGTCGAACTGGCTGAGCCCAGCACGACGGTCGGTGAACTTGGCGCGGATGTGCGCGACCGAGGGGATTACCGAGGGGCCGACGTCATCCATGACGACATCGGCGTGGCCCTCCAGCAGCGACATGATCGCCGTGATCTCGGCGACCCGGGCGCGCTGCTCGTCGGTGAGGAAGATCTCGGCCAAGCCGTTACTGCCGCTCTGGAACGCCTGCGGCAGCTTGGTGGCCAGCTGGGTGAGTCGCTCGGTGAGCTCCTGCGGAGTCGGCGCCAGGTCGACGGCGAGGGTGCGGGTGGTCTCGATCATGTGGTCGCGCAGCCACGGCACTGCGGTGAACTGCACCCGGTGGGTCTCCTCGTGCATGGCCACCCAGAGCCGGAAGTCGCGCGGGTCGACGTCCATCTCACGTTCTGCTGCAACGATATTGGGAGCCACGAGGAGCAGCCGGGGGGATCCCTCGGGAGCGAGGTCGTATTGCCCGAGCACTTTGCCGGCCATGAAAGCCAGCAGCGCGCCGACCTCGGCCCCGGCGACCTTGCCGCCGAAGGCAGCGACGCCCGGCGACGGCGGAGTCGTCATCTTGGCCGACACGCTGGTCTGGATCTTGGCGACGACCGGGTCCATGAGGGCGCGCATCGAGCCGATGTTGGCCTGGCTCCACCCAGCGCGGTCGACGACGAGGACGGGGGCCGATCCGGGGGGCGAGTGCAGCCGGGAGGTCTGGGCGACCGGGTCGTGCGAGGCTTCCGCCGCCGCTCGCAGTCCGGCCACGGCGTCATTGGCCTGGGAGCCGGTGACCTTGGGACCCGGGCCGGCCAGCCGCGCGGCGGTCGCCTGGGCGAACTCCCAATCGATGGTGAAGGGCTGGTCGGTCACGGGGTGCCTCCTGCAGATGGGCGGCACCCGCAGGTCGCGAGCACCGCTGCGAGTTGGTCCAACGCCAGCCGGGCCTCGGGCGTTCCTTGCGGGGCGGCCCCGAACACGACGAACACCAACGGCCGGCCATCAGCGGTGACGACCGTGCCGGCCAGCGTGCTGACCCCGGTGAGCGTGCCGGTCTTGGCCCGCACCACTCCGACCCCGGCCTGGGTGCGGGGATCGGTGAACCGATCGGCGAGGGTGCCCGACAGCGCCGCGACGGGCAACTCCCGCACGACATCGGCCAGGCCCGGCACCTTCCCGGATCCGGCCAGCATGAGCACGTCGGCCAACAGGCGGGCCGGAAGACGGGCGTCGCGAGTCAGACCCGATGCGTCGTAGAGGGTGGAGCCGATGACGTCAAGTCCCAGCGCCTGGGCTTGGGAGATCAGGTATGCCGCGACGCCCGCGAAATCTCGCGCCCCCGTCGCCCGGAACGCGGCCTGCCGGGCGAGGGTCTCAGTGAGCCCGTTGTCGCTTTCCTGCAGCGCAAGAACGAGTTGGTCGACGACAGGTGCCGAGGAGACGACGGCCAGGGTGGTGCCCGGTGCCGGCGCGCCGGTCGGTGAGGTCGACGGCATCGGCGCAGGGGTCGCGGACGCAGCCGCTGCAGCGGCACCGGGAGTCGGAGACCCACCCGCACGAGCACCCAGGCCCGCCTCGGCGGGCAACGGTTGCGGAGCCACGCTGACGGTCACCTGGTGCTCGCGCAGCCGTGCGGCGAAGGTCGACAGCACCTCGCCGACCGGGTCGGTTGCCCCTGGATGATTCGGCGTGGCCCGATGGGTCGACAGCCCGGCCATCGCCACCGGCCCGGTGATGCCGGTTGCGAGGAAGCTCGGCGGCCAGGTGGGCGCGCTCGCCGGCCCCTCGGCATACGAGGCATCGACGGCGAGCGTGACCGCGCTGGTGCCAGCCGCGGCGAGGGCGGCAGCCGTGTGGGCCGCCAGGTCGGCCAGCCCGGCGCGCCCCGCGACTTGGTCGGGCCGCCCGGCGCCGGGCTCCAACAGCGAATCGCCCCCGACGACCAAGACGATCCGGCTCGGATCGGCCCCGGCGACGACCTTCGTGTCCAGGGTCGTCGTCGCCCCGAGGCCCTGCAGCACGCCGACGGCGCTGAGCAGCTTGAGGGTGGAGGCGGGGGCGTGCGGGGAGTCGGCCTGGACGTCGACGAGATGCCCACCCGTGGCCGCGTCACGGACCACGACCGCGACATCGGGACCCAGAGCGTTACCGGCCAGCACCGGAGCCAGGGCTGCCGTGAGGCCCGCCGTGTTCGGCACCGGGGCGTCGGCACCTGCTGGACGCAACGGCATACCGGCTGTGGGGGTGGGAATCGGGACCGACGCGCGAGGTGACGCGGAAGGTGTCGGGGCCGCAGCGGTGGGCTCGGGCGCGAGGGTGAGCACCCCTGGGACCTGGTCGTAGACGTCGAGCGTGACGTAACCGACAAGGGCTGAGACGATGAGCGTCGCCCCGAGTGCGGCACGGACGGAGCGACGCACGCGGGACCCCCTAAGGTTGGAGCTGGACCTTCGGCACAGAGCGTAGGTCACCGGCTTGTCCGGCCAGGTTCCAACGATCAGACGGAGGGGTAGACGTGGAGTTCGACGTCACCATCGAGATCCCCAAGGGTCACCGCAACAAGTACGAGGTGGACCACGTCACCGGACGGATCCGACTGGACCGGCTGCTGTTCACGTCGATGAGCTACCCGGGTGACTACGGCTATGTCGAGGACACCCTCGGCGAGGACGGCGACCCGCTGGACGCCATCGTCATCCTCGACGAGCCGACCTTCCCGGGCTGCGTCGTGCGCTGCCGCCCGATCGGCGTCTTCCAAATGACCGACGAGGCCGGCGGCGACGACAAGATCCTGTGCATCCCCGCCGGTGACCCGCGCCAGGCGCACATCACCGAGCTCGACCAGGTCGACAAGTTCAAGACCTCGGCGATCGGGCACTTCTTCGACACCTACAAGGACCTCGAGCCGGACAAGTCGGTCGACAGCTCGCGGTGGTTCGGCCGCGCGGTCGCCGAGCGCGTGGTCATCGAAGCCATCGAGCGCGCCAAGCGCGAGGGCCACTCCACCGCGCGGTGGAGTTCCCGCGAGCACTGACGCCCCATTTGCCAGACACGGGCAGGTGTATGCCGTGCAGCCAAGCGCCCCGGGAAGGTCACCTTCCCGGGGCGCTTGCCTGTGTCGCTGGGGCGGGCTAGACCCGGCCGCCGTAAGGCAACAGGTCGCGCATGTAGTGAATGGAGGAGTACTTCACCACGTCGCCGGTGCGGGGGGGCGTGGATCATCATCCCGTTCCCGACATACATGCCCACGTGGTAGATGCTCGAGCTGGTCGTGCCGTAGAAGACGAGGTCACCGGGGCGAAGGTCGGCGATCGCGACGTGTGTCGTCGCGTTGTATTGCGCCTGGGCCACCCGGGGCAGGCGCACACCGGCCGCGAGCCATGCCTTCATCGTCAGCCCGGAACAGTCCCAGGAGTTGGGGCCGGTCGCGGCCCAGACGTAGGGATCGCCGAGCTGCGCCTTGGCGAAGGCAACCGCGGTCGCCGCTCCGCCGCTGCCGGCCGGCGTCGTGGAACCGCCGGAGTTCGACCCAGATGCGGAGCCCGACGAGCTGGACGACCCGGATGTGGAGCCCGACGAGCTGGACGACCCGGATGTGGAGCCCGACGAACCAGACGACCCGGATGCGCCGGACGACCCGGACGATCCCGACGCAGCAGCGGCAGCCTTGCGCGCCGCCTCCTGCCGGGCCAACTCCAGCCGCGCGGCCTCTTGGCGCGCCGCTTCGATCCGCGCGGCCTGCTGGCGGGCCGCTTCCAGTCGGGCAGTCTCCTGCCGGGCCAGCTCGGCCTGGCGGGCCGCCTCTGCTCGCGCTTGTTCCTCGGCCTTGCGGCGGTTCTCCGCTTCGATGCGGGCCCGCTCGATAGCGGCCAGGCCCTCCTGGCGCTGCCGCTCAAGGGCAACAGAGGTGTTGCGCAGGGTGGCCAGTTGGGCCAACCCCGCTTCCTGCTGGGCGGCGACAGTGCGCGCGGCGGTGTCGGCGGCGGCTGCTGCTTGCTGGGCGTCGGCCATCGTCGACCGGGCGTGGGCTGCGGCATCGGCGGCGACCTGGGCCGCCTCCTGCGCCTCGCCACGAAGCACATTGAGGGGTGGCGTGCGCGCGTTGGGCTTCCGCCAGGACGCGGGCGCGCTCCTGACCCACGACTTCCAGGCCGGCGGCCCGGTCGAGCGTCTCGCCTGGCCCGCCGCCGAAGTAGAGGTCCAGCTGCCCGAGGCCCGATCCGCCCTGGAAGACCTCCGCGGCATACCGGGAGAGTGCGAGGTCGGCGACATCGGCGTCCTGCTGCGCGACCGCCGCCTTGTCCGCTGCGGCGGCACTGTCGGCTGCGGCCAGATCGGCCGCGTCTTGGGCGGCGTTGTATGCCTCCGCCACGACGCCGACCTGGTCCTCAGCCGCCTCGAGGGAGGCTCGGGCGGCGGCCAACTGCGCGTCGAGAGCTGCGACCTGGGCGGCCGCGTCACCGACGGCGGCCTTGGCGCCCGCAACCTGCTCGGCGCTGGGGATGGGGGTGGGGGCCGGCTCGGCCAGCGCTCCAGGGAGGCCGACGCCGAGCAGCGCGACGGCCAGGGCGGCACCGAGCAGGGGACGCGAGGTATGCCGTGCAGCCCGACTACCCGCAGGCCTCACCGTGCGCACGCCAGCCCTTTCGTCGCCTGTCCCGACCGGCGACGTGGCGTCGTCCGGCAGACCTCACCCCGGTCGGTCCGGAACGACATTAGAACTGTTTTGTCACATAGGAAACAGCGGTCACTTCTATGACGCGACGTTTGCTAATTACATTGGTGTGGTTCGAAGAATGACAACCATGTTTTTCAGCAGGTCGCCACCGCCCTCTCGATCACCCGTTCGGGGAAGATCACAATTCGGTAACGAGAGGCATCGGCGACGGCGAGACGGGCGCTGCCAGCCGGTCAACGAACCATCGGGTTGTAGCGCAGTGAGTTGGGCCGGCACTGGCACTCGGTGGCCAGCCGGATCGACGACGCAATCCGCCCTTGCTCCCGGAGTGGGTAGAGCTCACGCACCACCCGATCCCGCAGCGCCCACGGATCGATGGTGTTGAGGTAGATCTTCGTGCCGCCCTCGAAGCCGGCGAGCGTGGACACCCGCCACTTGAGCACGATCCGCCAGGGCATCGGCAGGTCGACATCGGGCGGCTGGTAGTGCCACTCCTCGTTGGTCGCCACCTCGGCACCGGTCGCGGCATGACAGGCGTGCAAGAGGTCGGAGACCCCGCGGATCTCCTCGCGGCTGTGCTCCCACGGCCGCGAGCGCTGGCTCTTGCTGTAGATCTCCAGCGACGGATAGCGGTGGCCGAATCCCGCGAACGCGACGGCATACTCGTTCTCGGCGAAGACGAGGTTCTGGCGCGCGGCGTAATCGACGGCATACTCGTTGTAGAGATTGAGATTGGCGCGCAGTCGCCGCAATTCCTGCTCGGTATGCACGCTGCGTTCGTCGACGGCCACCAGTTGCTTGTGCAAATGGTCGAACGACGCCCCGGCCGGTCGCAGCCAGTTCTGGAAGACGGCGACGAACCGCGCGTAGCGGTTGCTCTGATAGAGCGAGGTCAGCGCGTCGACCGTGAAGCCGATGTACTGGTCGTGTTCCTCCGGGGTGAGGGTGCCCGATGCGGCGAGTTGGTGGGTCTCGGTGGCCCCGTCGACATAATGCCGGCGTCCGACGATGACGTCGTGGGTGCCGGCAAAGAACGCCAT
>Ga0116180_1000867_pt1 | contig 26663 bp, 42 predicted proteins | sample AD_UKC073_MetaG_FD_89804 | JGI IMG/M metagenome (GOLD analysis project Ga0116180, IMG submission 89804) | Active sludge microbial communities of municipal wastewater-treating anaerobic digesters from USA - AD_UKC073_MetaG | ecosystem: Engineered > Bioreactor > Anaerobic > Digestate | place: USA... | reverse complement strand
CTCATCATATTCATCTTCTTCCTTTTCAATATCGAAATCAAATCCCATATTTACCAAATGATTCATTACTGAATGTGATAAATCAGAATCAGCTCCTCTTTCAGACATATACTTGTCAAAGTCGTCAACTGTAACAACTTTGCCTTCTTCTCTCATTTTTTGAAATCTTCCAATTAGGTCATTAGCGATATCTTCACCAAGGTCAGATGCTTCGTCAAATCTATGTTCGTTAAATTTATTTAAGTATTTCATATTATTTACCTTTTTTTAATTCTTCTTTGAAAAAGTGTAACACTTTCGCTCTAGTAGTTGGCCAAATAAACATATCTACATCTTGACCGTGTGCTTCTTCATCAGATATAAACTGTAATAATTTATCCAAGTCAGCTTCACTATACTCTTTATCAGTAGATAAGCTTGATTTATTCTCATTAAAGTTCTTCAAGTATTTCATTATATAGGTACACTTTTATTATATTTACTCTTCATAATAGCACAATATAACCAACCAGTAGATTCATTAAACTTCTTCAAGTGTTTCATTATTCACCAAGTTCTTTTTTCCTTAACCAGTCAGATAACTCATCATCCTGCCAAAGTTTATCATTTAAATATTGAGCAGCTTGTCTATGAATAAAATCTTCTGCTTCATTGAAATTTTCAACATCAGATGATTTTATTTTTTCTTTAAGCAATTCATATGCTTCATCCAAAAGATTTTTTAGTTTTGAACTATCATCCTTAGAAGGTACTTCATCAACTGACCATTTACCCATTGGATCTAAATTTTCAAATTTCTTTAAGTGTTTCATTACTTCTTATTCTTTTTTTCACGACCAAATGGACTTAATAAATGTTTTAGATTCCAAGATGGAACAAACTTTTTATTATGTTTCTCAAAGTCTTCGTAAGATTCTATACCGGAATCAATTGGATTTTGAATATATTGAATATTAGAACCTTGCTTATTCATATCAGATATTCTATCTCCAATATCTACTCCTCTTGTTAGTTTTCTTAGTTTCTTCAATTGGTCTACTGTTGACTGTCTTGGTAATCCCTCTGTTATAAATTCATCAAATTTTTCAATTTTCATAATATAATATATATTAAAGTATGAATTTGAAAAAATGCTCAAAATGTAAAATAGATAAATCGGTTGATTATTTTCATAAAAGAAGTGGAGGTTATCTTAGATCAAGATGTGTTGATTGTTCAAAAGAGGATAGAAAGAAGTATGAATCTGATAATATAGAATCTATTAAATTAAAGAACAAAGATGATTATGAAAATAGAAAGGAATATCATAAAAGATATAATAAAAAATATAGAGAGTTAAATAAGGATTCTGAAAGAGATAGACAAAGACTATGGTCAATTAGAAACAGGGAAAATATTAATAAAAGAAATATTAAATACAGAGATGAAAATCTTAAAGATCCATTATTTAGAATAAAAGAGAGTATTCGAAATTTAATTAGAGTATCAATTAAATCAAATGGTTTTAATAAATCGACTAAAACGAGTATAATACTTGGATGTTCAATTAGTGAATTCAAAGAACACATAGAATCTCTATTTGAATTTGGGATGTCTTGGGATAATTATCCTAATTGGCATTTGGATCATAAAATTCCTATTTCTTGGGCTAAAACAGAAGAAGATATAATTAAATTAAATCATTATACTAATTTCCAACCAAAGTGGTTATTTGATAATCTATCTAAAGGAAATAGATACTCGGATTAGTTTTTAAAATTATTAAAGGATTTTATTTTTGACTCATTAGTTCCGGTAACAACATCAATTGTACCATCTTCATTGAATTGAGCGAAATAAACCTCATCAACAATTGCAATTTGTTTACCAACTAAATCTGGATTTATATTATCTGGTCCAAACTCTTTAACAGTTTTAACACCATTATCCTCAATAACAAAATTGAATATATCTTCTCTATTTTTTTCAATAAGACCTTTTATCTTACCTTTTATAGATATGAATTCGGTGGCACTTCCACCCATTGGTTTTAGTCTGGCTCTAACAATACGATACATAATCTAACTTATTTATTTTTATATCTCTATTCTCGTTATACTTCTTTATATGTTTCATAATTAATGTAATTTTATTGTATTATATATTAAAAATAAAAAACCCACTTTTTTGAGTGGGTTTTAGTTTATTATAGGATTTCTATTAAAAATCGTCAGAAAGGTTGTTGTAATCAACATCCCTATCAGATGGTTTTTGATATTCAGAAACTCTCTTTTCAAAGAAGTTACTCTTAGATTGTAAAGATAACATATCCATAAAATCGAATGGGTTTTCAGATTTGTAAACCTTAGAACAACCAAGTTCTGTTAACCAGAAGTCAGCAACATACTCAATATATTGAGCCATCAACTTAGCGTTCATTCCAATTAATGATACTGGTAATGATTCTGTGATAAATTCTTTTTCAATCTCAACTGCCTCACATATAATTTGAGTTATTCTATCAGAAGATACTTTATTTTGTACATATTTATTGTGTAATAAACAAGCAAACATACAATGTAATCCCTCATCTCTTGAAATTAACTCATTAGAGAATGTAAGACCAGGCATTAAACCTCTTTTCTTAAGCCAGAATATAGAACAGAATGAACCTGAGAAGAATATACCTTCAACTGCGGCAAATGCCACTAATCTTTCAGCAAAACTACCTGAACCAATCCATTTAAGAGCCCAATCAGCTTTCTTCATAATTGATGGGTAATTATCTATAGCGTGGAATAGCTTATTCTTTTCTATTGAATCTTTTATATAAGTATCAATTAAAAGAGAATATGTCTCAGAGTGTACGTTCTCAATAGCTATTTGGAATCCATAAAAACATTTTGCTTCTGGGTATTGAACTTCTTTAAGAAAATTCTCAGCTAAGTTCTCATTAACAATACCATCAGATGCCGCAAAGAATGCTAATACCATTTTAATGAAGTGTCTTTCATTGTCATTTAGTTTTTCTTCCCAGTCAGTTATATCTTGGGCTAAGTCAATCTCTTCTGCTGTCCAGAAGGAATGTTCTGCTGTTTTATACATTTCCCAAATGTCATTGTATTTTAATGGGAACATAACAAATCTATCTTTGTTCTCTGTTAGTATGTGTTCTTTATTTTCCATAGTTATATTTTAGTTGTGTAGTTTATATGATATAAAATCTGAATGTTTTAAATGATTTTTTGTTTAGTATAAATTTACTATATTTGTATCCTATGAATTTAAAAAGTTGAGGAGGTAGTATGCCAAGAGATAAAAAACAAAAATGGTCGAAAAATCGTAAGCGACTTCGTGACGCGTTGGTTAGTAACGCATATAATAACCAGTTATCTAAAATGTTAGAAAACTTTGCTATGTTGAGACCAGATGAATTTGAATCTTGTAAGTCAGGTTTACTAACACATGCTTTGAAGAATGCTTCTAAAGAATGTGCTCAAATTCTAATTGAAAAGGGTGCTATATGTGACCCTAAGATTATCATGTGGGATTGTGATTGGAGGGTTATTGATAAAGTACACACTTTAATGATTGAACTTATTGAAAAGTATGATGTAAAATTCTTAAAAGAGAGTATATAACCAATCTTATAAAGATAAGAACAAAGGCAAGATGGTTATGTTAATAAGAGAGTTAACACTTAATGAATTAGGATTATGAGATTATACTATAATGATGGTGTTTATCCAGTTACTTGGAAGACTGGTATGAGAAAAGATAGATGGTATAGTATGGAACCAGCTAAGATTAAAGTTACTATGCCCAAATCTGTATATGATACTATCTTAAAAGATGTAAATAAGATTAATAATAATCCAAAAAGAGATTCTGTATACCTTTTCAAGTTTGAATTAAGTAAATCAGAGTCAGATATCGTTGAATGGGGAATTTCAGAACATAAGTCAGGTCTTTGGAGAATGGAAGCTTTTATTTATTCTTGTTCTGTATCATCTAAATTTAAAAATGGTGATGTTATTGTTATATTTGATATAGCGGTTAGTGAAGTATCATTAATGGATAATTCAATACTAAAGGCTAGATTAAGAGACCAGATATTAAATGAACTTGTTTAAAAGTGAAAACACCGAGTAGCGAATTCGGTGTTCTCTATTAGTGTAACTAATACCGGTCCTAATGGTTGGGCTATTGCCCCCGGTTCGTAAAATTTATATAGTATATATTATAATATGTTTTTCATCTTAATAAAAAATTACATAATTGCTTGGTTTGAGTCAATTGGTTGGTATAAAAAAATATCAAGAATAAAAACTACTTTTGAAATAGGTGAGTATAAAATCTATATAGATATGTTTTCATCACACCCGCGAAGGAAATATGATAAAGAAAATATAATACAGTATTATAAATATAAACTCGAACATGAGTATGGTCATGATCGTTGGAAAATAATAATAGATACTATGGCTCCTTTGAAAGAACCAAAATATGCAAAGACTCTTAAAGATTTCATAGAAACTGTTGTTTTAACAGATATTGATCCTTATGGATTAAGAACAGTTATTAATAAATTAGAAATTAAAACAAAGGCAGACATAAGGGATGAAAAAATTAATAAACTTTTAACAAACAACTAACTAAAACAATCTGTAACAAAATGTTTAACTAAAAAAATCAAAAGAATGAAACACGAAATTAAAGTAGAATTCTCAAATGGAGAAGTTCTTAAAAAAATAATTGAGAAGGCTTATTTTGAAGAAGGACTAGCTGGTAAAATTATCGGTAAAGAAAATTTTATCATAGTAAACGAAGAAGTAGATGATATTAGCTACACAATTTTCAAAGGACTTAACAACGCAACAGTTAAGATTACAAATTCAGAAGTAATCGATGGGTCTATGAGATTTATGATTGATGAAACAAGTGGTGAGTTAAGACTCTATCCAATCTCAATCTATTGTGTAAAAGAAGAAGAAAGATATACATTCTATTAATATTAAACAAATGTCAAAAATATACAGCCTTTTATTTAAAAAAGAAAACGGAGCAACCGTAACAGTAGCACAAATGATTTTATTTGCCGCTATGATATTCATAGGTTACTACCTAACAAAAAAATAATCTATAAAATGATTCATCCAGATTTTAATGATATCTTGATTACGCCTGCCGTGACATCAAGTATCCGTTCACGCAAAGAAATTAATCCTTATCAATTATCAATAGGATCCACAAGTTGGTTACCTATTATGGTATCACCAATGGATACCGTAATTGATAAGAACAACTGGCAGTTATTTCTAAATGAAAAAATGCCTATATGTTTTCCTAGGGGAATAAGACCAAGTGATTTTAGTGGAGAAGATAGTAGTGTTATATCCTGTTTCAAGGATGTTATATTTTTCTCATACTCACTTGACGAGGCATCTGAAATGATTGAGTGGTTAATTAATAACCCAGGAAAAGACTTAGAATATAATCTACTTATAGATATAGCCAATGGTCATATGAAACATATGGTTGATATTGTTAAAGAGTTAAAAACTAGAACTAAGGTAAAGATAATGGTTGGTAATATTGCTAATCCTGAAACTTATAGAGTTTTATCTGAGGCTGGTGCTGACTTTATAAGAGTTGGTATTGGATTTGGTGGTGGTTGTTTAACCGCAATGAACACTGGAGTTGGATATTCAGTTGCCTCTCTTATAAACCAATGTAATAGTATTAAGAAAGATTTGAAGGATCAGAATGATAAATATGCTATGATTGTAGCAGATGGTGGATTTCGTGAATATTCTGATATAATAAAAGCATTAGCTCTAGGATCTGATTATGTTATGTTAGGTTCTATGTTGAATAAGACTCTTGAGTCAGCTGGTGAGACATTTTGGTCTAACTGGGCTTTCACTATGAGAGTTCCTCAAGGATTTGCCAACTTCTTATGGAAGAAAAAGTGTAGATTGGAAAAAAAGTTCAGAGGTATGTCAACCAAGGAAGTTCAAAAGAAATGGGGTAAGGAAACACTAAAAACATCGGAAGGTGTTGTTAGAATGAGAACTGTTAAATATACATTATCTGGTTGGAGAGAAAACTTCGAGGATTACTTGAAGTCAGCAATGTCTTATACTAATAGTAGAAGTCTTAAAGATTTTATTGGAAACGTTGATTGGACAACTATTTCACAGAACTCATTTAATAGATTTAATAAATAAAAAAAACCACTCAAATGAGTGGTTTTTTACTATCCTCCTGTCCATTGTATTGGATCCTCTATTTTATTACCATCTTTATCAAAGAAATCTAATCTTCTAGTCTTTGATGTTTCCATATAGTTTTCACCAAAAATCTGTTCACCATTAGTATCTTCTATCTTTAATTCACCTCCAGTATATTTCTTAACAATACCTTCGTAATCTTTCCCATTATAATTAAGCTTAATAAATACTTCCTTATTTGATATCCTATCCTTGAATTGTTTTTTCCTAAATATAGTCTCTGGATCTTTAAGATATTTTAATCTTATTTCCTCTTTACTTATACGTTCCTTTTGTTTATTTGTAGGTAGTGTAAGTAAAATGTTATAACGACCAGTCTTATCATCATACTGACCTATTGATATGTGTGTAGTGTTCTGAACTTTTTTATCAGTTTGACAATGCCACTTTTCATGTGTATAGAAATTCCAATGATCAGAAACTCTATATGATTTATCTGGTTTGTGACCCCAATCAATATCTGTTGAGCTATAGAAGGTATCACTGTATGGAGACTTGTTAATAATTTCCCAAGTAGCCATCATTTTTTTAATTTCATCTGGTATATCATAATCTTCTAGATCATCAACAGATAAAATCTTATTGGTTAAATGTTTTGAATACTTAAGTCTCTTTAATTCCTTTTTACTTAAAGGTTTTAATTCCTCTTCCTCTTCTGTGAATTTCTCAAATAGTAATATGTATTTCATTAAGAGTATATATTATTTATATTTCCAATTATTTAGACTTCTTAAAGTTGGTAATTAATTGACTTCTCCACATTGATATATCTTTTTTGAATCCATATTCAGTTATATTAGTAAATACAGTTTTCTTTGATACATTAAAAAATAATGCACATTTATTTAATGAAAGATTTTCGATAATATATTTTTGATGTAATAAATCCTTATCTAAATGAATTCTTGAATTACCCACACCTCTATTATAAAGAGGGTTTTCCTTAGCTTTAAGTTTAACTGATTCAGATATCTTTTTTCTTTGTTCTATTGGTAGGGTTGTACCAAGTTTAGATACTCTCATTTTTTGCTTGGATTCACTTGTGTGTTTATAATTAATTGCACCCTCTCCACCATCTGTTGCATTTAGAAGATTAAATCCCCAAGATTTGAATTGTGATATCCAATATTGCTCCCAAAATTCCCACTCATTTTCTGGAACTTCATCAACTATATTTACTATTGGTGATTTTTCCCTTTTTATTATTGACTTTATCCAATTATATTTATGTATGTTTGACTTCTCATTTATATGTTGGTATAGTCTTCTTCTTGGATTATTGGACTTTCCAATATATCTAACTATCTCATTTTCATCAGAGATTGAATAAATAAATGTTGACTTCATTTTGACATTTTTATTTTATATATAAAAAATGCCCGTGCCTGTCAGCGTTTCACCATATAGAACCAAGCTGAATTAGACATACCCTTGATTTCTTCTTCTACTTCTTTGATTTCTTCCTTTCCTTGAGAAATAAGGTCAGCTGCCATTATCTTAATTCCGCCCGGGAGTGTGAAATCATAACGACCAACCATATTACCTAATTGGACTTTAGAATATCCAACTACATATTTGAAGAACAAATCGTCCTTGAATAAGTTTTCTGGTGGTATATTAGCATAAGCCTCCATAATAACATCATATTTAACATTTGTCATAATATGTAATCTATGATTTAACTGATTAAAGTTATATTTAAGAGTGTACTTGTTTAATTGATTTAACATATCAGACATTGAATCTAATACAGTTTTATAAACACCTAATTCACCAATTGTAGTAACATATGATGATAAGTATGGTTGATTAGTAACACCTAAGTTAACTGATAAGTTTGGAGTGTTTATACCTAGTTGGAATAAAGAATCTCCCCTAACTTCATATAAATAGATTACTGATTGTATCTCACAAGGAACCTGAACAAAGTTATACTTTGTAAAGTCGTCTTGGTAGAAGGCTTCTTTTAATATTAAGAAATACATTTTCTGAACAGCATATTGATAATTACGATAGAACCAAGTTAATGCTCTTGTTTCGATTATTTGTCTGATATTTGCGTCAGGTAATGTCTTAGGTAATGCACAAGATATTGTTAACTCATTTTGAACTAAATCAACTAATTCTTCTATTGTGTAACCACCTTGAAATGGTATATAATCGCTCATAAAAAATATTTACTTTTGGAGTATATATTAATTTGGGAGTTTCACTTATTATCCTTATATTTGTAATATGAAAACGGGTAAAATACATATCGGACGAATTACATTTGAACACATCATGAAGGCTAATAAGAAAGCTTCAAGAGATATGAACCTTGAGAATTCAACAGGTTGGGTGGCTACTCATAAGTCACACAAGTCTGAAAAAGACTATACACGAAAACCTAAGCATAAAAAAGCCTATTCACACGAATAGGCTTTTAATTTTTCTCTTTCTTTCTCTTCTACTGTAGCTCTTAAAGTATTCAGATGGTATTTTAGATGATTCTATTAATTTCCTTTGGAAGTATTCTACCATAAATTTAAAATCACCATTACTCATAGATTTTATTAATTTTCCTTTTCCTTTTATTAGGATTTGGTGCTTCGTGTCCTTCCATTGTAAATTCGATCCAATGATTTCCATCATATACATATGATCTATTATCACCTGGGTCATAAAAAATACTACCTTTTACTGGAGAAGTTGGTTTATTGTGAAATGACGATTTTTCCATCCACATCACATTGTTAATATGTTCTATCATGCGTTAAAGTTTTTTGATTTTTTAAGTTTCTCCAGTTGATATTTCTCGTCTAGTGATATATCTTTTGGTATCTTAATACTTATTTTAACAAACAAGTCTCCTAATCCATAGTGTATATCAGGGACACCTTTACCAGAAACTCTAATAACCTTTCCGTGTTCGGTTCCAGGTTCAATAGCAATTGAAACATCACCGTGTGGTGTTTTAACTTTTATATTAGCTCCTATTATGGCATCTATTACTGATATTGTTTTTTCAATAATTATATTATTATTCTCTCTTGTAAAATAAGATTCTTTAATCTCCTCTACAATTATTTGTAAATCACCAGGTACTCCATTTCTAATATTGTTACCAAATCCTTGCATAGTTAATACCATACCATTTGATACACCTGCTGGAATATCCACATCAACAACTTGTTCTTTAGCTACTGTTCCATCTCCGTGACAAACATTACACTTATCTTTTATTATCTTACCGGTCGCTTGACAATCTGGACAACCAGTTGTTTGTCTAATTTGACCAAATTGAGTATTCTGAACAACAGTTCTTTGACCAGTTCCGTTACAAGGTAAACAATCTCTTACATCTTTACCACCTTTACCATCACAAGAAGAACATTTATCTTGTCTTTTATATTTTAGTTTTTTAAGAGTTCCTTTAAGTACTTCATCAATTGTTAGACTTACTTTTATTCTTAAATCAGCTCCTCTACTTTGTCTTCTTTGTTGTTGACCACCATATCTCTGATTAAATGAGTTACCAAAGATATCACCGAATTGACTGAATATATCATTCATATCAAATCCGTGTCCGTATTGGTTACCGAATGGATTACCTCCACCACCAAATGGGTTACCATCAGCAGTTCCAAACCTATCATAATTTGATTTCTTTTCTGGTGTTGATAAAACATCATAAGCTTCTGCTGCTTCCTTAAATTTTGACTCAGCTTCTGGGTTATCTGGATTCTTATCAGGATGATATTTCATAGCCATCTTACGATATGCCTTTTTAATCTCATCTTCTGAAGCTCCTTTATTAACACCTAAAATGTTGTAATAATCTTTACTCATAGTTATCCTAAAATTTTATTTAATATAAGTTCTCTTCTAATGCCTTTTGTAGCATCATGAAATCTAATTTTTGTATTTGCATTTAGTGACGATGAATATTGAAAGTATATTTCATTTGTAATTGCATCTACTCTGAAATTTAATATTGGAAGTTCTTCTATTATCTCTTTGAATAACCTGTTAATATCATTTAAATCAAAGTCTTCAATTTCACACAATCTATCACAAAAATAACTCATACAAGGCTCAACGGTTTGTTTAACCTTATCTATATATTTATCATCAGTTCTTGTGCTATCTATATACCAACTAATCATTTACCTAATTTATTTAATTTCAAATCCCTTATCATTTGTGTATGATCTTCACAATCTCTTGACTTCTCTACAAGACCAGCTACATAGTTATCAACTATGAGTGTTAGTGTATCAACTGTTCTATCTAAGTTCTTAAATTCGTTAAGACATTTCTTTGTCTTAACCATCATATCAATCATATAATCAATGAACTCATCTATATCAAAATATTCTTGAAATAGTTCAAGTCTTTTTTCTTTTAGTAGAGTAGGTGGTTCAGTAAATATCTTACCATAGACTCTTCTAATAGAAGGTAAAACAAGGTCTAGAACATCATCATCACCATCATATAAAGATCCTTTTAACTCATCTATATCAAATAATTTAGTTTTAGAATCTATTACATAAGTAATCATATTTCTAAATCTATTCATTTGAATCTCATCTCCAAGTCCACCACATAAGGAATCAATGATTGCTTTCTTATAAGCTAAATTATCATTTAACTCAAGGAATGTTGGCTTTCTAAAAGTAGATGGACCTGACATTATTTACTTAGAACTATTTTTGGATATCTAAATGGCTTACCATTTAATGAATATCCTTTACTAGCAACATCTAATATTTTTGACTCTCCTGTTTCGACAACACTTATAACCTCATGAATCTCATCATCGTAAGTATCAGTTTGTATTGTTTCTATACCCTGTGACTTTAAGAACTTCTCAACTTTTTGAGCAATTAACTCAACGCCAGTTCTTGTTTGTTCATCCTTAATGTTTTTAAGAGCAATTGATATGTCATTATCCATATCTAAAATAGAAGAAATAACACTTACTTTAGTGTTGTTTTTTAATTCTTCTTTTTCTTTTTGAACTCTTCTTTTATAGTTTTCAAACTCAGCATAAAGTCTAACATACTTTTCTTCTGACTCTTTTAACTTATCAAAAGTAGATTCTTCGAATGGACCAGGTCTTCCACCTACACCATCTGTTGTGTCTCTTCCGTTATTAAACCCATTTAACTTTTGGTCATTTTCCATATTAGTAATTAAATTTTAATAGTTTCTTTACGTTATTTGAATTATAGAATTCATAAGTTACGTTTTTATCAACAATCTTATGAACTTCAAGTTTTTCCACATCTGTTTTTATACCATCGATATATTCAACAAGCTCCTTAAGAGATGATGTGTATCTGCTATTTGGTTCCCAATAATCAGGAAACTTATCTAAGAACTTATCAATAGCGAAATCAAAAGCTTTCTTTCTAAGTAAAAGATAATCTTTCTCTTTTATTGACTTATTGGTTAAGAACTCCATAACATAAGTATTAAACTTATGAATTAGGTTTTCAGTTTCTATTACTTTTAATAGACCAATAACTAATGCGTCTCTTTCGGATAATTCTATTTCCTTATTTTCTTTAAGAATCTTTTCAGCTTCTTTTTCAGATCCTACTATGTAGTGAACGTAGTGGTCCCATAGACATCTACGAACTATATCTTCTGGATACATTTTTATCATCATATTCATTTAAATATTATTTTTTAGTTATAGAACTAAAACCAAACAAAGTTTATCAGTAGTTAAACCACAAAGACTCAATTTTTGATTTCCCTTTTCTATTATTATTTTGCGTTTTTATTTCCATATCAATTCTCTTCCAACCGTTAGTTTCCAATACGGAATAACGATCACAGTTGTAACCACTTACCAAAACCTTTGCATATTTTATATTTAACAAGGTATTTAGATATTCATCCTGGTTATCATCAGTCATATCATATTTATATCTACCAGCTGACCTTGTTTCATTAGCATAAGGTGAGTCAGAGTAAATGAAAGTATTTTCCTTATCCCATTTTTCTATAAGTCGAATGGCATCTGTATTATGAACAACAACTCCACTTAATCTATTATGAGTTTCATATAGACCATCAATAGCTGATAAGAAATCAGATACAGACTTAGACATATTTCTTCTTACAACACCAGATGATGAAAACCCACCCAATCCATTATAAGAAACTCTATTACAATAGAAATATTTATAAGCCCTATCAACAGTTTCTAAATCTGTTTTTAATTCACTTGAATATTCTTTAAGAAGTTTCTCTGAATATGGTGTTAAGTCACACATATCTTTGAACTTATCAAATAGACTCTTATCTATTAGAACTTTGAATAAAGAATAGATATTATTATCTAAGTCATTTATTATTTCTACTTGAGATCTTTCTTTATGAAATAAAAGAGCGGCACTTCCACAGAATGGCTCAACATAAGTCATTGATTTATAGTCAGTTGGAAAGTATTCTATTATCTTATTAGCAAATCCGTTCTTACCTCCAAAATACTTTATTGGTGAGTTCATTTAAGAATTGTTGTGAGTTTTTTGTCCCTCTCGTCTCGAAGTTTATACTTTTCTTTATATAGCTTCTTAGCAGCTGTTATAATTTCTTTAGCCTGACTTTTGGTTGGGTTTTCTGTTCTGGTTCTTGGTATACTATCAAAGTCCCAAAATATTTCCTCATCTAAGAAAACAGTAGCTTTTGGATAGTGACCTTTGTAGGTATAATCTACTCTCCAAGACTCATTATCTTTTTTGAAGTAGAATGATGATTTTATGTGTTCCATATATGTTAAAATTTATGAAAAAAAATCATAAAAGTTGATAAACTTGTGATAAAAATATTATATATAATTCACCTTTATAACAATAGGGGTCTAAAAAATAATCAATCATATAAGATATTGAAAAATTCTGTAAAGTTGGCAGTAGATACACCTAAGGGTAAAGCTACTCTAGTTGAGGTTTATGTAACCGAGTTGGGTCATTTAATGGCTAAAATTTATTACTCAAAAGATAAAATTTGGGTAAATCACAGAATAGGTAATTTAGAAGATTTAGCAAGAACAGCGAACATCGAATTACTGACTCCTATTAGTAAAAAAATGAATATTACAAAAGAAGTTGTTTAACAACTTCTTTTTTTTTTAACCCAATACTTATCAGACTTACCCTTTCCAATTTGTCTATTAAATCTTATAGCGTTTGCTATATTACCTTTTGTGCAATTGAAATACTCAGCACATTCTCTACAATTTTTAAACTCAAATACTATTTTATAGTTATTATCCAAAACCAATATTGGTATTGAGGTTACATTTGATATTTTTTCCCTGTATTCATTTGATTTCCTTGATTCTTTTAGTTTATCTGAATTTTTTAATGACTGACTTAGTTTGTTTTTTTGTTCCTCAGTTCTACTCATTCTTCTACCATACATTCCGTTATTCTCACCTGAGTTTGCTTTTGATATCCTTAACTTTGCATCATCACTTAGATTAAAGACACCATCACCACCATCAGTTGAGTTTGCTATTTCCTCTTTATACTTACTTATCCAGTATATTTCACGATCTTTTAGTATCATATAATCACATACTTCAAGTATTTGAATTTCAATACTATTAATTAGTTTTAAATCAATTAGCTTTTTTATCCAAGTATGTTTTTTATTTAGAAATCTTCCAATTTTAATATAGTATTTTGTCTCATTTATATGACCAGATAACCTTTTATTTGGATCTTTTTTTGTTAGCCCGACATATTTTATTTTTCTACTTCTTGGACATATAAGTCCATATATAAATCCTTTTTCCATATATTTGTATAATATATATATTAAAATTAAAATGTCTAAATATAACAGAACATATCACCTATTTTTTTCACCTGGTTCTACCAATGATGATAAAATATCAAACAGTGTTAATTCACTGATAGGTATTGATGTTGTTATAACAGAGAAGCTAGATGGTGAAAACTGCGGAATGACTCGTGATGGAGTATTCGCTAGAAGTCATGCTGCCTTTACCACATCAGCTTGGAGTAGAGAGGTTAGACAGTTACATAGTCTAATTAGGAATAGTATCGATGAAGATGTATTTATATTTGGAGAGAATATGGAAGGGATTCATTCTATTGAGTATTCTAAATTAAAATCATACTTCTATATGTTTGGTGTTAGAGATAATAATATTTGGATTCCTTGGGAGTCTGTTGAAGAATATTCTTATCTTTTAGATATACCAACTGTTCCTGTTTTATTTAAGGGTATTATTAAAAGTGATAAAGAATTGAAACAAATTGTTGAAGACTTGGTTAGTAAACCTTCTGAATTAGGAGGTCAAATAGAAGGTATCGTTATTAGAAACGCAAGTATGTTTCATAATGATGATTTCTCTGATAATGTAATGAAGTGGGTTCGTAAAGACCACGTACAAACAGATGTTCATTGGTCAAGAAACTGGAAGAAGGCTAAGATTAGTTAGCCTTCTTCCACTTCATTAGAATCTTTTATTTACCTTTGGTAAAGCTTTATATGTCTTAAATATATCTTGATTATCAGCAAGTATTTTCATAAATTGAGGAGTGGTAATTTTATTAGCCTTCGAACCCCATTTTATTGCTTTCTTATCACATACTTTTTCCCACTCAACTGATACCCACTGCTCAATTGGTGTATTTGGTGTACAATTTCCATATGGATCACAATCGTGTCCTGATATAATAGCGATAGGTCTTTCGTATCCAATTGATCCGTTTATAGCAAATAGTCCACCTATTTGGTGGGTATTAGAATAATAGTTAAATATATTATCATGTCTTATACAATCAGATTGTAGATAACCGCCTATTATATCTAATTCTTTTATTGCTGTTCCACCATATAATTCAACTCCTTTAAATTTAGAAAAATTGGGTTTTTGAATAAAATAAAACATATAAAAGTCATTATTATATGATCCAATCAATGTAGATGTTGATCCTAATACACTCATACAAGTTTCATGACATTCTTTCATTACCTCAACAAATCTTTCATTATCTATACCATCAAATCCTTTATGATATCCATTCTTTGTTAATCTATTTCTAGTACCTCCTGTATTTAATCTTATTTTGAATCCATTTTCAGATTCACTAAATGACCAATTTCTAGATATACAAAAGCTTCCAATTTTTGGAGAATACAAAGTAACATCATATGTTCCTGGTACATCTTTGAAGTAATCAGGTAATTCAAACTTAAATTCATCAAATAAATCTCTATAACAATCCATTATTGTATAGAATGTCTCGTCTAATCCAAATTTTTGTTTAGCCTCAAATGTTTTATATTTTTTTAAGTGTTTCATTTATCTCTATTCTTAATTTGATCATTCAACTGTGATAATAGTTCTGTTATATTTTTAATAAACTCTATTGACTCATATTTGGATGGTGTTATGTCATAACTAAATGACCAAGGATATTTCCTATTTTTTGTTGATTCTCTTTCTTCTTTTCTGGACATTTCCGGTTTAATATAGCTCATTCTTATAAGTTCTACATCTCTATATGGCCACCTAAGTGATTCTAAGTCATGATACTCAGATGATGTATCTGATTCAATCCACATAGCAGCTTTTTGATTGAATGGGTCTATTGTGAATACTTGTGCATAGAATCTATTTCCACCAAAACCAATCTTAACATCATTTATTTTTAGTTTTCTTCTTTCAACAATAAGTGTATTCTTAGATTCTGATAACCAAGCATGATATGATAATTCAAATTCTAGTTCTTGTCCGATAGGTAATTGACTCTTTAGTTTATCATTTAACTCATCAAGAGCTAAATCACCTTCATCAAAATCCAATTCAAATCCTTCTTCGCCAATAGTTGAGTGTGATTTACCCTTTTCCTTCTCACTTATATCGTCTAACCAATCTGATATTTCTTGACACTTAATTAAGTACTTATCATATTCTTCTTGAGATATTGGATAAACTCCTTTACTTGACTTTGCATCATAGATATCATTTTCTTCAAAATCAACTACTTCCATTTTATGTCTACCGGTAGTATTACCATAAACAACAATATGTTTTGATCCTTGTGCTATTGAGAATGAGTCATCATTAACATCAGCATGTGGTAATAAATGAGGCAACATTTCTTTATTCTTATTATCTAAATAGAATTTATAAACCTCTTCAAACTTTTCTTGCCAAGTTTTAGATTTCTTCCCAAAGGAAAATAACTCATATGTTTTTATATAATTCATCTGACCAAATCTTTTGATTTTGAATATAGAGCTTATGTTATCAAGCTTAGCTTTGATATCATCAAGTATTCTTTTATGAATATCAGTAAGATTTCTATCAGATTCAATAGCTTCAACTATCGCAGATGTTTCATTGAAATAGTTATTTCTGAATTTCTCTGAGGCAGTAAATGCGTCTGATATATTTTGAAGTCTATCACATAGTTTTATAATAAGTGCATCATCTGACATATGTGTCATTTTATAAATTAAATAATCTCTTTTACTACCATCATATCTATGTTTCATTTCACCTTCATCAGATGTTAACTCCAATACTAAATCAGCAACCCTTTTGCCGAATTTCTCTTTGATTATGCTATAACCTTCCCACTTATCTTTGAAGCAATCTTCAATTGTATCGTGTAATAGAGCAGCACATAATAAATCCTCATCGGTTGTATATTGCTTAGCTGTCCCATTAACTTTCTGAACGTGTGCGTCAAAATAGGGTTTGTTTATAAACTTTCTAACTTGATCTTTGTGTAGTTCTTTTGCGAACTCCCAAGCTGTGCTTCTTTCTCTGAATTTGGTTGATTTGGCATATTTGATATTCGTTTTTGTATATATTAAAAATATTAATTATATTTGCTAGATAAATTCTCATAAATGAGTCCAATAAAAATTAAGAAAATAACTAAAAAACTCGAAGAACTTTTCAAAGAGATAGAAAAGGAAGAAGGAGTTTTAATTACACTTGAGAATGTCAAAGACTCTGGACTATCTTTTAGAACAGTAATTTGTATAAAAGAAAATGATGAAAAGTCCCGTATGTTATACGAAATGGCATGTAGAAAAGTTGGCTTTACTCAAAATGTAATTGGTATGAAATTTGAAGGCACTAATGGTGTATATGAGATAACAGATATTAAACCAAATAGTCGAAGATATCCAGTTATTGCCAAATCTCCAAGTGGTGATACATATAAATATACTGTAGCTCACATTAAGAAATTAATAGGTGGGGATAAAATAATTAACAGAAATGCTAATTTAGATAAGTTAGTTGGTGAATAGTAGAATATCATATAGAACTTCAAATACTAGATTATTCAAGGAAAAAGATATTCTTGGCATAACTTTTTGCTGGGAAACAAAAGAACACGCCGTATTTGAAAGATGTGAGACGGATGAACTTATAAATGATTACTATTTATATGAGGTATTCAATACTAGTGAGATATTTGTAACTGATAAAAATGGAGTTGTCTTAGATAAAACAGATAGAATATTAAACCTTTTTAGATTAAACATTTGAAAACAAGAAAAGAAATAGAAGATTTAGTCAGTAAACAGGTTAAAACAGAAGCTGGTATTAAACATATATCTGATATGCTTGAAGGTATTCAAGATTATATTATGTATAAGTTACCAACATCAAAATTTATGCAACTATGTGGTGATGAAAATTGGGAATATGCTACTGGAATGGGTGACTTTATGAATAAAGAGATTTTGACTAAAACAACAATATTTCAAGATTTTGTTAAGACAGTTAAAACATCCCCTGAATACATTTCTAAAATAAGAGAAAAGAAGTTAAACGAAATATTAGATAAAGATGAATATAGTGATTATGGGTCCCCCAGGAGCTGGAAAAGGGACAATGACTAAGAGATTAGTTGATGAATTTAATTATAAATTAATTTGTGCTGGTGATTTATTAAGAGCCGAGAAAGCCTCTGGTAGTGAACTTGGTAAAAAGATAGCATCTATAATTGATGATGGAAACTTAGTTCCCGATAGTATGATAACTAAGATTATCTATGATGAAATTAGAAAGCCTGTTGAGCTTGGTAAGTATTTCTTAATTGATGGTTACCCAAGAACAGTTAAACAAGCTACTGAACTAGATCAAATGATAAATGTTCAGATTGTTCTTTGGTTAAATATAAGTGATGAAACTACTGTTAGTAGAAATCTTAAAAGAGGATTAACATCTGGTAGACCAGATGATGCTAATGAAGAAGTGATTAGAAAGAGACTTCAAAACTATAATGATTTATCTTTCCCACTTAAAAATTTCTATGAGAAAAATATTGTAGAAATAGATGCTGAAGGAACGGTTGATGAAGTTTATAAAAGAATAATTGACACTTTGTTTGAGACATACACTGAGGCAAGAGATATTAGTGATATTATATAATGGATATTCTATTAGTTAGAGTTATAGAGAATAAGAGGTATTCCGGTGGTAAATTTGTATATTGTGATGTACTTCTGAGTCCATCTGTTAACGATCCAAACTTTGAATCAATTGATAAAGAAGATTGGAAATGGACTAGTAAAAATTTCGAATATCCTCTATTCAAAAATAAAAAGAATGGGATATTTTTAGTTTCTTTAGTAAAAGATACTGATAGATTATCAATTAGTATATTTGAGGACGATGAATTACAAAAGAAAGCTCAGGTTGGTTGGGATAAACACGAAGAAGATTCTAAAAAAAGGTGGAAGGAATTGGGAGAACGTTTAGAGAAGTCAGGGTTCTTTAAACCAAGAATAGAAGGAACAATTGAATTATAAAACCAGATTTTAGTCTGGTTTTTTTAATATATAAAAGATATGAAAAAGTTATTTAGATATACAGAGTTTATAAAAGAAAACTCAGAATATAAAGGTAGAAAGATACCAACATATGAAGAATGTTTAGAAATGTGCTCTAAAGAAGATGCCGCTTTCTATGAATCTAAAATGGTTGTGCAAGGATATAATGTATCTGTGTTTAATTACCGTCTTGCTCAATATAAAGACTTTGTTACACCACTTGAACACAAACCAGATGTTAAGGCATATGAGATGCGTGGTCTTACATTCATTTTTAATGAAGATGGTTCTATTTTCAATCGTTTCATATTATTGGAGAAATTCTTCAATATAAATCAAGTGCCTGAGTCTATGTACTCTATTGTTAAGAACTATAAGATAAAGTTCGTTAATAACAAAGAAGACGGGTCAATTGCGTCATTTATCAAACTACCTAATGGTAAAGTTATTGGTAAATCTAAAATGGGATTTGATAATGATCAAGCTAATGGTATAAACAGAATTTATAAAACCAATCCAGATGTTAAGAAGTTTGTTGATTGGTCATTAGATAATGATTATGTTGCAGTGTTTGAATACGTTGCTCCACATAACCGTATCGTATTAAGATACTCAACAGAAGAATTAATCCTTCTTAGACTTAGAGATAACAAGACAGGTAAACATATAGATATTAGAGAACACTTAGATAAGATAGGTTCAATTAAGATTGCTCCATTTGAAGATGATTTCAAAGATTTGGATGATTTGATTGAAGTTGTTGCTAAGCAAGTTGATAAAGAAGGGTGTATTGTATCTGCTACTGACGAATATGGTAATGACTTCTTCTTTAAGTTAAAAACTCCTTGGTATTGTGAGAGACACGGTCTATTGACTAACGATTTATATAGAGAACACGTTTTAATTGGATATATCTTAGATGATAAGATAGATGATATTCTTGGTCAAATACCAGAGGAAGAAGTTGAGGCGCATGCAAGAATCAATAAAATGATTTCTATTGTTAAGAAAGCTTTGGCTGATAAAGTAGAAGAAATAAAGAAGTCTTACCAAGTATTTAAGGATATGGGTGAGAATAGAAAAGATTATGCTCTTACATATAGAAAGAAAGAACCAAACTTTGGTTATGTAATGGCTATGGCTAAGGGAATAGATCCTTATGATTTAGCAAAAGGTTGGCTTAGTGATACTACTAAGAGATTGAATGTTGCTAGAGAATGGTTGAAGAAACAAGATCCTACTTTGTTCTTCCAAGACCCAGAAGAAAATGATGATGATAACTAATGAAACATATAAAAGAATATATAATATTTGAATCCAAAATAGATGATATATCAACTTGTTTATATGATTTAACTGATATCGGATTTAAACCTGAGATAGGTGGTTTGAACCAAACAAAGGACTTTAAAAAAGAAAAATCAGAAGAGAATTTAATTCTCGCTCTTAAATTAGTTAAAAGTGTTGAAAATAGTAAATTTTCTGGGTATTTTGAAGGCACATTTACAAAGGATTCATTTAATTTACCAAAAGTTATAAATCCTAATAATGATGAAAGACTACAAAGAAATAAATTTTCTAAATTTGAAAAAGACCTATTAGATACAATTGGAGATTCTGCTAATAAGATAATTAATTTGTATTTAAAAAATTCTACAAATGGGACATATATTGTTAATCAATATGGAGTTGTGTATGGAACATGTGTGGTTGTAATATTAAAATTTTATAAGTAATGAAACATCTAAAGTCTTTTAATGAAAATACCGAATTTGTAGAACCGATAGATGTTGAGTCTGATATAGTTGAGTTTAGAGAGAAATTTCTAACCAACAATACTAGAAAGTTACAACCAAAAGAGGAATTGGCTTTGGAAAGAGTTAATAAAAAGCTTAATGAACTTGAGACTCAATACATAACAATGACCGATAAGTATGAGTTATTTCAAATTACTAATGTAACAGATCCAACTAAAAGTATGGTTGTTGTAAAAGCGGTTTCAGCGGCACACGCTTATATAAAAGCATCTATTGCACTTAACGATCCTTCTGTTGTGTTTCACAGATTGGGTAAGAATAATAATCAGTATTGGAAACTTAGTACAGTAACACCTGAATCTATAAAATATCAAATAGATGAATGTGAGTTAAAAATTAGCAAGTTGAAAGATATAAAATGATGTATAGCAGTGAAAATAGCGCATTTAGAATAGGTTCTGATGATAATTTGATATTTCAAGTAGATAACGATGGTACTATTTGGTATAAATTGAATGGTGAAATTAAAATGTTAGAAGATGAGAAAGAAATGTCCTTAATGTTACTATCAGTTATATCTGGTAGATATGGTAATAAATATAACACAAAAGAGGAATTAATGACCGATATTATTAAGTCATATAGAAATGGGAAAATAAATGATATTCTAAAATGAAACACCTAATACCATATAATGAATTATTAGACTGGAAAGAAAAGCCAGAGAAAGGTGTGCCTTATAGAAAGCTTAAAGTTGATAAGACTAGTTCATATGGTGAAATTGAGTATAGTTGTGAATTTAGATGTGAGTTAGGTAAAGGATATGCTGTTCTCTCCGATACTAAAGTAGTAGATGCTTATGATAGAAATGGTGAAGTAAATATTGAACTAAAAGATAATGAGATGTATCTTGGTGGTATAAAAGTAGAACCAATTGGTAAGAAGATAGGACAACTTTTTCTAAAAGAGTTATTTGATTACTTCAAGGTTGATAAATTTTATCTATCATCATATAATCATCCATATTGGCCAAAGATTGCTACCGATACTGGACTTGGAACAAGTGGTGGGTGTACTTTATACACAATTACAAGAGATCAGTTAAGAGAGTCATTAGTTGTGGAATCTGTAAGTGATGATTCAGATACAATGGCTAGATATCAACTATTTGGTTCTGATGCTAAGATGGCATTCAATTTTGGAGATAAGTATATAACAAATCCAGATGAGATAAATGAAATACTAAAAGTATATAAAGAAACTTATAGTGGATGGGGTGGTGGACCTGAGAGCTCAGAATTCATAGACTATTTCAATAATAAGTATAACACTAAATTATCAAGAAAGGCTTGGTATCCAACAATTTCCTTAATAATAAATACCGTAAATTATGGTGACCTTATTATTGGATATGGTATAAAGGATAAAAAAGCTAAGTTGGTAAACTGGGAAAAACTTAAAGATGAGAAGGAATTCTCTGATGAATATGATAGAAAAGTTTTAAGTGAAATACATAAAATAGCTTGGGATATTTATAAGTCTAAAACAATTGATGATACAATTAGCTTACTAAATCTAAATGTTAGTAATAAAATAGACTGGGATTGGATAACTAATGAATCCAAGGTTAAAAAGAAAAAGAGAATAAAAAGATATTCTCAATTCAAAGTATCTACTGATAAGCCATTTACTTGGACGCCAGAGTTTAATAAAAATAGTCCAGCTCCATCATCAAATGTATCAATTGGTCCTTTAAAATAATAATATATAGAATATGAAACACATTAAACTATTTGAAGATTTTGAACACAGAGATACTGAATTTAATAAATTCAGAGGTATTGATATAAGTGATATACATATTCTTACATTTGCCTGGAGTAATAGACCATTTATTTATGATTATAAAATGAGTAATGATAAATATGGATCTTCTGAAAAAAGGATTGAAATAAGTGAACAAATTCGTAGTATATTGAGTAATACCACTAAAGAACAATTTAGAAAAGTATTAGAAAAGAATTTTAATGTTGATATTCGTAGTTCTGGGTCACCAAGTATAGAATCAGATTCACCTTCATATAATGTTGTTTTGAAAGGTGAAGATATTCTTGCCTTTTTTGATATTTTAGAAAATATAAACTATTACATATGAAAATAAAAACATTTCAGAAATTTAACGAGGAACTTAGAGTAAGTACTGCTAATTATAAGTGTCCAATTTGTAGAGGTGAACTTTATAGAACAGATGCTGGTGGTCACAATGTAACATTACAATGTGCATCAGACGAGGCTAGATTTTGGGATTTCCCAAGAGGTAGCGAAGAGAATAGAAAGGCTCACGAACACTTTATGAAGTCTACTACTTATGTTTCACAAGAAGAATGGAATAAATTAGAAAAGCATTAAAACTTTTTGTATATTTGTAATATAATCGAAAATGAATACTATTAATTTAAATAACTTAGTGATTGTCAATGTATCTGTCTGATATGTTGGAATAGCTATTATATAACTCACTCGACCCGACATATTAAAAAATATGTCGGGTTTTTTATTTTTAAAAATTAACAAAAATCTTATGAAAACAAACAATTATTTAATCGACACTCCACCACCTACGATAAGTGGTAATCTTCACATTGGACACATCTTCTCCTACACACAAGGAGATATTATGGCAAGATATCAAAAGTATCTTGGTAAAGACCTAATCTATCCATTCTGTTTTGATAACAATGGTATACCTACTGGTAAATTAGCATCAAACAAAGGAATAAAGGGAACTCAGAACATTATAGACTTTTCGATCACTAAATCAAAAGATTACTTGGAAACATTTAATCTATCTGGTATAAATTTCGGAACACAATCATATTATACTTATGATGATAATGCAATCCAAATATCTTATAAGGCATTTGAGTTATTAAAAAGTAAAGGTATAGCTTACAAAGCAACTACTGAATATCTTTGGTCTGAGAAACTTAAAACATCTATATCACAATCTGAGCTTGATGATAATGGAATAATCGAAAGAACAGGTGAGGAACCTATAATTAAAATAGGAGAGGGTTGGTTCATAAACATCAAAGATCATTTGCCACAGATAAAGGAGATGATTGATAAGATAGATTGGAAGCCATTCTCTCATAAAAAAAGAGCAGATGATTGGATAGAACAAATTGAATGGGATTGGTCTATTTCAAGAGATAGAAACTTTGGTATTCCTATACCAGGTGAGACTTCTATGACCTTCGATACTTGGTTCATATCTTCATTAACCCCACAATTGGCTTGGTCTTCACATACTGGTATTCCATCTTTAGAATGTCCTATATTTGATATGAGATTCCAATCTCACGATATTATAAGAACTTGGGCTTTTTATACAATTGCTATGTCTTATTTCCTAAACAATCAAATACCTTGGAAGACTATTATGATAACTGGTCATACATTGGATGGTAATGGTGATAAGTTTAGTAAATCATCTGGTAATGCAACTCCTCCTAAGCCATTAATTGACAAACACGGTGCTAATGGATTGAGACTTTGGTCTTCTTCTAATACTTTGGGTCTTGATACAAGGATTGATGAAGATAAAATGAAAATGGGTTGGAGAATATCAAATAAGTTTAAGAATGCCAAGAAGTTCATTCAAATGCAGATAGATAATGGATGGATAGGGGAAGATGACAAAATGACATATATATGGGAAGATTATAAATCAAGAATATTAAAAGCATTTGATGATATGGAATTTAATATTGCGAATGACTTGATATATAAGTTTTTTTGGAATATAATGTGTGATGAGTGGATAGAATCTTCTAAAAAGATACCAACTTCTCTTACACTTAGAATAATAATAGATGAATTAGATCCTATATTTAATATTATATATGGCGACTAAACTTTTTTAATTATAATAATAAAATATCATAAATCTATTGTTGGAGTTGTTAATTAAAACTTTGGCACGATTTTTGATAAAAGAAAAATAAAAAATAAAATAAATATGGCAAAAGACGTAATTATAGGTATTGACCTTGGAACTACAAACTCTTGTGTAGCTGTTGTTGAGGGTGGAGAACCAATTGTAATCACAAACTCTGAGGGTAAAAGAACGACACCATCAGTAGTTGGATTTACAGATAAAGATAGAAAGATTGGTGACCCTGCTAAACGACAAGCAGTTACTAATCCTAAAAACACAGTTTACTCTATTAAAAGATTTATCGGTAAAGACTTCTCAGTTTGTACTGACGAAATTAAAAGAGTTCCTTACCAAGTAGTTAAATCTGGGTCTAATGTTCCATCTGTTAATATTGATGGAAGAAACTACACTCCTCAGGAAATTTCAGCTATGATTCTTCAAAAAATGAAGAAAACTGCTGAAGATTACTTAGGATATGAAGTTAAAAGAGCAGTTATTACTGTTCCAGCTTACTTCGGTGATGCTGAAAGAACTGCAACAATTGAGGCTGGTGAAATCGCTGGACTTAAAGTTGAACGTATTATCAATGAGCCAACAGCTGCGGCTTTAGCTTATGGTCTTGATAAGAAGAATACAGATTCTAAAATACTAGTATTTGACTGTGGTGGTGGTACACATGACGTATCTGTTCTAGAAATTGGGGATGGTGTATTTGAAGTTAAATCTACTGATGGTGATACTCACTTAGGTGGTGACGACTTTGATAACGAAATCATTAATTGGATGTTAGAAGATTTCAAATCAGAACACGGAATGGATCTTTCAAAAGATGCTATGTCTTTACAACGACTTAAAGAAGCAGCAGAAAAAGCGAAGATTGAATTATCTTCAACTACTGAAAGTGAAATTAACCTACCTTACTTAACTGCTAAGGATGGTGTTCCAGTTCACTTTGTTAAGAAACTAACAAGAGCTAAATTTGATCAAATGACATCTAAATTGGTTGACAGAGCTATTAATTGTGCGAAAAGTGCTCTTAAAAGTGCTAAACTAAAACCATCTGATATTGATGAAGTTATTTTAGTTGGTGGTTCTACAAGAATCCCTTCTCTACAAGATGCTCTTGAAAAATACACAGGTAAGAAACCAAATAAATCAGTAAACCCTGATGAAGTTGTAGCACTTGGTGCGGCTATTCAAGGAGCTGTTTTAACTGGTGGTATAACTGATGTATTACTACTTGATGTTACTCCACTTTCACTAGGTATTGAAACAATGGGTGGTGTTCTTACAAGATTAATCGAAGCTAATACAACTATTCCAACCCGTAAGTCGGAAACGTTTTCAACAGCTTCTGATAACCAACCATCTGTTGAGATTCACGTTCTTCAAGGAGAGCGTCCAATGGCAAAAGATAACCGTTCACTTGGAAGATTCCATTTAGATGGTATTATGCCAGCTCCAAGAGGTATTCCACAAGTAGTCGTGGTATTTGATATTGATGCGAATGGTATTCTTTCCGTATCTGCTGAGGATAAAGCTAGTGGTAAGAAAAATCAAATTAGAATTGAGGGTGGTTCTCAATTATCTAAAGAAGAGATTGAAAAAATGAAGTCCGATGCTGAAGCTAATGCTGAATCTGACCGTCTTGAAAAAGAAAGAGTTGATAAAGTAAATATGGCTGATGGTCTTATCTTCCAAACTGAAAAACAAATCAAAGAATTCTCTGATAAGTTAACAGATGAGGATAAAAAGTCTTTACAATCTGATTTAGACGAACTTAAATCTGCACATTCAAGTAAGGACCTTGATAAGATAGATGAAAGTTCTAAGAAGTTAAATGATACTTGGGCAGCTATTAGT
>Ga0116180_1000866_pt1 | contig 26665 bp, 27 predicted proteins | sample AD_UKC073_MetaG_FD_89804 | JGI IMG/M metagenome (GOLD analysis project Ga0116180, IMG submission 89804) | Active sludge microbial communities of municipal wastewater-treating anaerobic digesters from USA - AD_UKC073_MetaG | ecosystem: Engineered > Bioreactor > Anaerobic > Digestate | place: USA... | reverse complement strand
GATGGATGGGAATTTGGCGGAGAGAGAGGGATTCGAACCCTCGTTAGAGTCACCCCTAAACAGCATTTCCAGTGCTGCGCCTTCGACCGCTCGGCCACCTCTCCAAGAGCTGCCCTTTCCCTGACAGCAAGCATAAAACTATACTCGAAGTGACCCCGCCAAGGCAAACCGCCTTGGCGTGTCATCAGCTCAGTTCAGACCTTTCATGGTCAGGCGGATGCGGCCCTGCTTGTCGATTTCCATGACCCGGACCTTGACGATATCGCCAACCGTCAGTTTGTCGCTGACGCTCTGCACCCGCTCCTCGCAGATTTGCGAGATGTGCACCATGCCGTCGCGGCCGGGCAAGATCGCCACGAACGCGCCGAAGTCCATGATCCGCACCACCTTGCCTTCGTAGATTTGACCGGCTTCGACATCGGTGGTGATCTGCTCGATGCGCCGACGCGCCTCGTCGCCCGCGGCTTTGTCCACGGAGGCGATCTTCACCATGCCATCGTCGGTGATGTCGATGGTGGCGCCGGTATCCTCGGTGATCGAGCGGATGGTGACCCCGCCCTTGCCGATCACATCGCGGATCTTTTCCGGATTGATGCGCAGGGTGGTGTAGCGCGGCGCGTACTGGGACAGCTCCTGGCGCGGCTTGACGATGGCTTCGCTCATCTTGCCGAGGATGTGCATGCGCCCTTCGCGAGCTTGGGCCAGCGCCGTTTCCATGATCTCGCGGGTGATGCCATCGATCTTGATGTCCATCTGCAAGGCGGTGACGCCCTCGGTGGTGCCCGCCACCTTGAAGTCCATATCGCCCAGATGATCTTCATCGCCGATGATGTCGGTCAATACCGCAAAGCGATCTTCTTCCTTGATCAAGCCCATCGCGATTCCGGCCACCGGAGCCTTGATCGGCACGCCGGCGTCCATCAGCGACAAGCTGGCCCCGCACACCGAAGCCATCGAGCTGGAGCCGTTGGATTCGGTGATTTCCGACACTACCCGCACCACATAGGGGAATTGATCGGATTTGGGGATGACCGCCTGCACGCCGCGCTTGGCCAGACGGCCATGGCCGATTTCGCGCCGCTTGGGGCTACCGACCTGGCCGATTTCGCCGACCGAGTAGGGCGGGAAATTGTAGTGCAACAAGAAGGACTGACGATATTCGCCATCGATGGCGTCGATGATCTGGGCATCCCGCTCGGTGCCCAGGGTGGTGACCACCAGCGCCTGGGTTTCGCCACGGGTGAACAGAGCCGAACCATGGGTGCGCGGCAACACGCCGACCCGGACAGTGATCGGTCGCACGGTGTGGGTGTCCCGACCGTCGATGCGCGGCTGGCCGGACAGGATGCGTCCACGCACGATCCTGCTTTCCAGAATCGAGAATGCGCGTTCGATCGCCGGCGGGGTCCAGCGTTCCGGCTCCTGGGCGGGGATCTCGGAGAGCACCTGGGCACGAATCTCGCTGACCCGCTGCTGGCGGGTCAATTTCTCGGCGATCTGGTAGGCTTCGTTCAGCGCCGTTTCGGCGACGGCGTTCACCGCGCTGGTCAGCGCGGCGTCTTCGGCCGGCGGTTGCCAGTTCCACGGCTGGACCCCAACTGTCGCTGCTAGTTCCTGGATGGCCTGGATGGCCGTCTGCATCTGCTCATGGCCGAACACCACCGCGCCGAGCATGACCTCTTCGGGCAATTCCTCGGCCTCGGATTCCACCATCAACACCGCCCGCTGGGTGCCTGCGACCACGAGGTCCAGTTGCGAGGACTTCAACTCGCGGCGGGTGGGGTTGAGGATGTACTGGCCGTTGCGATAGCCGATCCGGGCTGCGCCGATGGGACCGTCGAACGGTGCGCCGGACAGCGCCAGGGCCGCCGATGCGCCCAGCAGGGCTGGAATTTCCGGGTCCACCTGGTTGTTCAGGGACACCACGGTGGCGATGATCTGCACTTCGTTGGTGAATCCGTCGGGAAACAGCGGGCGCAGCGGCCGATCGATCAGCCGGGCGGTCAACGTTTCGCTCTCGGAGGGACGCCCCTCGCGGCGGAAAAAACCGCCCGGGATGCGACCTGCCGAGTAGGTGCGCTCCTGATAGTCCACGCGCAAGGGGAGAAAATCCCGGCCTTCCTCTTCTTTGGCGACGACCACGGTGACCAGCACGACGGTATCAGCCATGTTGACCAACACCGCGCCACTGGCCTGACGGGCGATTTCACCCGTTTCCAGGGTCACGCTGTGTTGACCGTACTGAAATGTTTTTTTGATGGGCGTCACAAAAGCGTCCTTGTGCGATGGTGAGATCGGAGGGCAATGCTCAGCGGCGCAAGCCGAGGCGACTGATGAGATCCTGATAGCCTTGCAGATTTTTCCGCTTCAAATAGTCCAGCAGTTTACGGCGCTGGTTGACCATCTTCAGCAGACCGCGCCGGGAATGATGATCCTTTTTATGCGCGCCGAAATGCGATTGCAAACCGTTGATGCGGTTGGTCAGCAGGGCGACCTGCACTTCCGGAGAGCCGGTGTCGGCGGGGCCGCGCTGAAAATCGCGCAGAATCTGCGCCTTCTGTTCGGTATTGAGTGGCATCAGCTCAAACTCCAATTCGGTTGTGTCCAACGTTTGTCAAAAATGTTAACCCCGCCGGGGTCAATCAACAAGCAGACCCTGTCCGTCAACCGGCTTCGCCGACGCCGACCAACAGTCGTCGTGGCGCGACCCGGCCATCGTCCAGGATTTCACCCAGGCCCAGGAATTGCTGTTCACCCAGGTATAAGCGCACCCACCCCTGAGTGGGCGCGCGCGGCGCCAGCACAGGCTGGCCTTGCCGCAGGTAGAAAGCTGCATCGCTCTGCACCCGTACAGCCGGCCACGGCGCGACGGCGCTGTCTGGCGGCAACAACAGGGCATCCAACGCGGCCCAGCCTTGTTCGGCCTGAGCGCGTAGTGTTTCCAGGCTGACCATTCGCTCCGTCTGGTACGGCTCCACCGCAGTGCGCCGCAGTGCGGTGATATGCGCGCCACAGCCTAGCACTGCACCGAGATCGGTCGCCAGGGTCCGGACATAGGTCCCCTTGGAACAACGCAACTCGCATTCCAGTTCCGCGCCGTCCAGTCGCAGTAGCCGCAGTTCGTGGATGGTCACCTGGCGCGGCTGGCGTTCGACTTCGATCCCGCGCCGAGCCAGCTTGTAGAGCGGCTGGCCGTCGCGTTTCAAGGCGGAATACATGGGCGGAATCTGCTGGATGATCCCGGTGAAGCGCTGGAGCGCCGCTTCCACCTCTGCGCGGTTCAGTGCGGGGACCGGCTGGGTCGCGACGATCTCGCCCTCGGCGTCGCCGGTCGTAGTGACGACGCCAAGCCGGCAACTGAAGCGATAGGCTTTGTCTGCATCCAGCAAATAGCCGGACAGCTTGGTCGCTTCGCCGAGACAGATCGGCAACAAGCCGCTGGCTAGCGGATCGAGACTCCCGGTGTGGCCGGCCTTGGCGGCCTGATACAGACGCTTGACCGCCTGCAAGGCAGCGTTCGAGGTCCAGCCGACCGGTTTGTCCAGCAACAGGACGCCATTGACCTGGCGGCGGTTGCGGATGTTCATACCGGTTTCTCCGCCGTGTCAGCGTCTGGCTCCGGGTCATCGTCGCGATGCTTGCTGACATCGGCGGCGACCGCTGCGTCGATCAACGCCGACAGGCGAGCGCCATGCTCCACGACCTCATCGTAGCGAAAATCCAGCTTCGGAATGGTGCGAATCCGCATACGCCGCCCCAACTCGCGACGCAGCAGCGGTGCAGCGCGATTGAGCTCGGCTACGCGCTCCACTCGTTCGGTCGTATCGCCGATCAGCGTTACGTAGATACGAGCGTAGGCCAAATCGCGGCTGACTTCGACACTGGTCATGGAAATCAGCGCCAGCCGCGGATCGCGCAGTTCGTCGCGGATCAATTCCGCCAACTCCCGGCGAATCTGCTCGCCGATGCGGCGGGTGCGCGGATAGGCTTTCATCGTTGTTCAGCGTCCTTTCCAGCCATCGCCTACAGGGTGCGCTCCACCTGTACCCGCTCGAACACTTCGATGTGGTCGCCTTCATGGATGTCGTTGTAGTTCTTGACCCCCATGCCGCACTCCATACCAGCCCGCACTTCGCTCACGTCATCCTTGAAGCGGCGCAGCGAGTCTAGCGCCCCTTCGAAGATCACCACGTTGGCTCGCAGGACCCGAATAGGATTGTTGCGGCGCACCACACCATCGGTCACCATACAGCCAGCCACCACCCCAAACTTGGGCGAGCGGAAGACTTGGCGTACCTCGGCCATACCGATGATCTCTTCCTTGAATTCCGGCTTGAGCATGCCGACCATGGCCTTTTTGATATCGTCGATCAGTTCGTAGATGACGCTGTAGTAATGCAGCTTCAACCCTTCTTCTTCGGCGAGCTTCTTGGCCATGCTGTCGGCGCGCACGTTGAAGCCGATCAGGATGGCTTTCGGCGTGCGGGCCAGGTTGACGTCCGATTCGGTGATGCCGCCTACGCCGCTGGCGATGATCTTGACCTGCACCTCGTCGGTGGATAGCCGCGTCAAGGCATCGACGATGGCTTCGGCCGAGCCCTGCACGTCGGCCTTGATCACCAGGTTGAGTATGTTGATCTGGCCGGCCTCGAACATCTTCGAGATCCCTTCGAGATCGATCCCCGGTTTGCGGGACTGCTCCTCCTTGAACTTGTTCTGGCGGAACAGGGCGATTTCACGGGCTCGACGTTCGTCGGTGACCGCGATCACCTCATCGCCGGCCTTGGGGGTGCCCGACAGGCCCAGAATCTCGACCGGAATCGAAGGACCAGCCTCGCCGACGCCCTGGCCGTTTTCGTTGAGCATGGCGCGGACCCGGCCATATTCCAGGCCGCTTAGAATCACGTCGCTCTTGTGAAGCGTGCCGCTCTGGACCAGCACCGTCGCCACCGGGCCACGGCCTTTGTCCAGCCGTGATTCGATCACCACGCCCTTGGCGGGGCCATCCACCGGCGCCTTCAGCTCCAGGACCTCGGCCTGCACCAGGATCTGATCCAGCAGATCATCGATGCCCATGCCGGACTTGGCCGAAACATAGGCGAACAGGGTATCGCCACCCCATTCCTCGGAAATGACGCCTTGGGCGGAAAGCTCGCTCTTGACCCGCTCCGGATCGGCGCTGGGTTTGTCCATCTTGTTGACCGCCACGACGATCGGCACGTTGGCAGCGCGGGCGTGCTGGATCGCTTCCAGGGTCTGTGGCATCACCCCATCATCGGCTGCCACCACCAGCACCACGACATCGGTGGCCTTGGCGCCCCGCGCGCGCATGGCGGTGAACGCCGCGTGTCCGGGAGTATCGAGGAAGGTGATGACGCCTTTCGGAGTACGAACATGGTAGGCGCCGATATGCTGGGTGATCCCGCCCGCTTCGCCAGCCGCGACCCGAGTGCGGCGGATGTGGTCGAGCAGGGAGGTCTTGCCATGGTCCACATGGCCCATGATGGTCACCACCGGTGGGCGTGGCAATGCTTCGCCGCCGCCGCCTTCGGCGGTCAGCGACTCCTCGATGGCGTTTTCCTTGAGCAGCTTATAGGTGTGCCCCATCTCCTCGACCACCAGCGCGGCGGTTTCCTGATCGATCACCTGGTTGATGGTGACTTTCAGGCCCATCTTCAGGAACGCGGTCTTGATCACCTCGGTGGCTTTGACCGACATCTTCTGGGCCAGATCGGTGATGCTGATCGTTTCGGGAAGACCAACCTCGCGTACGATCGGCGCAGTGGGTTTGGCGAAGCCATGGCGCGGCGACGGCGATGCGCCGGGTTTGGCGTTCTTGGCTTTGCGGAGCTTGCCAGGCCGTGGAAAGCGCTCGTCATCCAGCTCCTCTTTCCGCCGTTGGCTGGCGGCGTCGACGCCGCCTTCGCTGCGCGATTTGCCAGCTGGGCGGGCGGGTGTTTCGGAGCGTCGTTTGACCTTGGTGTCTGGCGTCGGCGCTGCTGCCGGCGTGCCCGCAAATTTACGGGGTTTGGCTTCGGCATCACCACCGGGTCCGCTGCGACGTGGAGCCTGGGCCGTAGCTGGCCTGGTGGCTCCCGCTCCCGCTCCCGTCTTATGGGCTGGGGATTCGGTCGAGCGGGGCACAGTCGATCTTTCCACCGGTCTGCGACGGGCTTCCGGTTCGGATGTACGACGGGCTTCCGGTTCGGATGCACGACGAGCTTCCGGTTCGGATGCACGACGAGCTTCCGGTTCGGGTGCACGACGAGCTTCCGGTTCGGATGCACGACGAGCTTCCGGTTCGGGTGCACGACGAGCTTCCGGTTCGGATGCACGACGAGCTTCCGGTTCGGATGCACGACGAGCTTCTTCCTCGGGCGCACGACGGGCTTCCGGTTCGGATGCACGACGAGCTTCTTCCTCGGGCGCACGACGAGCTTCTTCCTCGGGTGCGCGTTGTTGCTGCAACGCCTGCTCTTGCTGAGCACGAGACTCGTCGGATTCCTTCGGGGGGTGACGCCGTTCCTCGAGTTCCACCACCGGTTGCGCTGATGCTTCGCTGCGAAGTTCAGGCTCAGGGCGGCGAGGCGTCTCCTCTTCCACTAGGCTGCGCTTGACGTAGGTGCGTTTCTTGCGCACCTCGACGCTGACCGTCTTGACTTGCCCGGTCGTGCCGCCGCCCATCTTGATTTCGCTGTGCGTCTTGCGCTTGAGCGTGATCTTCTTGGGCTCGACCGCCCCTTGTATTTGTCGACCGGCGTGACTCTTACGCAAGTGCGTCAGTAAATCCACTTTCTGTTTTTCCGTAATCGTAGCGTCCGCCCCGGCCACCAAGATCCCGGCTTCGGTGAACTGCTCCAACAGGCGATCCACCGGTATGCCGACGACCGTCGCGAACTGCTTGACCGTTACATCCGTCATTTACCACCCCCAAGACGAGCCGGTCCTACCGCTCGCTCTTCGAAAACCAAGGCGCCCGCGCCGTCATGATCAATTTTGCGGCTCGCTCGTCGCTCAATCCGGCAATATCATTCAGATCGTCCACCGACAATTCGGCCAGATCTTCCATGGTTGCGATCCCATGGCTGGCCAAGGTGAACGCCAATTCCTGGTCCATGCCTTCCATCCGCAGCAGATCCTCGGCTGGTTCGGTGCCGCCGAGCCGTTCTTCGGCAGCGATCGCGCGGGTCAGGAGCACGTCACGCGCCCGTCCACGCAATTCCTCGACGATCTCCTCGTCGAACTCGGCAATCTCCAGCATCTCGTGGGTGGGTACGTACGCGACCTCTTCCAGCCCCGCGAACCCCTCGCGAACCAAGATGGCAGCGATGTCCTCATCCACACCCAGCTGTTCCATGAACATGCGCAGCAAGGCGCCATCTTCCTGGCCGCGCTTGGTTTGCGCCTGCGCACGGGTCATGACGTTCAAGGTCCAGCCGGTCAACCGGCTGGCCAGCTGCACATTCTGGCCGCTCTTGCCGATGGCCTGCGCCAGCTGCTTTTCGTCGGCGACGATGATATCCATGCTATGGGTGTCTTCATCGACGACGATCGATTCGACTTCTGCCGGCGACATCGCATTCATGACGAAGCGGACCGGATCGTCGTCCCATTGGACGATGTCCACCCGCTCGCCGGCCAATTCATTGGTGACGCTTTGTACCCGCGCGCCGCGCATCCCTACACAGGCCCCCACCGGATCGATGCGGGCGTCCTTGCTCTTGACGGCGATCTTGGCCCGCGAGCCGGGATCGCGGGCAGCGCCCTTGATTTCGATGATGCCCTGATTGATTTCCGGCACTTCCAGGGTAAACAGTGCGATCAGGAATTCCGGGGCCACGCGGCTGATGAACAATTGGGGGCCGCGGCTCTCGGTGCGCACGTCCTTCAGATAACCGCGCACCCGCTCGCCGATGCGAAACGATTCGCGGATGATCAGCTCCTCGCGGGCGATCTTGGCCTCGACATTGCCGCCCACATCGACGATGACATCGCCGCGCTCCAGCCGCTTGACCACACCGCCGATCAGTTCGCCCTTGCGGTGCAGATAGGCGTCCACGATCTGGGCACGCTCGGCGTCGCGCACCTTCTGCACGATGACCTGCTTGGCGGTCTGGGCGGCGATGCGACCGCCGAAATCGGCGTTTTCCAGCGGCGTTTCGGCATAGTCGCCCGCCTGGATGCCCGGCTGCAACCGCATGGCTTCGGCCAGGGTCATTTGCCGGTCGGGATTTTCGATCTGGGCAGGTTCAGCCATGACCAGCCAGCGCCGGAAGGTTTCATAGCCGCCGGTGCGCCGATTGATCACGACCCGCACGTCGGGATCGCCCTCGTAACGCTTTTTTGCTGCCGATGCCAATGCCACTTCAAGGGCGCCGAAGATGATCTCCTTGTTGACACCCTTTTCATTGGAGACGGCATCCACCACCAGCAGAATCTCTTTATTGCCTTCTTTGCTGTCTTTAACGCGCATGTCGTTCTGCCTCCCAGCCGGGTCCTCATACTCGGTCATCCGATCCTAGAGCTCGGGTACCAGTCGCGCTTTCTCGATTTGTCCGAGTGGTATCCTCCATTCCCGTGTTTCGCTGTCAACGATCACCACATCGCCGTCACGCATTCCGAGCAGGCGCCCGATCAGCTTCCGTCGCCCATCCAACAGTTCTCGCAACTGGATCCGCACTTCCGAGCCGGCGAAGCGCTCGAAATGCGCGGTGTCGAACAGCGGACGGTCCAACCCTGGCGAAGAGACTTCCAGAACATATTGGCCGACAATCGGATCTTCGACATCCAGCACGCCGCTGACCTGGTGACTGACCCGTTGGCAGTCGTCCACCGTAATCCCGGTTTCGCTGTCGATATAGATCCGCAACAGAGAATTGCCGCGGCGGGGATGGAACTCGATCCCGACCAGCTCGTAGCCCATGGTATCCACGACGGCCGCCAATATCCGTTCAAGTCTCTGTAGGTCCTGGCGCATTTCGATCACCGGAAATAAAAAATGGGCCTGCGGCCCACTCGTTCGCCCATCTTGGTTGACCCTTGCGGCTGGGCATCTTGCGCAGCTGACCCCAAAGTCGAGGGGCTACTGCTGCATTTGCCTGCCGTTTAACGGGCATCCCCTGTCATAGCGGGGCATGATCTCTGCCTGCCATGGGCCGCCAGACGCGGAGATCTTCGCTCCCAACTGGATGCGGCCGCATAAAAAAAGCCCTTGACGGGCTTCCTTGATACTTTGGTAGCGGGGGCAGGATTTGAACCTACGACCTTCGGGTTATGAGCCCGACGAGCTACCGGACTGCTCCACCCCGCATCAGAGATAGAAAATATAACATCAATTATGACTGTATTGCAAGAGGGGATTATTTCGACCGCGCCTCTCGCGAAGGTTCGTCGCCTGGTTCGGCTGACGCGAGACTTCCCGATGAGACGGTCGAATCCGCTGCAAGTTCACTGGCGCGTGCCGGATGTTGTTCGCGCCCCCAGGCGCGCACGTACAAGAGCGTCCCCAGGAACAGCAGAATACTGAAACCGATGGTCAACCAGGCCAGCCAGGGTCGGGTCATCGGTCCGGCGACCTCGAATACGCCGACCAGGAAATAGAACAGCGCCAGAAAACTGGTCCAGGCATGGGTATAGGGCCGACCGTGCAACAGGCCACGCATGGGAATCAGCAAAGGACCGGCTAGCAGGATCAACGCCAATGAGATCGGAATCTGGCGTGGCGGTTCCAGCCAGGTCAACCAAAGCAGCAGCAGACCGAACAAGCCGAAATGGCCGACCAGCGCGATTCCATGCCAAAAGCGGCTCATGCCACCGCCTCCAGCCGTTGCGCTGTTTCCGCCAGCCGGCGGCCTAGCGTCCGGCACAGCTGTTTCTCCTCGGCGCTTAGCGTGTTTTTGGACAGCGCGCCCGACCAGTGGCTGGCACCATAGGGGGTGCCGCCGCTGTGGGTCTCGTTCAACGCCGCTTCGGTGAAAGGTATTCCCATCAATAGCATACCGTGGTGTAGCAGTGGGATCATCATGCTCAGCAGGGTGGATTCGTGGCCACCGTGCGGGTGGAGACCGAGGTGAAGACTGCAGCCGGTTTTCCGGCCAACGCGCCCGCTAGCCACAGCCCGCCGGTCGTGTCCAGAAAATACTTGAGTGGCGCGGCCATATTGCCAAAACGGGTCGGGCTGCCCAGCGCCAGTCCGGCGCATTCCCGCAGGTCGTCCAGCTTGACGTAAGGCGGACCGGCTGCCGGAATCTCATCCTCGACCGCTTCGCAAACGGTCGAAACCGGCGGTACGGTCCGCAACCGCGCCGTCATTCCCGCTACTTCCTCGACGCCGCGAGCTACATAACGCGCCATCGCGGCAGTGCCGCCGGTGCGGCTGTAGTACAGCACCAAAATCTCTGCCATCGATTTACACCTTCCACCGGTGCTTCCCAGCCTGGGGGCCTTGATCGAGCCCTCGTCGCCGCCGCTTGCGCCGCTCCAGCTTGACGGTCGGGATAAGCGGTGCTAGCTTGACACTAGCGCTAGTAAGCCTCATGTCGTTACTGACCCTGTGCGGTCATACCGTTGTCTTCTCAGAACCTTGATTACCAAATTTCTCCTGCTCCCCGTTGCGATTCTCGTGTTGGCGGCTTGCGCGACAGCGCCCGTTCAAGAGATGAGCGATGCCCGACAGGCTATCCATTCCGCCGAGGCCGCCGGCGCGGTCCAGCACTCGCCCGATCATTTGCAGTCGGCTCAGCGCCTATTGCGGGAAGCGCAAACGTATCTGGAATCGGGGGCTTATGACGATGCACGGCGCAATGCGCTAGATGCGCGCGACGCGGCCATCAAGGCGCGCGAGAAGGCCACGCAAAACGCTGTGCTGCGTTCGGTGTCGCCCTGAACGGCGCAGCGATGGGCCGGTGAATTCCCACTGCCTTGGGGGAAATCGGTGAAAACCTGCTTGCACTGTTATGTCAGCGGCCGTGTCCAGGGCGTCGGCTTTCGCTACGCCACTGCCGATAAAGCCTGGGGGTTGAGTATAACCGGTTATGTCCGCAATCTGCCGGATCGACAGGTGGAAGTGCTGGCCTGTGGCGAAGAGCGCGCCGTCAACGCCTTGCGTCATTGGCTGTGGCAAGGCCCGCCTCATGCCCAGGTGACCGCCGTTCACTGCGAAATCTTGCCCTTCCAGGATTTCCCCGATTTTCGGATCGACTGAAAGATCTCTTCGATTTTTCGTCGTTCGGCGAGCTTGACTTATCCACAGGCTTATGCACTGCCCTTCGCAAGGCGTCCACCCCTCGAATTCTGCCAAAAAATCTCGGCCAGATTCCGAGCCTTACGGATAACTTTTTGATAAATATTGATAAAATAATGTGATTAAAAAGTCATCAAACTGTCATTCTTTCAGGCGCGGCGCAGAGTTACGGGTCGCGCGCAAAAGTTATCCACAAAGTTATCCACCGGTTCTGTGGATAACTTTTGTGCAAGGCAGCAGCCTAAGCGGCATCCACCGCCAGCCGTTCCCGTAACGCATCCAGCAGCCCTTCACAGGGTAGCAAGGTGCTTTCCGGATCGCGGCGGCCACGATATTCCACTTGGCCGGCGGCCAGATTGCGGTCGCCGATGACGATCCGATGCGGAATACCGATCAGCTCCATATCGGCGAACATCACCCCAGGTCGCGCATCCCGATCGTCCAGTAGCGTCTCGATGCCGGCGGTTTGCAGTTCCTGATAGATGCGTTCGGTGGTTTCCCGAACCCGGCTGGAACGGCCGGCCCCAATCGGCAGCAGCGCCACCTGGAACGGAGCCATCGCCGCCGGCCAGATGATGCCGCGCTCATCGTGGTTCTGTTCGATGGCGGCGGCGACCACCCGCGACACCCCAATACCGTAGCAGCCCATCGTCAAGGTAAGCGTCTGTCCATCTTCGCCGAGCACTTCGGCTTTCATGGCCGCGCTGTATTTCTGGCCCAGCTGGAAGATGTGGCCGACTTCGATACCGCGCGCGATCGCTAGCGTGCCCTGGCCGTCCGGGCTGGGGTCGCCCGCGACCACGTTGCGGATATCGGCCACCAGGGGCTCGGGGCAGTCGCGACCGAAGTTGACGCCGGTCAGATGCCAGTCATCCTCGTTGGCGCCGGCCACCATGTCGGCCATCGTGGCGACCGTGCGATCGGCGATCACGATGCCGTCGAAGCCGACGGCGCCGAGCGAGCCGGGATTGGCGCCAAAAGCCGTGCGAATGGCTTCCGCGCTGGCGAAGGCCAGCGGCGCTTTCACCTGCGGCAGCTTTTCCGCCTTGATCGCGTTCACCTCATGGTCACCGCGGACCAGCAGCAGCACCGGTTGTTCGTCCACTCCTTCGACCACGACCGCCTTGACCGTCCGTTCAGCGGGGATGTGTAGGAAAGCGCACAGCTCGGCGATGGTCTTGATACGAGGGGTGTGTACCCGCTGCATGCTTTCGCTCGGCGCGGGCCGTTGGCCAACCGGGGCCAGCGCCTCGGCCAATTCGACGTTGGCGGCGTAGTCGCTGTCGGCGGAAAAGGCGATGGCGTCCTCGCCGGAGTCGGCCAGCACGTTGAATTCGTGGGAAAGCGCGCCGCCGATGCTGCCGGTGTCGGCCAGCACCGCGCGGAATTTCAGTCCCAGGCGGTTGAAGATGCGAGAGTATGCCTGGTACATGACTTCGTAGGTTTCCTGCAGCGACGCCTGATCGACATGGAAGGAATAGGCGTCCTTCATCAGGAATTCACGCGCGCGCATCACCCCGAACCGCGGTCTGACCTCGTCGCGGAACTTGGTTTGAATCTGGTAGTAGCTGATCGGCAGTTGCTTGTAGCTCTTGATTTCCCGGCGAACCAGGTCGGTGATGACCTCCTCGTGGGTCGGACCGAAGCAGAAGTCGCGCTCGTGACGGTCCTTGATCCGCAGGAGCTCCGGGCCGTATTTCTGCCAGCGGCCGGATTCCTGCCACAGTTCCGCTGGTTGCACGGCGGGCATGAACAATTCCAGAGCGCCGGTGCGATTCATTTCTTCCCGAACCACCGCTTCGACCTTGCGCAGCACGCGCAGGCCCAGCGGCAGCCAGGTATAGACGCCAGCTGCGAGCTTGCGGATCAGGCCCGCCCGCAGCATGAGTTGATGGCTGACGATTTCGGCGTCGGCCGGGGTTTCCTTGACGGTGAACAGCGAAAATCGGGATACGCGCATGAATCGGCCCTGGAACATTCACTACGATTAAGGGTTACAGAAATAATCCTGGTCTTTCTTGGCCCGTTGCAATTCCGCCTCGCGTTGCTGGGCGTCGAGGACCACCTTGTTGCCTTTGTCGTCGGTTTTGATCACCGGGCTGTCGCCTTGCAGGGCTTTCAGGTTCTTGGTGGCGACCTCGCAGTTCTTGGCCCGCAGGTCGTCGGCCTGTTTCTGCGCCGCTTCGGCCTGCTCTTTCTTCTTGGCCTCTTCCTGCGCCTGTTTCTCCTGCTCCTTGGCCGGGTCGGGCGTGGTGGGCAGGACACCGGAACTCGGTCCGGACGGTTTGCGCACCGTCTCGTAGCTTACTCCGCTGGGCGGGGGCAGTTCGGAATACTGCAGCTTGCCTTCCGCATCGGTCCACTTGTAGATGAATTGCTGGGCCTGGGCGGTCGCGATCATGCCGCAGATACCACAAGTCATGGCCAGCAAGGACATTGGCGCTCGCTTCAACATCATGTAAATGCCTCCAGTCGCCGTGCAATCGGAGTCGGCAGCGCACTCCGATAGTGCGGCGGGTTTTGCTGGAAAATAAAGTTTGTGTAGTATAACCAGTCCGCAAGATCCACGCCCAGCGCACACCAGCGACTGTCATGACGGGTTGCGCCTGCCGGCGTACCCCCGCCGCGCGGCGGTTACCCCGCCCGATCGCGGCCCCGGCTGCCAACCCACGGACCCGGCCATGATGCTCTGGTGTTTTGGCGACAGGTCGTCTTGCCGAACAACTTTCTCTAACCCCGCTTCGCCATGAGGAGCCAAGATGGAACTCATCACTGGTGCTGAAATTCTAGTTCGCTGTCTTAAGGACGAGGGCGTCGAATACCTGTTCGGTTATCCGGGCGGCGCCGTGCTGCATATCTACGATGCCTTGTACGTCCAGGAGGATGTCAAGCACATCCTGGTCCGGCACGAACAGGCGGCCCTGCACGCCGCTGACGGCTATTCCCGCGCCTGCGGCAGGCCGGGCGTGGCCCTGGTCACCTCCGGCCCCGGTCTGACCAATGCGGTGACCGGCATCGCCAATGCCTATATGGACTCCATCCCGCTGGTGGTGTTCTCCGGCCAGGTGCCCACCGCCCTGATCGGCAACGACGCCTTTCAGGAGGTGGACGCGGTCGGCATCACCCGGCCCTGCGTCAAACACAATTTTCTGGTCAAGGATGTCACCAAGCTGGCGGAAACCGTCAAGAAGGCTTTTTACATTGCCACGACCGGCCGTCCCGGCCCCGTGCTGGTGGATTTGCCGAAGGACGTGACCATCGCCAAGACGGAATATCATTATCCCAAGAAAATCAAGCTGCGCTCCTACAATCCGACGGTCAAAGGCCATGCCGGCCAGATTCGCAAGGCAGTCGACCTGATCCTGTCGGCCAAGCGGCCGATGATCTATACCGGCGGCGGCGTGATCCTGAGCGACGGTTCGCCGGAGCTGATCGAACTGACCCAACTGCTCGGCTATCCCATCACCAACACCTTGATGGGCTTGGGCGCCTATCCCGCCACCGACCGGCAGTTCGTCGGCATGCTGGGCATGCACGGCACGTACGAAGCCAACATGGCCATGCACCATTGCGACGTGCTGATCGCCATCGGCGCCCGCTTCGACGACCGAGTCACCGGCAAACTGGACAAGTTCTGCCCGACCGCCCGGATCGTCCACGTCGATATCGACCCGTCGTCCATCTCCAAGAACGTCAAGGTGGACGTGCCGATCGTCGGCTCGGTGCCGAACGTGCTGCGGGCCATGATCAGCGTGATTCGGGACGAGAAGCTGCGGTCCGATTCCGAGGCGTTGGCGCACTGGTGGCGGCAGATCGACGAGTGGCGCGCCGTGAAGTCTCTGAGCTATCGGCACAGCAACGAAGTGATCAAGCCGCAGTACGTGATCGAGAAGCTGTACCAGATCACCGAGGGCAAGGCCATCATCACCTCCGATGTGGGCCAGCACCAGATGTGGGCGGCGCAGTACTATCTGTTCGATCGGCCGCGCCAGTGGATCAATTCCGGCGGGCTGGGCACCATGGGTTTTGGCTTGCCGGCGGCGATGGGCGCCAAGTTCGCCTTTCCTGATGAGGACGTGGCCTGCATCACCGGCGATGGCAGCATTCAGATGATGCTGCAGGAGCTGGCGACCATGAAGCAGTACCAGACTCCGGTCAAGATCGTGAATCTGAACAACGGTTATCTCGGCATGGTGCGGCAGTGGCAGGAATTCTTCTATCAGAAGCGCTACTGCATGACCTATTTCGAATCACTGCCGGATTTCGTGATGTTGACCGAGGCTTACGGCCATGTCGGAATGCGGATCGAGAAGCCGGGCGATGTGGAAGGCGCGCTGCGCGAAGCCTTTGCCATGAAGGATCGGACGGTGTTTCTCGACTTCGTCACCGATCCGTCGGAGAACGTCTTCCCCATGATTCCGTCCGGTGGCGGCCAGAGCGAGATGTTGCTGGCCGAGCGCGACGAGATGGTGTCGACCCACCACGAAGGGATGGTGCTGCTGTGAACCACAACGATCGTCATTTGATTTCGATTTTGATGGAGAACGAGGCCGGTGCGTTGTCGCGGGTGGCCAATCTGTTCTCGGCGCGCGGCTACAATATCGAAAGCCTGACCGTGGCTCCCACCGACGACCCCACGCTGTCGCGGCTGACTCTGGTCACCTACGGCAACGAGCAGATCATCGAGCAGATCGTCAAGCAGCTCAACAAGCTGATCGATGTGGTCAAGCTGATCGATCTGAGCGAAACCGACGCGATCGAACGTGAGCTGATGCTGGTCAAGACCCGGGCCGTGGGCGAACAGCGGGCCGAAATGAAGCGGCTGGCCGATATTTTCGGTGGCCGTGTGCTCGATGTGACCGATGCGACCTACACCATCGAATTGACCGGCGCTGGCAGCAAGCTGGACAACTTCCTGCGCGCGATCGAAAAGGACGCCATTCTGGAAGTCGTGCGCTCCGGCGCCACTGGCATTGCTCTCGGGCAGAAGGCGCTGCACGCCTGATGCTTTTGCTATGAACCCCGCCGTCCCCGCTGCCGGTTCTGGCCGGGGACGGTTCGTTTTTAACCGCCTTCAGGAAATCCTTGCATGAACATCTATTACGACAAAGACGCCGACCTGTCCCTGATCAAGAGCAAGACGGTCGCGATCATCGGCTACGGCTCCCAGGGCCATGCCCACGCCCTCAACCTGCGCGATTCCGGCGTGAAGGTCATCGTCGGTCTGCGGGCCGGCTCCGCCTCGGCCATCAAGGCCGAAACCGCCGGTTTGACCGTCAAGTCGGTCGAAGAGGCAGCGGCGGCGGCCGATGTGATCATGATCCTCGCCCCGGACGAGCATCAGAGCCAGATTTACCGGCAGATCGAAGCCCAGTTGAAGCAGGGCGCGGCGCTGGCCTTCGCCCATGGTTTCAACATCCATTTCGGCGGTGTCGTGCCGCGCTCCGACCTGGACGTGATCATGATCGCGCCCAAGGGGCCGGGCCATCTGGTGCGTTCGACCTATACCCAGGGCGGCGGTGTGCCCTGCCTGATCGCCGTAGCGCAGGACGCCTCCGGTCGGGCCAAGGAGATTGCCCTGTCCTATGCCTCCGCCAATGGCGGCGGCCGCGCCGGCATCATCGAAACCACCTTCCGTGAGGAATGCGAAACCGACCTGTTCGGTGAGCAGGTCGTGCTGTGCGGTGGCTTGACGTCGCTGATTCAGGCCGGCTTCGAGACGTTGGTGGAAGCCGGTTATGCGCCGGAAATGGCCTATTTCGAGTGCCTGCACGAAGTGAAGCTGATCGTGGATCTGATCTACGAAGGCGGCATCGCCAACATGCGCTACTCGATTTCCAATACGGCCGAGTATGGCGATCTCACCCGGGGTCCGCGGATCATCACCGAACAGACCAAGGTCGAGATGCGCAAGATTCTCAAGGAAATCCAGAGCGGCCAATTCGCCCGCGAATTCATTCTGGAGAATCAGGCCGGTGCGCCGGTGCTGCGGGCCAATCGCCGCATCAGCCGCGAGCATCAGGTCGAGCAGGTCGGCGAGAAACTGCGCGGCATGATGCCGTGGATCAAGGCCAATCGCCTGGTGGATACCAGTAAGAATTGATGCCTTGACCAAAGAGGCAGGGTATGGCGATCATCGACCGTTCATGCCCTGCCTTTGCCATTTGGCGATGTTTCCGTCTCGATCGATGAGCGATTCATTCCAGGCGTATCATCGTTACCGGCAAATCTAGCATGCCTTTATGACCTCAAATACTCCTGAAGTCCACCGCGCGCGCGGACTGTATCTGTTACCCAATCTGTTCACCACCGCTGCGCTGTTTTGCGGGTTCTACGCCATCATCGCCTCCTTGCACGGTCGTTTCGAGACCGCTGCCGTGTCGGTGTTCATCGCCATGGTGCTGGATGGGCTGGATGGTCGAGTTGCCCGGATGACGCATACCGAGAGCGAATTCGGCGCACAATACGACAGCATGGCGGATCTGGTTTCGTTCGGTCTGGCGCCGGCCCTGCTAATGTACGAATGGGCCTTGGGCGAAATGGTCGGTATGGGACCCTTCCTGTCCAAGCTGGGCTGGCTGGCGGCATTTTTCTACACGGTCATGGCGGCGTTGCGCTTGGCCCGTTTCAATGTCCAGCTCGGCAGCACCGACAAGCGCTACTTCATCGGCCTGCCCAGCCCTTCGGCGGCGGCTGTTGTCAGTGGGCTGGTCTGGTTCGGAACCGATCTGGGCCTGACCGGCCATCAGTTGCTGTGGCCCGCCTTGGCCGTCACCATCGGCGCTGGCGCGCTGATGTTCAGCAACATCCTCTATTTCAGCTTCAAGCAGGTCGATTTGCGCGGGCGGGTGCCGTTCATGGCCGCGTTGTTGGTGGTGCTCACGCTGGTGGTCATCTCGATCGACCCGCCCAAGGTGTTGTTCACCGGCTTTCTGGTGTATGGCGTGTCGGGACCCTTGCTGTTTCTGGTGCGGCTGCGTCAGCGTGCGCGCCGCCGGGCCTATAGCGTCGGCGAAGCGTCCGAGAGCAGGCCGAATCACGCGCGCGACGAACCGCCGCACTGATCGATTTCCGGGGCTTCAGACGCCCCGCTGACAAGCCGCTCGAAATCGCCCTACAATCGTTAAGCTGCATCGGCTTGCCAGGCGGCTGGTGCGGCGGGCAGCATCCTACCGGAGAATTGCGATGAACAAGCTGATCATCTTCGATACGACCTTGCGCGATGGCGAGCAAAGCCCTGGCGCTTCCATGACCAAGGAAGAAAAAGTCCGCATCGCCAAGATGCTGGAACGGATGCGGGTGGACGTCATCGAGGCTGGATTTCCCATCGCCAGCCCCGGCGATTTCGAGGCGGTGCGGGCGGTGGCGCGAGCGGTCAAGGATAGCGTGGTGTGCGGCTTGGCGCGGGCGGCCGACGCCGACATCGACCGCGCCGGCGAAGCGCTGAAGGACGCGGCAGCGGGCCGGATCCACACGTTTATCGCGACGTCGCCGATCCACATGAAGATGAAGTTGCGGCAGGAGCCGGAACAGGTGCTGGAACGGGCGGTGGAAGCGGTGCGCCGCGCCCGGCGCTGGACCGACGATGTGGAGTTTTCCGCCGAGGACGCCGGTCGCTCCGAACTCGATTTCCTCTGTCGGATCACCGAAGCGGTGATCGAGGCCGGTGCGCGCACCATCAATATCCCCGACACGGTCGGTTACAACATCCCCGACCAGTTCGCCAGCACCATCCGTACCCTGATCGAGCGGGTGCCGAATGCCGATAAGGCGGTCTTCTCGGTGCACTGCCACAATGACCTGGGGCTGGCGGTCGCCAACTCGCTGGCAGCGGTGCTGGCCGGCGCGCGGCAGGTGGAATGCACCATCAATGGCCTGGGCGAGCGAGCCGGCAATGCTTCGCTGGAGGAAATCGTCATGGCGGTGCGTACTCGCCACGACGTGTTCCAGCTCGAAACCCGCATCGACACTACCCAGATCGTGCCGGCCTCGCGACTGGTCGCCAACATCACCGGCTTTCCGGTGCAGCCCAACAAGGCCATCGTCGGCGCTAACGCCTTTGCCCATGAGTCCGGCATCCATCAGGACGGCGTGCTCAAGCATCGCGAGACCTACGAGATCATGCGGGCCGAGGATGTGGGGTGGAGCGCCAATCGCATGGTGCTGGGCAAGCATTCTGGCCGCAATGCCTTCCGGACCCGGCTGGAGGAGTTGGGGGTGAGCTTCGCCTCCGAGGCGGAACTGAACGCCGCTTTTGCCCGCTTCAAGGAGTTGGCCGACAAGAAACACGAAATCTATGACGAGGATTTGCAGGCGCTGGTGACCGATACCAGCCTGGTGGCGGAAAACGAACGGGTGAAGCTGCGCTATCTGCAGGTGTGCTCCGAGACCGGCGAGACTCCCCATGCCCAAGTGACCTTGGCGGTCGACGGTGTCGAACACAACGCGACGGCGGATGGCGGCGGGCCGGTGGATGCCTCGTTCAAAGCCATCGAAAGCATTCTGCAGACCGGCACCGATTTGTTGCTGTACTCGGTCAACAACATCACCAACGGCACCGATGCCCAGGGTGAGGTGACGGTGCGGGTGGCCAAGGGGGGACGGATCTGCAACGGTCAGGGCGCCGATACCGATATCGTGATCGCCTCGGCCAAAGCGTATGTCAATGCACTCAACAAGGTGCTGCAGCCGACCGAGCGGGCCCATCCCCAGTTGTTGTGAGCGGTCGCCATGGCCGGTGAGCGCCAGCGCGCCTATCTGGAGGCACTGGGTATCCCCTTGTGGCTATCGAGACGGTCGCGCTGGGCTGCCGAAGAGCCCATGACCGCTGCCGACGTAGTGGCGACCGATTCCGCTGGCGAGGTTGCGGATCGATCCCCGCTGGTCCATTCGACCGAGCCCCAGGAGCCCGAACGCGTGCCCGACGATGATTGGATGCCTCCCATGGACGACAGCTGGGAGCTGGTGTCCGACGACTTCGATCCGGACGAACCGATTGCGCCACCGACCCGAGGGCGCGAGGCGCGTATCGCCCAGATGGATTGGGAAGAGCTGACGACAGAAGCACGCCAGTGCCAGTCGTGTGGCCTGTGTGCAAGCCGGACTCAGGCGGTATTTGGGGTCGGCGATCGCCAGGCGCAGTGGCTGGTGATCGGCGAAGCGCCAGGGGCCGATGAAGATCGGCAGGGTGAACCGTTCGTCGGCCGAGCCGGCAAGCTGCTGAATCCGATGTTGCTGGCCATCGGCTTGCGACGTGAGCAGGTGTACATCGCCAACATCCTCAAATGCCGCCCGCCGGAAAACCGCGATCCGACCCCGGCCGAAGCGGCCAGCTGTCGGCCGTTTCTGGAGCGACAAATCGCCTTAATCCAGCCACGCCTCATCCTGGCCGTGGGGCGCATCGCTGCCCAGAACCTGCTCGATACCGACACCCAGATCGGCAAGTTGCGTGGCCGGGTGCACCATTTCGGACCGACGCATATTCCCGTGATCGTGACTTATCACCCCGCCTATCTGTTGCGCTCGCCGCGCGAAAAACGCAAAGCCTGGGATGATCTGCGACTGGCGCAGCGCACCCTTGCCGGCGATCCGGCTACGCCATGAGCGTGGTGCAGGAGTTGTGCGGTGGTCAGTTTCGACCGATGCTGTATGCCGACTTGCGGGAAGTGATCGCCATCGAAAAGCGGGCCTACGAATTCGCCTGGACCGAGGGCATCTTCCGCGATTGCATCCGAGTCGGTTATCACTGCCGGGTGCTGGAGGTTCCGCATGGCCTCATCCAAGCCTACGGGGTGATGTCGGCAGCGGCTGGTGAGGCCCATATCCTGAACCTGTGCGTACGGCCGGAATTGCAGGGGCGGGGGTTGTCACGGCATGTGTTGGGGCATTTGCTCGATCTGGCGCATGACCACGCCGTGCAAACCGTCTTTCTCGAAGTTCGCCCCTCCAACAGCCATGCCGTGCGCTTGTACACGTCCGCTGGCTTCTGCGAAATCGGCCTTCGGATCGGCTACTATCCCGCTGCGCGTGGCCGGGAAGATGCCATGGTGATGGCCAAAGAACTTTGAGCTGTCCCAAAAGCGGAGAATCTGATGATGATGGAAACCGAATTTGGCCGAGCATGCGTCTCGCAAGATAAAATCCACTTGCTCCATACGAAATCTTCACCTATAGTTGGCTGTGCGTGTGATATTCAAGCTAGCGAATTTGTTCGTCCGCGGTAACACCCTCTATAAGTGGTTATTCAGCCCGTCATGTTCCCTGTCTTGATTCCCGTGCGGTTTGTTTGGGCGTTAGCCCAACTGTTAAGGCTCTGTTTTAATTCTCAGGAAATACTTGAATATGGTCACTGGCACCGTCAAATGGTTTAACGAATCAAAAGGTTTCGGTTTTATTAAGCCCGACAACGGCGGCGACGATTTGTTTGCGCACTTTTCTGCCATTCAGGCGCGTGGATTTAAGACGCTCAAGGAGAACCAGAAAGTCTCCTTCGACGTGACGACTGGCCCCAAGGGCAAGCAGGCGACCAACATTCGCCCCTTGGATCAGGGCTAATCCCGGCCCAGTCTTACCAGTTTTCAAGAAACCCGGCTTTGCCGGGTTTTTTTATTGGATCGACTCAAGCTCAGGCCACCAGTGTCCCGCCCAAGGCGCTGCCGACTGGCGCCAATGCGTCGATCTGTTGCAAGGTGGCCTGATCCAAGGTGGCGAAGGCCGCCAGGGCATTCTCGTCCAGCCGCGCCGCTTGGCGGGTCCCAGGGATCGGCACGATATCCGCTCCCTGATGGATCAGCCACGCCAGCGCCAGTTGCGCGGGGGTGAGATCCAGACTGGCAGCCAGTTGCTGGAGCGGAGCGAAGCGATCCAGATTGGCTTGCAGATTGCCGCCGGTCAGCTTGGGATTGTGCTGACGGAAATCGTCGCTGGTGATTTCGGTCACGGTCCCGGTCAGAAATCCGCTGCCTAGCGGCGCCCACGGCACCAACGCGATGCCCAGTTGGCGCAGGCACGGTAGCAATTCGTTCTCGGCTTCCCGTCGCCACAGCGAATATTCGAATTGGACGGCGGCAATGGGATGAACCGCGTGCGCCTTCCGCACCTGCTCTGCGGTGACATTGCTCAAACCAAGATAGCGCACTTTACCCGCGCGCACCGCTTCCGCCATGACGCCCACTGTTTCTTCGATCGGCGTCGAGGGGTCGGGATAGTGCAAATACCACAGGTCGATGGTATCGACGCCCAGTCGCTGCAAGCTGCGCTCCAGGGCGCGGCGCGCGTAGGCGGGGGTTGCATTGAGCGGAATGGCAAGATTCCAGCCGGTGGCGAGTGGGGTGGCCGGTTCGCCAGGTTCGAATACAATGCCGAATTTGGTGGCGATGAATGCGTCATCGCGTTGGCCGTGGATGGCCTTGGCGATCAGGCTTTCGTTGTGGCCGTTGCCATACGCATCAGCCGTATCGAGCATGCTCATGCCGAGATCGAGCGCGTGCTGGATGACGTGGATGCCGGCCGCTTCGTCGGCGCGACCGTAATAGCCTTCCAGCACCATGGCGCCATAGCCAAGCGCGCCGACTTGTGGGCCGTTGGGCCCGAGCGTTCGTTGCGGGAGCATGGATCGTTCCTCCGATTGACGAGGTTGGCGGCGTGTTGGCCGGGCCGGTCGATTCGCTATTCCTCCAGAAAAGTCTAATTCAAATCCGCAAGCTGGCGAGCCAGAACACGAAACCGGCTACGAGCATCGCGCCGACTGCCAACGCGATCCGATATAGTCGACCGAATTGGGCTTGCATGGCGACCGATCGCCCCTGTTCGGCGACCGCTTGCTGCTGGGTAGCCACGGCCTGCTTTTGCAATTCCAGGGCTTCCCGCTGCATCGCCAGGGCTTCGTTGGCGACCCGTCGGTATTCATGCTCCAGCGTCTGTTGCGAATCCCGTATTTCGGTCAATAGTTGCCGGATAGCGTCGGTTTCCATCGTGTCCGTTCCTCACACCTGCGATATCGAGATGGATAAGATTATGGCTATTTTCGACAGTGATTCGATGTTCGTCGAACAGCGAAGTCTGGCGGCACTGTCGCTATAACTGTACTGGAACTGGATTGGCAGGATATCGGTGCATTGTTCTCTATCCGCTAAATCGGCTTATCGCTTGGCGCTGGCGCTGGTTGGGGCAGCGGTTGCAGGTATGCTTGTCTGGCTTTCATGGCCTCGTCCGCCCGCGACGCCGCTGGTTCATGCCGCCTATATCTGGCAGCGGGAGTGGAGCGATGGAATCGGTGACGCGATGCGGCGCAATCAGTCTTTCGTCGCTGAATGGGCCGTGTTGGGCGCGGAAATCGAATTTCGGCCCAATGCCGTGCCACGAATCGCCCGGATGACGCCGGATTACGCGCGCTTGCGGGAATCCGGCCGACCGGTCAGCCTGGTGATTCGAGTAGCTCCTTGGGCTGGGCTATTCGATGCCGACCGATCGGAAGCGCAGCTGTTGCTGCAACTGGCGCGCGATCTGTTGCGCGAGGCCCAGGCCCAGGGCCTGCAAGCGGCAGCGTTGCAGCTGGATTTCGATGCTGCAACTCGCCAGCTCGATGGTTACCGCTCCTGGTTGACGGCGCTCCGCTCCGCCATTGCGCCCACCCCGCTGGTGCTGACCGCCTTGCCTACCTGGTTGGACAGCCCGGCTTTTGCCCGCTTGATCCGGGCTGCCGATGGTTATGTGCTGCAAGTTCACTCCTGGGAAGCGCCCAGAACGCCCGAGCAACCGTTTACTCTGTGCGATCCCGAACGCGCCAAGCGGGCGATTCGGCAGGCAGCCCGACTGGATCGACCGTTCTGGGTCGCTTTGCCGACGTATGGCTAACGGGCCTGGTTCGATGGGCAAAACCACTTGCTGGGTCTGTCAGCCGAGGGTCCGACCCTGACAGCGGCCGGCAGCGCTCGCGTGCGTGAAGTCCGTGCCGACCCTGTCGCCATGGCAGGCTTGGTGGGTTGGCTGCAGAGCCATCGTTCTGCCATGTTGCGCGGAGTCATCTGGTACCGGCTCCCTCTGCCGGAAGACCGACTCAGCTGGCATGAACGGACTTGGCGCGCTGTGATGGCGGGTAGGGTTCCGGCAGCGCATACCGAACTGCGCTTGAAGCGTTCCGACGAAGGGTTGATCGAAGTCGTCGCGCAAGCGACCGGTGATGCCGACAGTTTGTTGGATACGCCGATTGTCTTGCAGTGGCGTGAAGCTCAACTGTTCGCTGCCGATGGTTTGGCCGGATTTACGGTGCAGCGTATTGCGCCCGAAGCGGTTCAATTGCAGCCGCCACCAAGGGAGTCGTCACGACTTGCTCCCGATCGACAGCTGATCCTTGGCTGGCTGCGTTTTGATCGATCGCCGGAGATTGCGGCCTCAGTGGAATCCAAATCACTTGATGGACAGTAAGATTTGTGTTCAAGATATTGAAAAATATAAATTTATAGTAGATGCAAGATAAGCACGACAATAAATGGCCATATCCAGAACATGAGCACAAGCCATCTGCTTTTAATATATTGCTTTTCTCTTAGATAGGACACGACGATGATTGAACCGGAATAGACAAAACCCAGCGTTAGACTTGCCGGTGAAAATTTGCCGTCTCCCGCGATAGCTGCCGAGCTCCATGATAAGAATGCTAGACCAATGATAAGTGGTAATTCACGCGCTTCTGTTTTCATCTGATGGGCTATTCGAGGAGTCGGTCGGGGGCTACGCTATTTTTAATAAGTGTATTTTTAATGTGCGCACAATGTCAACTAAAAGATACTTAATGCTATTTATTATGATAGGATAATGGATATTATAAAGTATATTTTATCTCTTAATTATGAACTAAATTGCGACACGCTTGTGTAACGAGACAAGCAGCGGTGCCAGCGTTTCGAACTTGGTTATGCAGAGTGACTTCGGGGGGTTATCCCAGCTGGCTGGGGTGATGTGAGGAGCCGGCGGGGGTCTATCCAGGGAGTCGATTGGTTGTGGTCATAAACCACGAGCCGGACGAATCGTCCGAGGGAGAAATGCGAAAAACAGCTTGGGACCGAACTGGATAGGGTGGTGGCTACGGGTGGACTTGAACCACCGACACCGGCATTATGAGTGCGAGCCACAATCAATATTTAATTAATTATCAATAAGATACCATCTTCACTTCCACAAAGACGCCGGTTGATTACAGTCAATTATAGGTTAACACCAGTCGGGGGGTACACCAAAAAGCGTACCGCGATCATCGGCACAGCGCCTCGCATGAAGCGATGGCGAATTTCGTCCTCGCCGATATGGTCCAGCTCCAGTTCGGTGAAGGCTTGGTCGTCGGGGTCTGCGGTCATGGTGATCTCCTATCTGGACAGCGCAGCGTACCATTGACTCCGCGCCAACTCCGGGTTACGCGGCCTTCAGCGTGAAATCGACGTGCGCGGCATCGTAAGGGAACTCGATCTTGCCGTCGGGTGTTTTGTCGATCACCCCGCAAAGCACCAACGCTTGCACGTCGGTATGGACGCCTTTGACATCGCGTTTCACTTTCCGCGCCAGTTCCCGCACACCGAGAGGGCCGGCCCCCGTCATGGCTTTGAGGATGGCCCAGCGGTTAGGGGTGAGGGTCGCCCATAAATCCTCATGGCTGGGAAAGCTGATAAAGGCACCCTGCGGTTCTCCGCGAAAAGCGGCTTTCATGCGCGCTTGGGTCGCTTCGATTCCGGCGACTTCAATGGTGACGGTTCTCATTGCGTCCTCACAGTTGGGCGACATCGGCCCAAAAATCATCCACCAGTTGATCCGGCGTCGTGAAGCAGTAGGGAACTTCTCGCTCGCCGAGGTGCTTGTGATCGCCCTTGCCCGATTCGTTGTCATACCGCATCACGCAGATGCCATCCACGATCAAAGCCAAGCGATATTTGAAGGGATGCGGGCTGCCCGGCACCGATACGGGAACCCGCCAAATCGCGATGTCGGCAAAGCGGTTGTCGCTCAGCTTCACGCGGGATTTCTGGAGCAGGTCGGCCTTCATGTTGTAGTGATAACAACAGATGACAGTGTTGTCAATAGGACAACACTTGACTCAAACCCACGTCGGGACATGCTGAATGGAAACCCCGCTTTTCCCCGCCAAGCGCCATCGCCAAGCATGGCTTTTGAGACCCTGCAGGACCGTAGCACCATGGAGCATGCGCGCAATTCCCATTGCCGTCACCTGGAACGACTAATGAGTGGTGATCTTAAGTATTATGCTCTACCCAAGTTATGTAGGCATTACGATCATAACGCGCGAGACTAAGTGATCTAGCATAAATAACATGGACATTTCGGGTCATGATTGGAGACGGCGTGGCTTCAGTCGGTAGTTCCATTCACCGTGGAAGTCGTCACGTTCGAGGGCGAGATCAGCCAGCATTTCGT
>Ga0116180_1000863_pt1 | contig 26687 bp, 29 predicted proteins | sample AD_UKC073_MetaG_FD_89804 | JGI IMG/M metagenome (GOLD analysis project Ga0116180, IMG submission 89804) | Active sludge microbial communities of municipal wastewater-treating anaerobic digesters from USA - AD_UKC073_MetaG | ecosystem: Engineered > Bioreactor > Anaerobic > Digestate | place: USA... | reverse complement strand
TCTTCGCGCCGGGCACCAGCGAGGACAAGGTCATGGAAGTGGCGCTGGAGGCCGGCGCCGAGGACGTGATCACCGACGACGACGGCGCCATCGAGGTGCTGTGCGCGCCGCCCGACTACGAGGCGGTGAAGGCGGCGCTGGAAGGCGCGGGCCTGAAGCCCGAGATCGCCACCGTCACCATGCGCGCCGAGAACCCGGTGGCCCTGGCCGGCGAGGACGCCGAGCGCATGCAGAAGCTGCTCGACGTGATCGAGGACCTGGACGACGTGCAGGACGTGTTCCACAACGCCGAAATGGCTGATTCCGAATGAATGTCCTGGTGATCGGTGGTGGTGGGCGCGAACACGCGCTGGCCTGGAAGCTGGCGCAGAGCGCCAGGGTCAAGCAGGTGTTCGTGGCGCCGGGCAATGGCGGCACCGCCCGCGACGCCCGGCTGAAGAACGTGGCCATCACCGACCCGGTGGCGCTGGCCGACTTTGCGCAAGCGAACAAGGTCAGCCTGACGGTGGTGGGGCCCGAGGCACCGCTGAGTGCCGGCGTGGTCGACGTGTTCCGCGGCCGCGGGTTGCGCATCTTCGGGCCGACCAAGGCGGCGGCGCAGCTGGAATCGTCGAAAGCCTTCGCCAAGGACTTCATGGCGCGCCACGCCATCCCCACCGCGCACTACGCCACCTTCACCGACCCGGTGGCGGCGCATGCCCACGTCGACAAGGTCGGCGCGCCGATCGTGGTCAAGGCCGACGGCCTGGCCGCCGGCAAGGGCGTGGTGGTGGCGATGACCCTGGCCGAGGCACACGAGGCCATCGACTTCATGCTGGTGGACAACACGCTGGGCGTGGTGCACAACGCCGGCGGTGCGCGGGTGGTGATCGAGGAATTCCTTGTCGGCGAGGAAGCCAGCTTCATCGTGCTGGTCGACGGCAAGCATGTGGTGGCCCTGGCCAGCAGCCAGGACCACAAGCGCCTGGGTGACGGCGACACCGGCCCCAACACCGGCGGCATGGGCGCCTACAGCCCGGCGCCGGTGGTCACGCCCGACGTGCATGCGCGGGCGATGCGCGAGATCATCCTGCCCACCGTGCAGGGCATGGCCAAGGACGGCATTCCGTTCACCGGCTTCCTGTACGCGGGGCTGATGATCGACGCCCAGGGCCGGCCCAAGACCCTGGAGTTCAACACCCGCATGGGCGACCCGGAGACGCAGCCCATCCTGATGCGGCTGAAGAGCGACCTGGTCGACGTGCTGCTGCATGCCACGGACGGCACGCTGGACAAGGTCGAGCTGGACTGGGACCGCCGCTTCGCGCTGGGCGTGGTGCTGGCCGCCGCCGGCTATCCGGCCAGCCCGCGCAAGGGCGATGCGATCACCGGTCTGCCGGTCGACCGCGACGACGCGGTGGTCTTCCACGCCGGTACCGCCATCGACGACAGCGGCACGCTGCGCGTGACCGGCGGGCGCGTGCTGTGCGTCACCGCGCTGGGCGAATCGGCCAAGCTGGCGCAGCAGGCCGCCTACGACCACCTGGGCCCCATCCAGATCGACGGTGTGCAGTACCGCCGCGACATCGGCCACCGCGCCGTGAAACGTTGACCCCCCCGAAGCGCCCTCGGCGCCTCCCCCCAGGGGGCGCCGCCAGCGGCCCGGCAAAGCCGGTTCCGCGGCGGCCGCTTGGTTCATGCGGCGGGCTCCAACAAGAACATTGATCGTCCGGAGGTGACCATGATCGACACGCAAGCCGTGCGCGCCTACCTGATGGGCCTGCAGCAGCGCATCGTCGACACGTTGCAGGCAGCCGACGGCAAGGAATTCCACACCGATGCCTGGGTGCGCGGCCCGCAGGAGCGGCTGCAGGGCGACGGCAAGACCCAGCTGGTGGAGGAGGGCGGCCTGCTGGAACGCGGCGGCTGCAACTTCAGCCATGTGAAGGGCCCGCAGCTGCCGCCCTCGGCCACCCAGCACCGGCCGGAACTGGCCGGCGCGCCCTTCGAGGCCATGGGCGTGAGCCTGGTCTTCCACCCGCGCAACCCGATGGTGCCGACGGTGCACATGAACGTGCGCATGTTCGCTGCGCTGCCGGCAGGCAAGGACCCGGTCGTGTGGTTCGGCGGCGGCATGGACCTGACGCCGTACTACGCCCAGGAAGAAGACGCGCAGCACTTCCACCGCAGCTGCGCCGACGCGCTGGCGCCGTTCGGCGCCGACCTCTACCCGCGCTTCAAGACCTGGTGCGACGAGTACTTCTTCCTGAAGCACCGCGGCGAGCCGCGCGGCATCGGCGGCATCTTCTTCGACGACTTTGCCGAGCTGGGCTTCGACCAGAGCTTTGCCATGCTGCGGGCGGTGGGTGATGCCTTCCTGCCGGCCTACATGCCCATCGTCGAGCGCCGCCGGCACCTGCCCTATGGCGAGCGCGAGCGCGATTTCCAGGCCTACCGCCGCGGCCGTTACGTCGAGTTCAACCTGGTGTTCGACCGCGGCACGCTGTTCGGCCTGCAGTCAGGCGGGCGCACCGAGAGCATCCTGATGAGCATGCCGCCGGTGGTGAAGTGGCGCTATGACTGGAAGCCCGAGGCCGGCACGCCCGAGGCGCGGCTGTACAGCGACTTCCTGCGGCCGCGCGACTGGCTGGCCGGGGGCTGATGGACGCTCGCCGAATCGGCCTTCTTGGCGGCAGCTTCGATCCGCCGCACCTGGCGCACCTGGCGCTGGGCCGGCTGGCCAAGCATCGGTTGCAGCTGGACGAACTGCGCTGGCTGCCGGCCGGCGCGCCCTGGCAGAAGGCCAGCCGTCCCATGGCCAGCGGCGAACACCGATCGGCGATGCTGGCGGCGCTGCTGCAGGGCGAGCCCGGCCATGTCATCGACCGCCGGGAATTGCTGCGCAGCGGCCCGACCTACACCATCGACACCGTGCGCGAACTGCAAGCCGAGCAGCCCGGCGCCGAGTGGTTCTTCATCCTCGGCCAGGACCAGTACGGCCGCTTCGACACCTGGCGCGACTGGCCGGAGCTGCTGCAGCGGCTGACGCTGGCCGTCGCAGCCCGTGCCGGCGAGGCGCCCACGCCGCCGGCCGCGTTGGCCGGCACGCCGCACCGCATCGCCGTGCTGCCGCTGCCGCGGCAGGACATCGCCGCCACCCGCATCCGCGAACAACTGGCCGCGGGTGTGCCTGCAGCGCAACTGGTGCCGCTGGTGGGCGCCGCGGTCGCGGGCTATATTGATCAACACCTGCTCTATCCCCGGGGCGACAGACGAGGCTCACGAAGCTGAATGGACATTCGCAAACTGCAACGGGCCATCGTCGATGGCCTGGAAGACGTCAAGGCCCAGGACATCCTGGTCTTCAACACCGAGCATCTCTCGCCGCTGTTCGAGCGGGTGATCATCGCCACCGGCACCAGCAACCGCCAGACCAAGGCCCTGGCCTCGGGCGTGCGTGAGGCGGTGAAGGCGGCGGGCTTCCCGGTGCTGGCGACCGAGGGCGGCGACAACGGCGAATGGATCATCGTCGACTGCGGCGCCGCCGTGGCCCACGTGATGCAGCCGGCCATCCGCGACTACTACCGGCTCGAGGAGATCTGGGGCGGCAAGCCGGTCAAGATGAAGCTGGGCGGCGGCAAGACCGGCCTGGTCAAGGCCAGCGAGGGCGATGACGAGGCCGATGAGGCGCCGATGGCACCCGAACGCAAGGCCGCCGCCCGCAAGACCGGCAAGGCCGGCAGCAAGGCGACGACCCCGTCCGAACTGGCCCCGGCGAAGCCGGCCAAGGCGCAGAAGCAGCCCGTGGCTGTCGCCAAGCCTGCAGCCAAGAAGGCGGTCGCGAAGAAGGCGCCGGCCCGCAAGCGCGGCGAGCCCGCACCGCGCACCACCAATGCCGAGCGCGCTGCCGCTGCCGCGCTGGCCATCGCTGCCCGGGCAGCCGAAGAGGCCGCCGCCAAGAAGGCGGCGGGCAAGGCTGCCGGCAAGACGGCGCGCAAGACGGCAGCCGGCAAGACCGCGGCCCGCAAGACGGCCGCACCGGCCGTGCCCAAGGTCAAGACCATCGTCGTCAAGCCGATGGCCCGCAAGACCGCGGCCGCCAAGACCGCCGCCGGCCGCGCACCGGCCAAGAAGGCCGCCGCCCGCAAGACGCCGGCGCGCCGCGGCTGACGCCAGCGCCGGCTGACGCCCGATGCGCCTGCTGCTGGCCTCGGTCGGCCAGAAGCCGCCGGCTTGGGGCCAGACCGCCTACGACGACTTCGCCAAGCGCTTTCCGCCCGAGCTGCGGCTGGAACTGAAGGCGGTGAAGGCCGAGCCGCGCACCAGCGGCAAGACCGCTGCCCAGCTGATGGCCGCCGAGGCCCAGCGGCTGGAATTGGCCATCCCCAAGGGCGCACGCCGTGTGGTGCTGGACGAGCGCGGCAGCCGGCTGACGACGGTGCAGCTGGCCGAGCGCCTGCGCTTCTGGCTGGGCGACGGCCGCGACGTGGTGCTGCTGGTCGGTGGCCCCGACGGCCTGGACCCGGCGCTGAAGGCCACGGCCGACGAAACCCTGCGCCTCTCCGACCTGACCCTGCCGCATGCCTTCGTGCGCGTGCTGCTGGCCGAGGCGCTGTACCGGGCCTGGAGCGTGACCACCAACCATCCGTACCACCGTGAATGAGCGGGCCGAGCGCCGGGTCGCTCCCAAGCCGGCCCGCCATCCCCTCGGTGGATCGGCCCATGTACCCATGGGACGAGGGGCTGACATGACTGCCGACTTCATCTACCTCGCCAGCCAGAGCCCGCGCCGCCGCCAACTGCTCGACCAGCTGGGTGTGCGCCACGAACTGCTGGTGCCCCAGGCCGGCGCCGAAGCGGATGCGGCGGAGGCGCTGGAAGCCGTGCAACCCGGCGAGTTGCCTGCCGACTATGTGCAGCGCGTGACCGCGCTGAAGCTGCGGGCCGCCCGCGCCAGGGTGAAGGCGCGCGGCCTGCCGGCGGCGCCCATCCTGTGCAGCGACACCACGGTGGCGATCGGCCGGCGCATCCTGGGCAAGCCGGCCGATGACGGCGAGGCACGGGCCATGCTGCGCGCCTTGAGCGGCCGCAGCCACCGTGTGCTGACGGCCGTGGCCGTGGCCGCCGGCCCGCGCCGCAGCTGGTCGGCACTGAGCGTGTCGACCGTGCGTTTCGCACCGCTGGACGACGCGCTGATCGATGCCTACATCGCCAGCGGCCAGCCGTTTGGCAAGGCCGGCGGCTACGCCATCCAGAGCCAGCTGGCGGGCTGGATCCCCGAGGTCCGCGGGAGCTACTCCGCTATCATGGGATTGCCCCTCTTCGAGACGGCCCAGTTGCTGAGACAAGCACGCGTGCGGTTCTGATGAACCTTGTGCCCCTGGACCGGGCTGTGCCCGGTCCGCCCCCGAGGGGATCGGGTTGCCCGGCAGAGCCGGCTCAACCCGAGGCACCCCGCGGCGCAGGCGAGACAGAACCATGCATGACATCCTGATCAACTGGACCCCGCAGGAAACCCGCGTCGCGATCATCGAGAACGGCGCCGTGCAGGACCTGCACATCGAGCGCACGCTCGAACGCGGCCTGGTCGGCAACGTCTACCTGGGCAAGGTGGCGCGGGTGCTGCCTGGCATGCAGAGCGCCTTCATCGACGTGGGCCTGGAGCGCGCCGCCTTCCTGCACGTGGCCGACCTGCACGGCGGCGGCCACCATGCCAAGCACGACGTGGCGGTGCAGATGCCCATCGAGCGCCAGGTGTTCGAGGGCCAGGCCCTGATGGTGCAGGTCATCAAGGACCCGATCGGCACCAAGGGCGCGCGGCTGTCCACGCAGGTCAGCATCGCCGGGCGCATGCTGGTCTTCCTGCCGCAGGACACGCACATCGGCATCAGCCAGAAGATCGGCTCGGCCGAGCTGCGCGACCAGCTGCGCAGCCGCATGAACAAGCTGACCGCCACCACCGACGGCAGCCCCACCGGCGGCTTCATCCTGCGCACCAATGCCGAGGACGCCAGCGACGAGGAGCTGGCCGACGACATCGCCTACCTGCGCAAGGCCTGGGGCGCCATCCGCGCCAAGGGCATGAACCAGCCGCCCGGCACCCTGCTGCACGAGGACCTGAACCTGGCCCAGCGCGTGCTGCGCGACCTCGCCACCGAGTCGACCCAGACCATCCGCATCGACAGCCAGCTGCAATTCGACGCGCTGAAGTCGTTCGGCGATGCCTACACGCCGGGTTCAGCGGCCAAGCTGGCGCTGTACAAGGGCGAGCGTCCGATCTTCGACCTCTACGGCATCGAGGAGGAGATCGCCCGCGCACTGGCGCGCCGTGTGGACCTGAAGAGTGGCGGCTACCTCATCATCGACCAGACCGAGGCCCTGACCACGGTGGACGTGAACACCGGCGGCTTCGTCGGCGCGCGCAACTTCGACGACACCATCTTCAAGACGAATCTCGAAGCCGCCGGTGCCATCGCCCGCCAGCTGCGCCTGCGCAACCTGGGCGGCATCATCATCGTCGACTTCATCGACATGGTGCGCGACGAGCACCAGGCCGCGGTGCTGGCCGAGTTCAAGAAGCAGCTGAGCCGCGACCGCACCAAGGTGACGGTGAGCGGCTTCACCCAGCTGGGCCTGGTGGAGATGACGCGCAAGCGCACCCGCGAAAGCCTGGCCCACATGCTGTGCCAGCCCTGCCCAACCTGCGAAGGACGCGGCCAGGTGAAGACCGCCCGCAGCGTGTGCTACGACATCCTGCGCGAGATCCTGCGCGAGGCGCGCCAGTTCAACCCCAAGGAGTTCCGCGTTGTCGCCAGCGCCGCGGTGGTGGAGATGCTGCTCGACGAGGAAAGCCAGCACCTGGCGGGCCTGTCGGATTTCATCGGCAAGCCGATCTCGCTGAGCACCGAGCCGAGCTTCAGTCCGGAGCAGTACGACATCGTGTTGATGTAGCGCTTCGTCCTGCCGGACTCACCGCAGGTCGAACAGCGGCACGTCGGTCTCCGCCGGCACCGCGCAAAGCGGCATCGCGGCCGCTGTCTTGCGCGTCGGCACATCGACGGTGACCGAGGCGTGTCGCGCGACCAGCGGCAGAACCGGGGCGGCAGCGCCGGGTTGGATCAGGCTTGGGTCGATGTCGAGTTTCAGGTCGACCCACGCCAACTGGGACTGGCCGCGGATCGCCACGCAATCGGCGCGCTTGTAGAGGAAGGAGATGAGTCCGGCCTCGCGACTGCCGACGGTATCGACATGCAGCAGTGCGCGGCCTGTCTGCAGGAAGCACGAGCGGGCGATCGCGGGTGCAGCTTCGAACGGCAGGTACCGGTACACCGGTGGACCTTTCACACCGGTTGCCGATGTGCGCTTGAGCCATGTGAACGTCGCCGACAGGAACATGCCGATATCGCGATAGCCGGCGCTCGTCATTGCCCATGTCGGTGGCAGCTTGCCGGGTGTGACGACAGCCGGGGTGATGCAGTTGTCGAGAAAGTCGTCATTCGCGGTGCGATCCGTCCTGATGCTGACGATGCAGAAGTCAGTCGCCCCGGAGAGCATGCTGTCCCAGTCTTCGACAACCCTGCCCATCGCCACTTGCTTGGCGCGGCTGGCGTACTTGATCTCGATCTTCCGTCCCGCGATCTGGATGTCACCCGCTCCGGACCGGGTTGACGGGATCTCGATGCTGTACGGGGATACGCGTTTGAACAACGCGGCAGACAGCACCTGCCGAAAGTTGTCCTCGTCCTTGGTGGAGGGCGTCCAGGTGATGTCATGCAGCGTGTCTCGCAGGACGTGGTGGAGCTCGGACTGGTACATGGAAATTCTGCTGGTCGATCCGTGGACGGCCGCCGAGTGTAGAGATCGCCCCCGGCCCGGGGCATCCCGTGCGTCGATGGATGGTCCTGACCGCAGCCCACGGCCATGCGGCAATCGGCGCACCGGCTGTCGTCGCCTGCGCGCAGGGTCAGGCTCGGGGCTGATGCGGTAGCCTCGCCATCATGAGAACTGCCCCCATCCTCGACCGCGTCGCCGGCCTCGGTTCCGACAAGTGGCGCGTGCATTTCCGTGCCCGCCAGATGCTCGCCCGTGGCGAGCCGGTGATCCTGCTGACCATCGGCGAGCCCGACCAGCCCACGCCCACCCCGTTGATCGAGGCCACGCACCAGGCCCTGCTGGCCGGGCGCACCGGCTATTCCAACGGCCGTGGCGAGGCGCGGGTGCTGCAGGCGCTGTCGGCGATGTACAGCGCACGCACCGGCCGCGCGGTGGGCACCGACCAGTTCATCTGGGTGCCCGGCACGCAGAGCGCGCTCTACCTGCTGCTGACCGGCCTGGTGACCACGGGCGACGAGGTGCTGGTGGCCGACCCCTGCTACGCCACCTACCACGGCCTGGTGCGCGCCACCGGCGCCGTCACCGTGCCGGTGGCGCTGCGGCAGGCGCGCGGCTTCCGGCTCGATGCCGCCGACGTGGCGCGGTCGGTGACGCCGGCCACGCGCATGATCTTCCTGAACTCGCCGCACAACCCGACCGGCGCGGTGCTCAGCCGCGACGACGTCCGCGCCATCGGCGCCGTCGCCCGCGAACACGACCTGTGGATCCTCAGCGACGAGGTCTACGCGTCCCTGATCTTTGACGGCGGCCCGCCGTTCGCATCACCCTTCGACGAGGCCGACCTGGCCGATCGCGTGGTGGTGGCGTCGTCGCTGTCGAAGTCGCATGCGGCGCCGGGGTTCCGCGCCGGCTGGTGCGCCGGGCCGGCGGCCTTCATCAGCCGGCTGCTGCCGCTGGCCGAATCCATGCTGTTCGGCGCCCAGCCCTTCATCGCCGACATGGCGGCGCAGGCGCTGCAGAGCGAATTCACCGCCGCCGCGCAGATGCGCACCGCCTACGCCCGCCGCGCCGCGCATGTGGCCGAGAGCCTGGGCGGCGTGCCCGGCCTGCAGGTGCATGCGCCGCAGGCGGGCATGTTCGTGATGCTGTCGGTCGACGGTCTGGGGCTGGACGGCGAGGCCTTCGCCGACCGCCTGCTGACCGAGGAGGGCGTGGCGGTGATGCCGGGCATCGCCTTCGGCAACGCCGCGGCGGGCATGCTGCGCATGAGCCTGACCGTGCCCGACGCGGCGCTGGCCGAGGGCTGCGTGCGCATCGCTGCGCTGGCGCGGCGGCTGGGCGCGGTCCGGAACTAGGCCGGCACTGGCGGCGCGGGCCGCCGCCGCAGCGCGGCCACCAGCACGCTGCCGGCCATGCCGAACAGCACCAGCACCAGCGCGCCCAGGCCCCAGACCATCCAAAGCAGCGGCACCAGCCAGCCGGCCGGGGCCGGTGCCAGGCCCAGGGTCTGCTCGATCCACGGGCCCAGTGCGGTCAGCCAGGTCTTCAGTGCGGTGACGGCGTCCATCGGCAGCCAGGCGGCCAGCCAGACGGGGATCTGCCACTGCTCCAGCCAGGCCATCCAGTGCTGCACGCCGCCCACCGACCAGTCGGGGCCGGTCAGCAGCCAGTGTGCGGCCAGGCAGAGCAGGGTCCAGGGCAGGGCGAACAGGGCAACCAGGGCCCAGACGAGTGCGTGCCACATGGCGGTGAGTCCTTCGATGTCGGGAGGGGTGGGTGGTGCCGGTGCCGTCACCAGCCACGCTGCAGCCACTGCAGCAGCGGGTCCAGTCCCCAGTGCCAGGCCAGCACGCCCAGGCCGGCGGTGTAGGCCACGGCCACGCTGCCGGCCAACAGGGCCAGCAGCACGGCCAGGCCGTCGCGGAACAGCAGGCCCAGGCCCAGCAGGCTGAGCGCCACGGCCGGCAGCACGTTGCCGAACGGGATCGGCAGGAAGATCAGCCCGCCCATCATTCCGACCTTGGGCGCCAGCCAGCGCGGCGTGCCGTCGGCCAGCTCGTCGACCAGGTGCGGCAGGCGTGCCCGCAGCCAGCGTCCGGCGGTGGCGTACACGCCGGCCAGCAGCCCCAGCACCCGCCGCGCCGATGGCGCCGACAGCTGCCAGCCCGCCACCCGCGCCGGCAGTTGGTGGCCGGGCTGGCCGCGCCAGATCGCCCAGGCCAGCACCAGCAGGCCGATGCCCAGCACATTGCCCACGCCGGGCAGGGGCAGCACGCTGGGCGCCGACAGCAGCACCAGCAGTGCGCCGCGGGTGCCGTGGCCGTGCGCGTCGGCCAGGTGCGACAGGGCCACCGGCTCGTGGGTCAGGGCATCGGCCGCGGCGCGCAGCCGCTGGTGCAGGGTGTCGGTCATCAGGGGTTGACCGCAGGTGCCGGCGACTGGTTCCCCGGTTGCTTGCCCGCTGGCTCGCCCGGCAGGTTGCGCGTCTTCCACAGCGAGACCAGCACGCCGCCGGCGATCAGGCCGAAGGTGACACCCAGCGAGATCGGCGCGGGGATCTTGCCGACGATGCCGACCAGGAAGATCTTGCTGCCGATGAACACCAGCACCAGGGCCAGGGCGTACTTGAGATACGCGAAGCGGTGGATCATCGCGGCCAGCGCAAAGTACAGCGCCCGCAGGCCCAGGATCGCGAAGATGTTGCTGGTGTAGACGATGAACGGGTCGTCGGTGATCGCGAAGATCGCCGGCACCGAGTCGACCGCGAACACCAGGTCGATCAGCTCGACCATGACCAGGGCCAGGAACAGCGGCGTGGCCCAGCGCACCACCTTGCCCGTCGCCGGGTCGGGCTGGTGCACGAAGAAGGCGTTGCCGTGCAGGCCGTCGGTCACCCGCATGCGCTTGCGCAGGAACTTCAGCACCGGGTTGTTCGCGATGTCGGGCATGTGGTCCGCTGCCAGCCACATCTTGATGCCGGTGAGCACCAGGAAGGCGCCGAAGACATACAGGATCCAGCTGAAGTTGTGGATCAGCGTGGCGCCCAGGGCGATCATGATGGCGCGCAGCACGATCACGCCCAGGATGCCCCAGAACAGCACGCGGTGCTGGTATTGCCGGGGGATGGCGAAGAAGCCGAAGATCAGCGCGATGACGAAGACGTTGTCCATCGACAGCGACTTCTCGATCAGGAAGCCGGTGAAGAATTCGGTGCCGGCCTGCGCACCCATGATCCACCAGACCCAGGCGCCGAAGACCGCGGCCACGCTGATGTAGCCGGCCGACAGCAGCAGGCTCTCCCGGACCTCGATCTCGCGCTCGTCCTTGTGCAGCACGCCCAGGTCCAGCGCCAGCAGTGTGATGACGACGCTGACGAAGACGAGCCAGGTCCAGGTGGCCGTGCCGAGGAACGGCGCCTGCAGGAATGTTTGAAGGGCTTCCACGAGGGGTGTCCTTTCTTGTGAGGGGGCGTGCGGCAGCAGCCGTTCAGGCCGGCAGCACGGCGGGGCGCGTGCCGGGCACCGGATGCAGGTTCCAGTGCCGGGCGATCGCGTCGAGCAGCACCGATTCACCGTCGGCCAGGTGGCCATCGGCGTCGATGATAGCCAGGCTCAGACCCAGCAGGGTGCGGCGCAGCGCCGGGTCGTCGATGTCGGCCATCAGCGCTGCCAGCGTGACCTGGTCGACCTGGCAGGCGTCGCCCCAGCTCAGGTGCATGGCTGACAGCAGGTCTTCGCAGAAGCCGTGCACCACGGCATGCAGCTCGGTGCGGCCCAGGCCCAGGGCGGCGTGGGCGTCCAGGCGGTCGAGCACGTCGAGTTCGCGGCGGGACAGGTGGCCGTCGGACAGCAGGGCCAGGGCCAGGATGCGGCCGGCGGCCTGGGGGCTGTTGCGGGGATGGTGGCGCATGGGGATGTTCCTGGGTTCGGGTGGGGCGGGGATTCAGGCTTGCGGCAGGGCGGGCGGGCGGCGCGGCGTGTCACGGCTGGCCCGTCCCGGCTGCCGGCTGCGCTGCCACAGCCGCAGCAGCGCGCGGGCGGCGCGGCCCAGGGCGTTGTCGATGGCGCTGCGCCAGTCGCGCGCCACGGCCTGGATCACCACCTTGCCCTTGCCGTCGGTGTCCAGCTCGACCACGCAGCGCTTGTCGACGCCGCCGCGCGGGCCGTTCAGGTCGCTCAGGCGGACGATGGCGCGCGGCACCAGCCAGCGCACACGCCGCAGCACGAACTGCAGCCGGGAGACGGCCAGCTGGCGCAGGCCGGCAGCCTGGGGATCGCGGGTCTCGAACAGCACTTGCATCGCTTCACTCCTGGGTTGGTGGCAACAGGGGTGGACGATAGGGAGGGAGACGATCCTGAAAAAGAAGAAAATCCTTGATCAATCATTCGATGAAAGCTGACGATGAGCCTGGACTTCAGCTACCGCCACCTGTACTACTTCTGGGCCGTGGCCAAGGAGGGCGGCATGGCCCGCGCCGCGGCGCGGCTGGGCATGGCGGTGCAGACCGTCAGCGCCCAGGTGCGCGAACTGGAACGTGCCCTGGGCCAGCAGCTGCTCAAGCCCGCGGGCCGCGGCCTGGCGCTGACCGACGCCGGCCAGGCGGCGCTGCACCAGGCCGAGCAGATCTTCGCCCTGGGTGCCCAGCTGCCCGACCTGGTGCGCGACGCGGTGGCCGCGCCCCAGGTGCGGCTGGCGGTGGGCATCGGCGACGGCCTGTCCAAGCTGGTGGTGCAGCGCCTGCTGCAGCCGGTGCTGGCCACGCCCCGGCTGCGCCTGCTGTGCCACGAGGACGAGTTCGACCGCCTGCTGACCGACCTGGCCCTGCACCGGCTGGACGTGGTGCTGTCCGACCGGCCGGCGCCGGTCAACCGCAACCTGCGCGTCTACAGCCACCCGGTGGGCACCGCACCGCTGGCCTGGTATGCGCCGCCGGCGCTGCACGCCCGCGCGGCTGCCGGCTTTCCGCACAGCCTGGCCGAGCTGCCGGTGCTGCTGCCCACCGGCCATGCCGCGCTGCGCCCGCGGCTGGACGCCTGGTTCGAGCGCCGCGGCGTGCTGCCGCGCATCGTCGGCGAGTTCGAGGACAGCGCGCTGCTGGTCACCTTCGCCGCGGCCGGCATGGGTGTGTTTCCCGCGCCGGGCGACATCGCCGACGAGCTGCACTCGCGCTACGGCGTGCAGCGGGTGGCCGATGGCGACGGGCTGGAGGAGCAGTTCTTCGCCATCGCCACCGAGAAGAAGGTGCTGCACCCGCTGGTGCAGCGATTGCTGCCGGCCTGAGCGGCCTCAGCGCCCTCAGCGCGGCTGCAGCGCCACCGCGCCGGCCACCGCGCCCACGGCGATCAGCCACATCGGACTGAGCTTGGTGCGCACGCTGGTGGCCACCGTGCCCAGCACCAGCAGCGCCGCCACCCATTCGCCGCGCACCGGCGCGGTCAGCACCCAGCCGGTGGAGGCAAGCAGGCCCAGGGTCAGCGGCGTCAGGCCGGCGGTGAAGGCGCGCAAGCCGATCGAATCGGCCCGGCGCCGGCCGAAGCGGCCGACGGCGAAGGCCAGCAGCGACGACGGGCCCATGATGCCGGCCATGGTCGCCAGCACGCCGGCCACGCCGGCCACATGCCAGCCCATCACCGCCACGAACAGGATGTTGGGCCCCGGCGCCGCCTGCGCGATGGCCACGCCGGCGGTGAACTGCGCGTCGGTCATCCAGCCCTGCTGGCCGACCAGGTAGCGCTGCATGTCGGGCGCGGTGGTGATGGCGCCACCCACGGCCAGCAGCGACAGCAGCATGAAGTGCGCCCACAGGCCGAGCAGGTCGGTCCAGCTCAAGCCGTGCATCGCGAGTTGCTGCAGAAGGTTCACCGTGCTGCTTCCGCCTGGCGGATCCTGCGCCAGGCCAGCGCCATGCCCAGCCCGCCCAGGCCCAGCACCACCCACACCATCGGCCAGCGCAGGCCGCCCACCAGCGCGAAGGTGGCCACGCCGATGGCGGCGCAGGCGGGCAAGCCCATCGGGTTGCCGCGCACGGTGCGCGCCAGCTTCACGCCGGTGGCCAGGATCAGCCCCGCCGCCACCGCGCCCATGCCGCGCAGCGCGCCGGCCACCGCCGGGTGCGCGGCCTGCTGCTGGTAGGCCACGGCCAGGGCCAGCACGATGACCATCGGCACCAGCAGCAGCCCGGCCACCGCGGCCAGCGCACCACGCCAGCCGAAGAAGCGGTCACCGATGATGATCGCCATGTTGATGATGTTCGGCCCGGGCAGCACCTGGCCCAGGGTCAGGAGCTCGACGAACTGCGGCGCGCTCAGCCAGCGCTCCTGCTCGACCAGGGTGCGGTGCGCCACCGGCAGCACCCCGCCGAAGCCCTGCAGCGCCAGCCGGTTGAAGGCGCGGAACAGTTCGCCGCAGTTGGCGGGGCGGCGCAACTCTGCGTCGCTCGCCATATCAGCTGTACACGGCGTTCAGCGCCACCCGCAACGCAGTCAACCGCTCGAAGCAAGCGAACGCCGCGGCGCCGGCTTTGCCGGTCCGCTGGCGTTGCCCCCTTGAGGAGGCGCGCGAAGCGCGTAGGGGGTGGGCCAGGCTCAACGAATCACCTTCAGGGCCTCGGGGTTGACGATGTGGGTGGGCTGGTTCTGGATGAAGTTGATGACGTTGTCGAACGCCTGGCCGAAGTACAGCTCGTAGCTGTCCTGCTCCACGTAGCCGATGTGCGGCGTGCAGATGGCGTTCTCCAGGCGCAGCAGCGGGTGGCCCTGCAGGATGGGTTCGGCCTCGAAGACGTCGACCGCGGCCATGCCCGGGCGGCCCTTGTTCAGCGCCGAGACCAGGGCGTTGTCCTCCACCAGCTCGGCGCGCGAGGTGTTGACGAACAGTGCCGTGGGCTTCATCTGCGCCAGGTCCTCCAGCTTGATCAGGCCGCGGGTGGCGTCGTTGAGCCGCAGGTGCACGCTGAGCACGTCGCACTCGGCGAAGAACTGCTGGCAGCTGGCGGCGGCCTGGTGGCCGTCGGCCACGGCCCGTGCGCGCGAGCCCTCGCTGCCCCAGACGACCACCTGCATGCCGAAGGCGCGGCCGTAGCCGGCCACCAGCTGGCCGATCTTGCCGTAGCCCCAGACGCCCAGGGTGCGCCCGCGCAGCACCAGGCCCAGGCCGAAGTTGGGCGGCATGCTCGCGGCCTTCAGCCCGCTCTGCTGCCAGGCGCCATGCTTGAGGTTGCCGATGTACTGCGGCAGCCGCCGCATCGCGGCCATGATCAGCGCCCAGGTCAGCTCGGCCGCCGCCACTGGCGAGCCCGTGCCCTCGGCCACCGCGATGCCCAGGCGGGTGCAGGTCTCGACGTCGATGTGGCCGCCGATGCGGCCGGTCTGCACGATCAGCCGCAGCTTGGGCAGCTTTTCCAGCAGCAGCCGCGGGAAGTGCGTGCGCTCGCGGATCAGCACCAGGATCTCGGCATCACGCAGCCGCACCGACAGCTGGCCGATGCCCTTGACGGTGTTGGTGAAGACCTTGGCGTTGTAGGGCTCCAGCCGTGCCGCGCATTTCAGCTTGCGCACGGCGTCCTGGTAGTCGTCGAGGATGATGATGTTCATGGTCTGGCCCGGATTCTCGCCCACCCCCGAAGCGCCTGCGGCGCTCCCCCTCAAGGGGGCGTCGCCAGCGGCCCGGCAGAGCCGGTTCCGCGGCGACCGCTTGGAGGCGCCTACCATCGCAGCGTCACAACACTGGAGACTCCCGATGACGATGTCGATGCACCAGGCCAGCGTGCCCCTGTTCCAGCGCCAGCTGGGCGCCTTGCTGAACTGGCTGGACAAGGCGCAAGCCCACGCCGAGGCGCGCAAGTTCGACCCCAACAACTACCTGCAGCTGCGCCTGGCGCCGGACATGCTGCCCTTCGTGGCGCAGATCCGCATTGCCAGCGATGCCGCCAAGGGCTGCGTGGCGCGGCTGGCGGGCGTGGAGATCCCGAAGTTCGAGGACAACGAGGCGACGCTGGACGAGCTGCGTGCGCGCATCCGCAAGACGCTGGACTACATCGGCTCGGTGCCGGCCGCCCAGGTCGACGGCAGCGAGGGCCGCGACATCGTGATCCCGATGCGCCCGCCGCGCGAGCCGGTGCAGATGAAGGGCCAGTTCTTCCTGCAGCACTGGGCGCTGCCGAACTTCTACTTCCACGTCACCACCGCGTACGCGCTGCTGCGCCACGCCGGGGTGGAACTGGGCAAGGGCGACTACCTGGCCGTGGCCTGAACCAGCCTCAGCTCCGGAGTCCCCAGGTCTGCAGCATCCCGCTGTCGGGGAAGACGCTGTCGAGCGCGCGGTCCAGGTCGTCGCGGGTGCGGCGGCTGTGCGCGTCCAGCGTCTCCAGCGCGGCGAAGACCGCGCCGCGCAGCATCCACAGGTCGATCGGCTCGTGGGCCTGGCGCACCTGGTGGCGCAGCCAGTCGCCGCGCATGCCGTCGAGCAGGGCCACCGCCTGCATGAAGCGCTGCTTCAGGCCGACGAAGCTGCGCCGGGCGGCGATGCGGGCGTGGCGGTCCTGCGGCAGGCCGGGCTCGGGCAACCCGCTGTCCGGTGCCGCGCTCAGGTACTGCCGCGGCGGCGGTGCGCGGTGCTCGACCGCCGGTTGGGCCAGGGCGCTCATGATTCGACGGTGACCAGCGCGGTGCGCGGCGCCCGGGTCGGGAAGTGGCGGTTCAGCCGGGCCAGCCGGCGCTCGGCCTCGGGCTGGCTCAGGCCCATCGCCAGCACGCCGTACAGCGACGGGCGCAGGTGCCACATCTCGCGCAGCGAGCGGGCGCGCTCGATGCGCTCCTGCAGGTCGCGCGCCGACGCGTTGTCGACGTCGGTCAGGCTGTCGCGGAACTCGGCCTTGGCCACTGTCAGGCGGTTGACCGGCCGCGCCGGCGCCGGCAGCCACGGCGCGGCGCGGTGCAGCAGGCGGTTGCTCCAGCGCTGCATGCGGCCGCGCCAGCTCAGCGACGAGGGGAACAGTTCGGGCGGGCAGACCTCGACCCGGCTGTGCATCAGCGTGCTCGGCGTGGTGCCGGGCAGGCGACTGATCCAGCGGGGCATCCAGGTGGCGATCGGCGCGTGCAGCGGGTTCATGTCAGGGTTGTCGGCAGCAGCCGTTACAAGCTGAAGCCATTGTTGAAGCCGGGCTCATCCGGGCATGGCGCGAACAGCGCCGGGAAGCGCGGCCACTTCATGCCGGTGTCACGGCGGCCTGGAGCCGCTGTTAGGCTTGCCTGCAACGCCACTTTCGGGCCGTCGGCGGCCCCCATCCCACATGTTCAGCCGCTGGTTCCGCCGCCTGCTGACCCTGGTGCTGCTGCTGGCCGTGGCCGGCGCGCTTGCCGGGTGGTTCTATGCCCAGCGGGCGCTGCCCGCCACCGAGGGCACGCTGGCCTTGCCGGGCGCCCAGGCGCCGCTGCAGATCCTGCGTGATGCCCACGGCATCCCCACCATCCGGGCGGCCAGCCCGCGCGACGCCTTGTTCGGCCTGGGCGTGGCCCATGCGCAGGACCGGCTGTGGCAGATGGAGACGCACCGCCGCATCGGCGCCGGCCGCCTGGCCGAAGCCTTCGGCGAGGGCGCGCTGGACACCGACCGCTTCCTGCGCATGCTGGGCGTGCGCCGCGCCGCCGCCGCGCAGTGGGCCCAGCTGCCGGCCGACAGCCGCGCCGCGCTGCAGGCCTACACCGACGGCGTGAACGCGGTCATCGCGACGCTGAAGGCCCGGCCGCCGGAGTTCCTGATCCTGGGCCTGCAGCCCGAGCCCTGGGTGCCCGAGGACAGCCTGGCCTGGGCGATCATGATGGCCTGGGACCTGGGCGCGAACTGGAACACCGAGCTGATCCGCCTGCGCCTGGCGCTGAAGCTGCCCAAGGACCGCATCGATCAACTGCTGCCGCCGTACCCCGGCGACGCGGTACCGGCCACGATGGACTACGCCGCCTTCTACCGCGGCCTGAAGCTGGACGGTCAGCAAGCCCTGGCCGAGCCGACCCTGCTGCAGCTGATGGCGGTGGCGCCCGAAAGCGGCATCGAGGGCGTGGGCAGCAACAGCTGGGTGCTGGCCGGCAGCCGCACCACCACCGGCAAGCCGCTGCTGGCCAATGACCCGCACCTCAAGCTGTCGACGCCGGCGCTGTGGTACCTCGCCCGGCTGGAGGCGCCCGGGCTGGACGTGGCCGGCGCCACCATGCCCGGCCTGCCCGGCGTGGTGCTGGGCCAGAACCGCAGGATCGCCTGGGGCTTCACCAACACCGGGCCCGACGTGCAGGACACCTACCTGGAGCGCATCAAGCCCGACGACCCGGCGCAGTACCAGACGCCCGAGGGCTGGGCCCGCTTCGAGACCCGGCAGGAGCTGATCCGCGTGCGCGGCGGCCGCGAGGTGGCGCTGACGGTGCGCAGCACCCGCCACGGCCCGGTGCTGTCCGATGCCGTGCTTTCCGGCCTGGGCGACGACGTCGGCACCACGCTGGGCCCGAAGCCCAAGCCGGCCTATGCCATCGCGCTGCGCTGGACCGGGCTGGACAGCGACCAGGACGTGGTCGGCGGCACGCTGGCGATGAACCGGGCCGATTCGGTCGACGCCTTCATCGCCGCCAGCCGCGCCTGGGTGGCGCCGATGCAGAACATGGCGGTGGCCGACGAGGCCGGCCGCATCGCGCTGGTGTCGGCCGGCCGGGTGCCGGTGCGCAAGCCCGAGAACGACCTGCAGGGCCTGGCGCCCGCGCCCGGCTGGGACGCCCGCTACGACTGGGCCGGCCTGCTGCCGCCCGACCAGGTGCCCCTGATCACCGACCCGCCCGCCGGCTACATCGCCAACGCCAACCAGAAGGTGACGTTGCCCGACTACCCACACTTCATCAGCCACCAGTGGGCGCTGCCGTTCCGCTTCGAGCGCATCGGCCAGCTGATCGCCGCCAAGCCGCAGCACAGCCTGGCCGACCTGGGCCGCATGCAGGGCGACGTGCTGTCGCTGGCCGCGCAGAAGATGCTGCCGCGCCTGCTGAAGGCGCAGAGCAGCCACCCGCTGGCCGCCGCCGCGATGGCGAAACTGACCGCCTTCGACGGCACCATGGCCGCCGACCAGGCCGCGCCGCTGATCTACTGGGCCTGGTTCCGCCACCTCAGCCAGCAGGTGCTGGCCGACGACCTCGGCCAGCCGCTGTACGACCGGCTGCTGGGCCAGCGCGGCTACTTCGACGCGCTGGAGGGGGCCCTGGGCAAGGATGGTGGCGCCGACGGCTGGTGGTGCGACGACAAGGCCACGGCTGCGGTCGAGACCTGCGCGCAGCAGGTCGACCGCGCCTTCACCGCGGCGCTGGACGAACTGCAGGCCGCCCAGGGCGCCGACGTGGCCGCCTGGCAATGGGGCCGGGCGCACATCGCCCGGTCGGAGCACCGGCCGTTCAGCAAGCTCAAGCCGGTGGCGCGCTGGTTCGAGGTGCGCGTGCCGGTGGGCGGCGACGGCTACACCGTCAACGTGTCCCGGGTGAACCTGAAGCCCGACGCCACCACGGGCGAGCTGTACCTCAGCGAGCACGGCCCCAGCCTGCGCGGCCTGTACGACCTGGGCGACCGCAGCAACAGCCGGGTGATGCACAGCACCGGGCAGAGCGGCATTCCGTGGTCGCCGCTGTTCCGCAACTTCGCCGCGCCCTGGCAGCGCGTGGAGGGCGTGCCGCTGTTCGCGCCGGCCGGTGCGCCGATGCAGACGCTGACCGTGGCGCCTGCGCGTTGACCGGCGCCGCGGCTACACCGCCGGGTACTGCTGCTTGCGCTGGGCGGTGTAGGCCCACCAGGGCGCGGGTGCGGCGCCGCGCATGAAGTCGGTGGCGGCCAGGAAGGTGTCCAGCACGCAAGGGTCCTGCCGCTTGCCGCTGTGGCGACACAGGGCCTGGTACAGCGCGTAGGCGTCGCGCCCGGCCAGTTCGTGCGGGTGGGCAATGCCCAGCGCCCGCAGGTCGGCCGCCATCGCGGGGCCGATGTTGGGCAACTGTTCCAGTTGCTGGCAGGCGTCGGCCGACGCAGCCTTGGGCGCCTTCACGCGGGACAGGGGGCGGGGCAGGGTGCGCGCCATGGCTACATCATCATGTGGTTGCGGATCAGGCCCACGGCGATGCCTTCGAGTGCGAACGGGTCGTCCGGCCCGACCACGATGGGCTGGAAGTCGGGGTTCTCGGGCAGCAGCTCGATGCCGTGGCGGGTGCGGTGCAGGCGCTTGACCGTCACCTCGTCGCCCAGGCGGGCCACCACGATCTGGCCGTTGCGGGCGTCGGCCGCCTTCTGCACCGCCAGCAGGTCGCCGTCGAGGATCCCGGCGTCGCGCATGCTCATGCCGCGCACGCGCAGCAGGTAGTCAGGCTGGCGGGCGAAGAGGGTGGCCTCGACGCCGTAGGTCTTGTCGACATGCTCCTGCGCCAGGATGGGGCTGCCGGCGGCCACGCGGCCGACCAGGGGCAGGGTGAGTTGCATCAGCCCCGGCAGCGGCAGCGAGAACTGCTTGTTGCGCGAGGCGTTCAGCGCCCGCAGCGTGTCCGAGCGCAGGCGGATGCCGCGCGAGGTGCCGCCGACCAGCTCGATCACGCCCTTGCGGGCCAGGGCCTGCAGGTGTTCCTCGGCGGCGTTGGCCGACTTGAAGCCCAGCTCGGCGGCAATCTCGGCGCGGGTGGGCGGGGCGCCGGTGCGCTCGATCGCGCTTTGCACCAGGTCCAGAATCTGCTGCTGGCGGGCGGTGAGCTTGGGGCTGTCCTTGGGGTTGTCATCCATGGGGTCCATCGGGCTGTCCTTTTCACGCGTGCCTGCGTTTTCATCCAGTCACTGTATTTTCATCCATGTCAAGGCGCCATGACAAGCATTTCTGAGCACCCGGCCGACACCATCGTCATCCTGGGCACCGGCGGCACCATCGCCGGCGCATCGGCGGTGGCCGGCGACAACGTGGGCTACACCGCCGCGCAGCGCAGCGTGGCCGACCTGCTGGCGGCCGTGCCCGGCCTGGCTGGCGCGCCGGTGGAGGCGCAGCAGCTGGCCCAGCTGGACAGCGAGGACATGGATGCCGCCACCTGGCAGGCGCTGGCCCGCGCCGTGGCGGCACAGCTGGCGCGGCCCGGGGTGCAGGGCGTGGTGATCACCCACGGCACCGACACGCTGGAGGAGACGGCCTGGCTGCTGCAGCAGGTGCTGGCGCCGACCAAGCCGGTGGTGCTGGTGGCGGCGATGCGCCCGGCCACGGCACTGGCGGCCGACGGCCCGCAGAACCTGCTGGATGCGGTGGCGGTGGCACGCACGCCGGGTGCCCGGGGCGTGGTGGCGGTGCTGGCCGGGCGGGTGCATGCGGCCGGCGCGGTGCGCAAGGTGCACACCTACCGCACCGATGCCTTCGATTCGGGCGAGGCCGGCCTGCTGGGCGTGGTGGAGGAGGGCGTGCTGCGGCGCTTCCGCGACTGGCCGGCCGGCGATCCGCTGGGCGTGGACCTGCTCGAAGCCGACCCCGCCGCCTGGCCCTGGGTGGAGATCGTCACCAGCCACGCCGCCGCGCGGGGCGACGGCGTGCGTGCGCTGCTGGCGGCCGGCGTGCGGGGGCTGGTGGTGGCGGCCACCGGCAATGGCTCGGTGCACCGGGCGCTGGCCGAGGCGCTGGACAGCGCCCGTGCCGCCGGCGTGCCGGTGTGGATCACCACCCGCTGCGCCGGTGGCGCGCTGGTCGCTCCGCCGGGCGGCACGCCCGGCCCGGCGGCGGCGATGTCGCCCTGGCAGGCGCGGCTGGCACTGCAGCTGCAGTTGCTGGCCGCGCGCTGAGGCGGGTCAGACCACCGTCAGCGTGACGTCGACGTTGCCGCGGGTGGCGTTGCTGTAGGGGCAGACCTTGTGCGCGGCGGCCACCAGCTGCTCGGCGGCGGCGCGCTCGAAGCCCGGCAGCGTGATCGCCATCGCCACCTGGATGCCGAAGCCGCCGGGGATGGGGCCGATGCCGACCTGGCTGGTGATGCTGACGTCGTCGGGCACCTTGATCTTCATCTGCGCGCCCACCGCCTTCATGGCGCCGATGAAGCAGGCGCTGTAGCCGGCGGCGAACAGCTGCTCGGGGTTGGTGCCGGCGCCGCCCGCGCCGCCCAGCTCATGCGGGGTGGACAGGTTGACGTTCAGCGCGCCGTCCGACGAGCTGGCGGTGCCGGTGCGGCCGCCGGTGGCCGTGGCGGTGGCGGTGTAGAGAACCTTGTCGAGGGCCATGGTGTCAGTCCTTGGTGGTGGTGGAAGAAAAGGCGGCCGGCATGGCCGCGGGTGGGGACAACGTGTCGGGCGGGGCGATCGACTGCAGCTGGCGCCGCAGCCCGTGCAGCTGCGTGGCCAGCGCGCCGATCTGCTGCAGGTCGCAGGCCGTGGCGCAGGCGATGGCCTGGGGCACGGCGGCGGCCCGGTCGCGCAGGGCGCGGCCGGCGGGCGTCAGGTCGAGCAGCACGCGGCGTTCGTCGGTGACATCACGGCGGCGCTGCAGCAGGCCCTGCGCCTCCAGGCGCTTGAGCAGCGGCGTCAGCGTGCCCGAATCCAGCGTCAGCCGCTCACCGAGCTGCGAGACCGTGATGCCGTCGCCTTCCCACAGCACCAGCAGCACCAGGTACTGCGGATAGGTCAGGCCCAACGGCGCCAGCAGCGGCTTGTAGGCCTTGGTCATGGCCAGCGAGGCGGCATACAGCGCAAAGCACAGCTGGTGGTCCAGTGCCAGCCAATCGGACAGGTCGGGCGTGGCGTTGGCAGGCATGGGCTGAATTATTGCCAACAATTGAATTGTGAGCAATTTGATTGCCGCGTGGCCAGCGTGGACTTCGTCACCCATGACGCAGGGGGCGTCCATCCGCAGTTCTGGGGATGGGGCCTGCACAATGTCACGTCTGGACGGCGGCAGTGGCCCGCCGTCCGCTTTCTGCTGTATGCGATGACCGAGAACGATGCCCGTGCCGTGCTGCTGATGCGCGCCTGCGAGCGTGCGACGCTGCTGGGCGCCGACGACGCCGCCTGGGCCGGCCGCGAAGCCCGCCGCCAGCTGGGCGAGGGCGCGCCGCCCACCGTGTGGCTGGGGCGCCGGGCCAGCCTGGCCCTGGGCCGGCTGGCCGAGCGCCAGCCCCGGCTGCGCCGCCGGCTGGCCATCGCGCAATCGGGTGCCACCTGGTGGCCGACGGTGGCCCTGCTGGTGCTGGCCGCGGGCTTCGGCCTGTTCGGTGACGGCCTGGGCGCCGAACGCCGCATCAACCTGCTGGCGCTGCCGCTGCTGGGCCTGCTGGCCTGGAACGGCGTGGTCTACGCCCTGCTGCTGGTCCGCCTGCTGCGGCCGCACCGGCAGGCGGGCCTGGTGATGCCGGGCGAGACGGCGCGGCTGGTGCCCTGGGTGGCGCGCCGGCTGCAGCGGCTGCGGGCGCTGGCCTCGCGCTGGCTGCATGGCCCGCAGCAGGCCCCGTCGCCGGCGCGCCAGGCCTTCAACAGCTTCACCGCCGACTGGCTGGTGCTGGGCCGGCCGGTGCTGGCCTGGCGCAGCACGGCCCTGCTGCATGCCGGCGCCGCGCTGCTGGCGCTGGGCGCGCTGCTGGCGCTGTACGCCCGCGGCCTGGTGTTCGACTACCGCGCCGGCTGGGACAGCACTTTCCTCGACGCGGCCCAGGTGCGCAGCCTGCTGAGCCTGGTGCTGGGCCCGGCTTCGGCACTGGCCAACCTGCCCCTGCCCGATGCTGCAGCGCTGGCCAGCCTGCGCCTGGCGGGCGGTGGCGGCGAGGGTGCGGCGCCGTGGATCCACCGCTGGGCGCTGACGCTGACGCTGCTGGTGGTGCTGCCGCGCCTGGCGCTGGCCGCGCATGCCGCCTGGACGGCGCGCCGCCTGGCTGCCCGCCTGCCCTTGCCCGACGACCCGGCAGTGCACCGCCTGCTGCAGGCCGAGCTGGCCGCCGCCGGTGCCGCGCCGCGGGCGGTGGCCGTGGTGCCTTACAGCTACCGGCTGGACGCCGCCCGCCAGGCCGCCGTGCCCACGGCGCTGGCCGGCCTGCTGGGCGCCGGCCTGCGCTGCGACCTGCAGCCCTCGCTGCAGCTGGGTGCCGAGGACCGCATCGCCGCCTGGCTGCCCAAGGCGCTGGGCCGCCTGCCCGTGGCCACCAGCGACGGCCCGGCCACCGCGCCGCTGCTGGTGCTGCTGTTCGCGCTGACGGCCACGCCCGAGCGCGAGACCCACGGCGCCCTGGTGCTGGCGGTGCGCGACGTGCTGCGCCAGCTGCCAGCGCCGCAGCCGCAGCTGCGGGTGGTGGTCGACGAATCAGGCTTCCGCAAGCATGCCTGGGGGCCGGATGGCGCCGAGCGCATCAACCAGCGCCGCGCCGCCTGGGAGCGCCTGCTCCTGGATCTGCGCGTGGTGCCGGGCTTCGTCGACCTGAACGGCCTGGTCAACGGCCTGAACGGCGGCGCGGCGGTGCCGGCCCCACCACCGCCCGCGCCACAGCGTGGCACGCCGGGCATCGGGCCGGGCGGTGTGCTGCGGCCGGCCAGCCCGGCGCCGAGCCGGCCGATGCCGCTGGGCGCGGGCACGGGCGGTGGCGCATCGGGCACACCGGGCGCGTCCTCATCACGCTGATGGCGCGGGTCGCAGGCGCCGCCCGCCTGGCTGCGGCGATGATGCCGCGGTGATGTCCGACACCACCCCCGCCACGCTGTCGATCAGCCTGGTCGCCCACACCAACGTCGGCAAGACCACGCTGGCCCGCACCCTGCTGGGCCGCGACGTCGGCGAGGTGCGCGACGAGGCCCATGTCACGGCCGAGGCCACGCCGCACACGCTGCTCGAATCTGCCGCTGGCGATCGCCTGCTGCTGTGGGACACACCGGGCTTCGGCGACAGCGAGCGCCTGGCGCGGCGCCTGGCGCAGGCCGGCAACCCGCTGGGCTGGCTGCTGACCGAGGTGTGGGACCGCTGGCGCGACCGCGCCTTCTGGGCCAGCCAGCATGCGGTGCGCCATGTGCTGGGCCAGACCGACGTCGCGCTGTACCTGGTCAACGCCGCCGAGGCACCCGAGGACGCCGCCTACCTGGCGCCTGAGCTGCAGGTGCTGGGCCTGCTGCACAAGCCGGTGCTGGTGCTGCTGAACCAGCTGGGGGCGCCCGGCAGCGCGGCCGACGAGGCGGCGCAGCTGCAGCGCTGGCAGGCGCACCTGGATGCCCTGGCCGCCCAGTCCCGGAGCGGCGGGATGGCCGGGATCGCCGGAAATCCTCAACAGCGCATGGCCCGGGTGCAGGCGGTGCTGCCGCTGGACGCCTTCGCCCGCTGCTGGGTGCAGGAAGCCGTGCTGCTGCAGGCGGTGGCCGCCGCGCTGCCGGCTGCGCAGCAGGGCGCGATGGTGCGGCTGACCGATGCCTGGGCGCAGCACCAGCGCGGCGTCTGGCGAAAGTCGATGACGCTGCTGGCCGAGCGCCTGGCCCGCGCCGCGCTGGACCGCGAGGTGCTGCAGGGCGGTGCCTGGCGTGCGCCGCTGCAGCGCCTGGGCGCGGCCCTGGGCTTGCCGACCGGTGACGACCCACAGGCCCTCGCGATGGCGGCGCTGGCCGAGCGGCTGGATGCCGCGATCCGCCGCAGCACCGACGCGCTGATCAGCCTGCACGGACTGGGCGGCGCGGCCAGCGGCGACGTGCTGGACCAGCTGGCCCGCCACTTCGCCAGGCGCGAGCCGGTCAGCGAAGGCAAGGCCGCGCTGTGGGGCGGCGCGGTGGCCGGTGCGCTGGCGGGGCTGAAGGCCGACATCGCCACCGGCGGACTGACCCTGGGCGGCGGCCTGCTGGCCGGCGGTGTGCTGGGTGCGCTGGGCGCGGCCGGCGCGGCGCGTGGCGTCAACCGCATCCGCGGCCTGCATCAGCCGCTGCTGGCCTGGGACGACACGGTGCTCGACGCGCTGCTGCGCTCGGCCCTGCTGGGCTACCTGGCCGTCGCCCACCACGGCCGCGGCCGGGGCGACTGGCAACCGGTGGAGCCGCCCGCAGCCTGGGGCGAGGCGGTGGATGCCGCGCTGGCTGGCCGGCGTGATGCGGCGCAAGCGTTGTGGCGCGAACGGGCAGCCTGGCTGGCCCAGCCGGCGATGGATACCGCGCCGGCCGACTGGCAGGACGAGCTCACCAGGCTGTTGACCGAGGCTGTCGCCAAGGCGTTGCGGCACCTGTATCCCGAGGCGGCGCGGCTGGCGGGGTTGTGAGCGGCGAGGCTGCGGAGCAAGCCAGCTGAAAGGCGAGCCCAGTTGGCCGAACGCGGCCGAGAACATGAATCCACGAGAGGTTGCTTTGTGGCGAAGAGCCAGTGCGCATGTTGGGTCCTCCGAGGAACCCAATCGGGCAGCTTGCCTGGCATTGCGTTCTGTGTGCCATTGGAGTACTATGCGCGTATCGCTATCAAACGGATAACTGATTTATGGCTACGTACTTTGAGTCCGTCGAACTCCCCAATGCTGCTGCGTGTACGCACCTCCGTTCTCTGGCAGGCCTATCCTTGGCCGAAATGGCCGACAGGGTGCACTTGGCGAGTCGCCAGTCATGGTGGCGCTTCGAGGCTGGTCTACGACAGTGCGATCTTCCTATGTGGGAACTAGCGTTGCTGAAGACCAATCAGCACCCGTTTCAGCAACTCGTTCCAAGACGTGACGCTTAAGTTTTCACCCATCGCTCACTTTGCAAGGAGCAAGACTTTCATGCGCCAGTTCGTCGGTGGCCTATTCGCCCGGCGGTCTCAAATCTGAAATGCAACACCTTGCCGCCCCGGTAAGGTGTGAAGATGACGAGAAGATTCCGACAGATGCAGCCCGAAGAGCGCGTGACGCTGGCCGCGCTGCGACAGCAAGGGC
>Ga0116180_1000862_pt1 | contig 26704 bp, 32 predicted proteins | sample AD_UKC073_MetaG_FD_89804 | JGI IMG/M metagenome (GOLD analysis project Ga0116180, IMG submission 89804) | Active sludge microbial communities of municipal wastewater-treating anaerobic digesters from USA - AD_UKC073_MetaG | ecosystem: Engineered > Bioreactor > Anaerobic > Digestate | place: USA... | reverse complement strand
GCCCTTCAGGCGGAGGATCTCGACGGCCTTTTCGACGTCGCCGTCTGCCTCTTCGAGAGCCTTCTTGGTGTCGACCATGCCGGTGCCGAGCTGTTCGCGCAGCGCCTTGATGTCAGCAATGGTGAAGTTGGCCATTGTCTTGGTGACTCCTTCTTTGCGTTCGGTGAACTAGTTGGACTCTGCGGCTGCGCCCGCTGCGTCGGCAGCCGACTCAGTTGCGGCTTCGCCCTCGACGGCCTGCTCTGCGGCGACGGCCTTGGCGGCGTCAGCCGCCGCGATGGCGACGTCGGCGACCGCTGCGGTCTCGGCCGAGCCCTGCGTGGGCGAGGACTGCTCGAGCAGCTCGCGCTCCCAGTCGGCGAGGGGCTCTGCGGCCGCAGCGCCTGCGTCGCCGCCACCCTGGTGGCGCGTGATCAGGCCCTCAGCGGCAGCGTCGGCGATGATGCGGGTGAGCAGGCCCACCGAGCGGATCGCGTCGTCGTTGCCGGGGATCGGGTACTGGAACTCGTCCGGGTCGGCGTTCGTGTCGAGGATGCCGATCACGGGGATGCCGAGCTTGCGCGCCTCGTCGATGGCGAGGTGCTCGCGCTTGGCGTCGACGACCCAGAGCGCCGACGGCGTCTTGGTGAGGTTGCGGATGCCGCCGAGCGACTTGTGCAGCTTGTCGAGCTCGCGCTTCTTGAGGAGCAGCTCCTTCTTGGTGAAGCCGCTCGCAGCCGGGTTCTCGTAGTCGAGCTCCTCGAGCTCCTTCATGCGCTGGAGGCGCTTGGAGATCGTCTGGAAGTTGGTCAGCAGACCACCCAGCCAGCGCTGGTTGACGTAGGGCTGGCCGACGCGCGTCGCCTGCTCGGCGAGGACTTCCTGCGCCTGCTTCTTGGTGCCGACGAAGAGGATCGTGCCGCCGCGGGCGACCGTCTCCTTGACGAAGTCGTAGGCGGCGTCGATGTAGCCGAGCGACTGCTGGAGGTCGATGATGTGGATGCCGCTGCGCTCGGTCAGGATGAAGCGCTTGACCTTCGGGTTCCACCGGCGGGTCTGGTGTCCGAAGTGCACGCCGCTGTCGAGCAGCTGGCGGATGGTTACGACGGCCATGTGCCGTCCTCCTGTTCTTGACGCGCGAGGGCGTCACTTGGTTGTCTTCACACGGCCTGCTGGCCGGCGAACCTGGTGCCCGACACCCGCCCGCACGCTCGCCCGAAGCGAGAATGACCGTTGGGAGTTGATGCCGCCCCGGCGCCTTCCACCGTGATGCGGATGGTGTGCGCTGGTGCTCTGGGCACGCGTAGTCACCCCGACATGCGGAGTGCATCACCAACTGTATCAGGCGGCGCGCCGCCGCCGTGTCAGGGATGGCGGCGCGGGCGGGCCATCCGAAGCCTCGTGCTCGCACCACTCCCCCTGCACAGCCGCACGCACGCAGCCGTTCGCCCGCGATGGAGACCGCCTGGGGCGGGGCGCCACCGGCCCCGCGACGCGCCCGGCACGCTGAGGGCATGTCGACCTTTCGTCGCCCCCTGCCGCGATCCGCGGCCGCGGCGCGCATCACCGCGGCCCTTCTCGGTCTAGCGCTCGTCGGTGTGGCCCTCCTCGGCACATCGGCGGGCGCCACGGTGCATGCCGATGTGGGCACGGGTCAGGCGGCAGCCCCCCTGCCCGCCGATCGCATGGGCGAGCCGCCCGGGCACACCGCCGGCGGCAGCCGCACTGCCGGCACCGACATGGCGCTCGTCCGCGGCGGCTGGGCCTGGCCGCTCACCGGACGTCACGTGCTGGCGCGGGCCTTCCTCGCTCCCCCGCACGCCTACGGCCCCGGTCACCGCGGCGTCGATCTGCGGGCTGATGCGGGCGACGCGATGGCGACCGAGTCGGTTGAGGTGCTCGCACCGGGCGACGGCGTCATCGCGTTCGCCGGCGACGTGGCGAATCGGCCGCTGGTGACGATCGATCATGGCGATGGCCTCGTGTCGACGCTCGAGCCGGTCCGGTCACTGGTCGAGGTCGGGCAGCGGGTGCGGCGGGGCATGCCGATCGGCACCCTCGCAGCCGGCGGACATGCGCGGCCTGGAAGCCTCCACCTCGGTGCCCGGCTGCTCGGCGAGTACGTGAATCCGCTGCGCTTTCTGGGCGGCATGGCCCGAGCCCGGCTTCTGCCGCTTCGCTGACTACGCCCGGGGGTGGGCGAGCTTGTACGCCGCCGCGAGCCGCTCCGAAGACACGTGCGTGTAGATCTGGGTCGTGCCGAGGCTCGCGTGGCCGAGCAACTCCTGCACCGAGCGCAGATCGGCTCCCCCGTCGAGCAGATGGGTCGCCGCCGTGTGTCGCAGGGTGTGCGGCCCGACGGCCGTGGTGCCGAGCGACGGTCCGAGCGCGCGCGCGACGACGTCGTAGGCGGCGCGCGCGCCCAGCCGGGCGCCACGGGCGCCCAGGAGCAGCGCCGACTGCGCTCCCACGAGCGGCGGCTCGGTGCGGGCGCTGCTTGCCGCGGCGAGCAGACGGGGGCGCGCAGCATCCACATACCGTGCCACCGCCGACGCGGCGGGCCCGCCGAACGGCACCACGCGCTCCTTCCCGCCCTTGCCGAGCACGCGCACGGTGCGGCGCTCGAGATCGAGGTCGCCGACGTCGAGACCGCACAGTTCGGCGACGCGGATGCCGGAGCCGTACAGCAGCTCGAGCATCGCGCTGTCGCGCGCGGCGATCACATCGCCGGATGCCGCGGCCGCCCCCACGCGATCGAGCACCGCCCGCACCGTGTCTGCCGTGGCGACGCGCGGGAGCGTGCGTCCCTGCTTGGGCGTGACCAGTCGCAGGCTCGGGTCGACGTCGATGTGGCCGTGCTCGAGCAGCCACGCGAACCACCCGCGTGCCGCGGCCGCGCGGCGGGCGAGTGTCGAACGCGCCTCGCCGCGCTGGGTCGCCGCCCACAGCCAGTTGCGCAGCAGCTCGAGGTCGATGCGCGCGGGCTCGGTGACCCCCGCGGCGCTCGCCGCCTCGATCAGGAGCCGAAGGTCGCCCCCGTAGGCGCGCACGGTCGCGGGCGAGAGCCGCCGCACGACCGCCAGGTCGTGCAGGTACTCGTCGCGCGCTGCGTGAAGGTCCACGCCTCCCAGCTTGACGCATGCACGACGCATTGCGTGGCCGGCCGCGTCGACACGCGGCACGACGTTGCAGGTCAGAAGCTGCCGATCCCCTTGCCGATCGTCGCGACGCCGATCACCACGAGCAGGACCGCCATGATCACCGTGTTCTCCTTCACCAGCCAGCCACGAAGCGCGTCGAGTGGCGCTCGGAGCTTGGCCGCGGCGAGCAGGTATCCCACGACGGGGACAAGCACGGTGGATGCTGCGAGCACCGTGAACACCGCGATGACGACGATCACCGCGCCGGTGTCGAGTGCCGCCGTACCGATCTCGAGGCCCGCGCCCGCGGCCATCAGCAGGTTCTTCGGGTTGAGCGCGGCCAGGAGGAAGCCGAGCCCGAGCGCGAGCGGGAACGAGATCGAGTCGATCGCCTGCATCCACTTCGGCATGACCGGATCCTCGCCCGACTTCGGGCGCTTGCGCCATTGCGATACAGCCAGCAGGAGCAGCAGCGCGCCGAGCACCAGTTGAATGACACCGCGAATGGGCTTGGACGCGTCTGCGTCTTCGGCGGGGATGCTCGAGGCGAGCAGGGTGAATGCGGTGACCGCGACGATGATGCCGAGCACCCAGCCCAGCAGAAAACCCACGCTTGTCACGCGCGCCTTCGGCGAGAGCAGCATCAGGATCGCGGCGATGATCGGGACCGGGCTGATCGCGATGCCGAGCGCGAGGGGCAGGGTGGCGCCGATTCCAGAATTCATAGGTGTTCTCCTTTCTTCCAGGCTAAGGCGCCCAGTGCCTTCATGAGCCGGAATCGCGGGCGACGCGCCAGCCGCGCTCGTCGCTCGCGTCACGCTCGGCACGAGCTTCCAACGCCAGCACGCCGAGGAGCGCCTCGGTATCGGGCAGGGAGAGGCCCGCACGCGCGGCGACGTCGCGTGGCGTGCGCCATGTGCGCGTGCTGAGCGCGTCCATCACGCGCGTGAAGTCGTCGGTGCGTTCCGACGTCCTGGCGCCACGCACGCGCGCGTCCTCCGCGCGGGAGCCGGGCGGCGGCGCGCCGTCCCACCCGTCACCGCCGATCAGCTCCAGCACATCGTCGGCCGAGGTGATGCACTCGGCGCCGAACTCGCGCAGCAGCCGATGGCATCCTGCCGAGGCCGCGCTCGTCACGGGGCCCGGCACCGCCCCGACGGGGCGCCCCAAGGTAGCGGCGTGCGCGGCGGTGTTGAGCGAGCCGCTGCGCGCGCCCGCTTCAACCACCACGGTTGCCTCGCTCAGCGCCGCGATCACGCGGTTTCTCTGCAGAAACCTCCACCGCGTCGGGGCCGCGCCTGGCGGCAGCTCGCTGACCACCGCACCGTTCGCCGCGATTCGATCGAGCAGGTCCGCGTGTCCCGCCGGATAGGAGCGATCGACGCCACCGGCCAGCACCGCGATGGTCGGCCCGCCGGCCGCGAGGGCCGCGCGGTGCGCGACGCCGTCGATCCCGTACGCCGCACCGGAGACGACCACAACACCACGGCCGGTCAGCTCGGCGCCGAGCTCCATCGCCACGTGCTCGCCGTAGCTCGTCGCCGCACGCGCACCGACGATCGCGATAAGCGCGCCCTTTTGCGTCTGATGCAGGTTCCTGCGGGGTTCTACGTGTCGTTGATCGTACAGCGAGCCTCGTTGGTGCCGCCTCCCGACTGGCGACGACTTGCACTCCAACCGAGACTTCGCGTTAGATGCATATTGTCTGCGTTTGATAGGAGTATTCGGGTGGTTTCAGGGCCGGTGGCGCATGGTGTTGCGGGGTTGTATCTGGCCTCGGGCGTGTCGTTGCTGCGTGCCGAGGAATCCGTGTTCGAGGCGATGGTGACGGGCTGGCGGGCGCAGCAGATGGGCGGGCGCGGGCTGCGCGAGGACTACGTGACCGGGACGGTGCGCGCGGTCCGGCAGTTCCACGCGCACGCGGGTTCGTGGCCGTGGTTGTGGTCGGCCGGCTTGTTCGACGAGTGGATGCTGGATCTGGTGTCGGTGCGGCAGTTGGCGCCGTCGACGATCCGCGGCTATCAGCAGGCGGTGCGGCAGTTCTGCGACTATCTGACCTCGGAGCACTACGGGTGGGTGGCCGAGTGCGAGCTGCGGTTCGGGACGCACCCGGTGCAGGTCTGCCACGACTGGAACACGACCCGGCATCTGCAGGACTACGACGGCCGTCCGGGGCGGCGGCCGTTGACGCGAGACGAGTTGCAGGCGCTGTTCGACCGTGCCGACGCGGAGGTCGAGCGGTGCTTGGAGAGCGGCCGCAAAGGGGCGCTGCCGGCGTATCGGGACGCGGTGCTGCTGCGGGTGGCGTATGCGTGGGGGCTGCGGGCGAACGAGGCGGTGCATCTGGATGTGACCGACTTCTACCGCAATGCGCACGCGCCGGAGTTCGGTGAGTTCGGGATGCTGCACGTCCGCCATGGGAAGTCGTCGCGGGGCGGCCCGCCCAAGCGCCGGTCGGTGGTGACGTTGCGGGACTGGGCGGTGGAGGCGGTGCAGGACTATCTGGAGAACGTCTGGCCGCTGATGCGGCCGGACGGTGAGCGGGCGATGTGGTTCTCGGAGCGTGGCACCCGGCTGCGCACGAGGGAGCTGTCGGACCGGTTCGCCGCCTACCGGGACGACCTGGGATTGGATCGGGTGCTGTCTCCGCATGCGCTGCGGCACAGCTACGTGACGCATCTGATCGAGGAGGGCGTGGATCCGGTGTTCGTGCAGCGGCAGGTCGGGCATCAGCACCAGTCGACGACGTCGATCTACACCGGGGTCAGCGGCGACTTCGCGAACAAGATGATGCGGGATGCGTTGGAGCGGCTGCGGCCGCAGGAGGAAGGAGCGGGCCGATGAAGGTGATCGGGTATGAGTGGCGGTTGCGGGAGGTGATGGCGGCGTCGGGGATCTTCGCGACCTCGAAGCTGGTGCCGTTGCTGCGTGAGCGCGGGATCGAGTTGTCGGCGAGCCAGATCTACCGGTTGGCGACGGAGAAGCCGGAACGGCTGAACATGCACGTGCTGGTCGCGTTGATGGACATCTTCGAGTGCAGCGCGGACGACCTGGTCCGCAAGGTCGACCTCGGCGCGTCCGTGGCCGCGACCGGCACCGACGGCGAGGACCGTTCCGCGAGCGGCGCGGCGACGCTGCGGGAGAAGGGCCTGCGTCCACCGCGGGCGCGCGTGCTCCCCACGGATGGGTGACGAGGTCCGCAACGGCCTGGTCGCGGTCATCGCCCGGGTCGAGACGACCGTCGCCCGCGATGTCGTCCGTCAGGTCGTGGACCGCATCGTCGTGCAGGAACCCGCGGGGCGGCGTCTGCTCGCACAGCTGACCGAGGATCCAGAGATGCTGGTGTCGGGGTCGACGCGGATCCCGCTGCAACTGGACCGGATCCTGCTCGAGATCGCTGCCGCCGGCGGCAGCACCGTTCGCCCGCCGGGCTGCGCACGCTGCGGCCGGGTGGAGCTACTGAACTGCCGCAACGGGGAGGACCGGATCTGCGCAGCCTGCGGGCGGGCGCGACTGGACGTGCTGATCGACTGCGTCGAATGCGAGCGGAGCGGGCAGCTGCGCCACGCACAGGTCGGCGACCGGGCCTACTGCCGCTCCTGCTGGCGGGCGCTGCAGGATGTTGCCGACGAACGGCTGGACCGGTTCGTCGCCGACCAGGTCCCCGGCGGGACGCTCTACATGACGCTCACCGCGACCGAGGGATTGAAGGCAGACCGCACGTTGCGACTCGCGCTGGAATGCGAACTGTTCGGCGTCGACTGGATCGCCGACCCGCCGGCGTCGTCGGTGTTGTTCGCGGGCTTCTACGAGCGGCTGCGCGAGCTCGGCGCCCGGCTGCCCGCTCTGGCCTGCGGGCATTGCGGCCGGGTCGGGAAGCTCCCGGACCGACTCGACGGGCGGATCTGCTGCCGCGCCTGCTACAAGACCGGACACCAGGCGGTCTGCGACGGATGCGGGAACACGGCCCACCTGGAGCTGCGGCGCCCCAACGGCGACCGGCTCTGCCAGACCTGCACGAACCAGCTGCCGGAGTCCTGGGCGGACTGCATCAGCTGTGGGAAGCACCGGCTGATCGCGGTGCGCACCCCGGACGGGCCGATGTGTTCCGCCTGCCGCACCGCGCCCGGCGCCGATGTCTGCACGGTCTGCGGCACCACGGGACGATGCCGGTTCCCCGGCACGGACAAAGCGATCTGCCTGCCCTGCTACGCCGCCACGCGCGTGGATGTCTGCCATCGTTGCGGCCGGGAACGAGAGTGCCGGTTCGCGGGCACCACGAAAGCGATCTGCCTGCCCTGCGCTCGTCCCCGCAGACCGTGCTCGGTCTGCGGCCGGGTCGTGTTCGCGAACCGGCACACCCCGGACGGGGAGCCCGTCTGCTGGCACTGCGCCCCGCACATCCTGGAGACCTGCATCGGCTGCGGCCGCGACGCACGGGTCAGCGCGCGCACCGATCAGGGGCCGCTCTGTCAGCGTTGCGCCCGCACCAGCCCGCTGATGTTCCGCGACTGCCGCCGCTGCGGGACGAACGGGCGGCTGCACCACCGGCGGTGGTGCGATCGCTGCTACGCCGACGACAAGATCCGCGAGTTGCTCCCCGACGATGTCGTCGCGGCCGACCCGATGCTCGCGACACTGCGCGAACGGTTCCTGGCCGCGGACGAGCGGCGCACCCTGGATGCCTTCCGCCGCAACACGACGGTCGCGATCCTGCGAGAAGCCCTGGTCGCCACGGAGCCGCTGAGCCACGAGCTGCTGGACCGGCTGGGCACCCCCGGGTCGACGGCCCCCGTCCGCGCACTGCTCGCCGAGCACGGCCTGCTCCCCGCGCGGGACGAGCATCTGGTCCGGTTCGAGACCTGGTGCCAGGACCGGTCGGCGCAGATCGTCGACCCCGATCATCGCCGCCTGTTCGATCGGTTCGTCCGCTGGCGTCATCTGCGGCAACTGCGAGAACAAGCCCGACCGACCGGGCGACGGCAATCGGACGGCCGCCGGCAGGAACTGCAACAAGTGCTCGACCTGCTGGGGTGGCTCACCGGCCGCTCCGAGTCGCTGGCCATGCTCGACCAGCCACGACTGGATCTCTGGCTCCTGGACGGTCCCCTGCTTCGTCGCCGCGTTGCCGCGTTCCTGGAATGGGCGGCCCGCAACGGCACCTGCCCGCGCCTGCACGTCCCTCCTACCCGCCGCACCGCCAACACTCCCACCGGCGCCAGCGTCGACGAACGCTGGGAACTGCTCGGCAAGGTGCTCACCGCCACGGATGAGGATCCTCGCGCCCGGCTCGCGGCCGCGCTGCTGCTGCTGTTCGGGATCCCGGTCGCCCGACTGCATTCGCTGCGCGTGACCGACATCACCGCAGCAGACCCGGTGATGATCCATCTCGGGTCGGACCCGCTGGAACTGCCCGACGCGATCGGGCAGCTCGCGATCGCCGCCCGCGAGCACCGCGACGCGCCACGCCTACTCACCGATGCCGGAGAATCCGACTGGCTGTTCCCCGGACAGCATCACGGCGCCCCGCTCTCCCGCGATACCCTCACCGACCGGCTGACGAAGTTCGGCATCCGGGCCCGTCACGCCCGCGCCGGCGCGCTGGCCTCCCTCGCCCAGGAGCTTCCCGCCCCGGTGATCGCGCGGCTGACCGGCCTGCACATCGTCGCCGCGACCCGCTGGGCGGAAGCCGTCGTGGCCAGCAACGCCCGCTACAGCGCCCTCACACGCTGATCCACGGCCACGGCAGACTCGACAGCATGAACGATGAGCTTCCCCCGCAGATCCAGGCGATCACCGGCCGCATCGCGGACGGCTGGGCGGACACCATCGACGTCGGCCCGGGATGGTTCGACCTTCTCGCCCGACTGGACCGACAGCTCGCCGAGATCTCGCCCGGCTACGTCATCGAGCAATGCAAGACGAAGTTCGGCACCCTCCGCTACTACGCGCACCCCGAAGATGCCGACCACCCGGACGCGGCCCGGTTCTCAGACATCATCCGGGATGTCGAGGACGAAAGCGCCACCGTCTGTGAGGACTGCGGCCAGCCGGCGCAGCAGGTCACGATCCGCGGGTGGGTCTGGACCCTCTGCCCCGCGCACACACAACAGCGGACGAACCCCTCCGAGATGTCGGCTGGCTGATCCATCATGGATGACATGACCGATCTGGACGCGCTCGTCCCGCCCCACGAACCCGCCGAGGACACGCTCGCCTTCGCGGGCAAGGCAGCGCTCTCGCTGGTCCCGGTCGTCGGCCCGCTCGCCGCCGAGACCCTCGCGCACGCGCTGGAGACGAGGAAGGCCGAGCGACAGCACGAGTTCAACGTCGCGATCGCGCGGGCCCTCACCGACGCGACCTCGCGGCTGGACGAGACCGCGACGATCGAAGACATCGTCGGGTCGGACGAGTTCATCGCCGCGGTCACCCGGGCGCAACGCGCCGCGGCCGAGACCGCCAGCAAGCACAAGCGGCAACGTCTGGCCGCCGCGGTCGCCAACGGCGGGTCCTGGGCGCCGTTCTCGGCCAGTGAGCGAGAACAGTTCACCCGCCTGGTCGACGAGTTCGACGAGCTGCACGTCTGGCTACTGCACTACTTCACCGACCCCACCACCTGGCTGCAGTCCCGAGACCTCTACGCCCAGCACGCGAACCTGATGATGGGCGGCATCGACGGACCATTGGGCACCGCGCTCGGCGTCCCGCAGAACGTCTGGCGTGGCCCGGTCGGCCAGGCCGCCGCGGACCTCGACCGGGCAGGGCTCGCCTCCATCCCGCTGACCACGATGATGACCCCGCAGGGCGTGTTCGCACCGCGCACCTCCGAGAAGGGGCGACGGTTCCTGGCGTTCGTCAACGAACCCGACTCGCTGGCCGCGGACCCGCCGGCCTCGCTGTGATGGCCGGCGGGTCCGTCGACGTCGACGGCTTCCCACCCGGCCGGACCTGCCCGGCCTGCGGTGAGCCGCTCGAGCCCGGTCACATGGACGACTCGCTGCAGCTGGTCTGGCTCTGCCCCTCCCACGGCCTCATCGAACGCACCATCGACCCGCTGCGGGGTCCGTGACCCACGAGCCCCCGTCCGGGCCGCGTCGGCAGTGGTGTCGTCGGGGTCGTCTATGGTGACCGTGATGACCGACACTCCTGCCCCACCGATCAGCATCTCGCTCGACGGATTCTCCGAGGACTACAACGACCCGGAGCTCGCCGGCGCGTTGTCGTTCATGATCGAGCAGCAGGGACTGCTGCAGACTCTGGTGACGGGGATCGTCGAGCTGCTCCCGGACACGTCGATCTGGCGCCTGACGCTCACCGGCGACATGGTCGCGACCGTGAACCGGGTCACCGACCGCGCCGACGACAACCCCTACACCACGGACCGCGGCGCCGGACATGCCGGGGCGATCACCCTCCCGCACGACGACGGCACATTCGACATCGTGGTCTCCGCGAACGTCCTGTTCGCCACCCGGGAAGACGTCGAGTCCGTCGAGGCGCTCATCTCCCACGTGATCGCCGCGGCCGAGCACCTGAGCCGGCACGAGGCCGGGCATGCCGCGCTGCGGCTGCGCGGCGAGGACGCGGACGCCTACCAGGACGTCGAAGGCCTGAGCAAGACCGACGCGGCCTGCCGCAAGCCGCTGGCCGCGCACGTCGACGACAACCGCATCGAGCAATACACCGCCGTCCACGCTCCGTCGCCGCTGCACCACGTCGACCACCTCACCGACGCGATCGCGCACCTGCGCTCAGAGCTCAACGAGGCCAAGCGCACCTGGCGCGCCGACATCGGCGCGGCCGCCTACCGGACCCTCAACGCCGCAAACGGCCTGGTCCGCGTCTTCGCCTACCTCGCCCCCGAACTCGGCCTCGACGAGAGCGGCAAGCCCCGCCGCCCCGACCCGCTGCCGGAGGGCTGGACCGACTACATCGAAGACAGCTGGGACGCCTGGAGCCTGACCTTCCACCGACTCCGGCCGGTCGACGAACCCATGACCACCTATGAGCTCGGCGCCGTGCTGGCCGATCTCTGCCGACTGATGAACGCCTGGCTGCGGTCGATCGGCATCGAATCCGGCATCACCGACGACGACCAGGAATACATCTTCTGGGAGAAGGACCGCTACTAAGCGGTCACCAGCAGCCCGGAGACCTGCTCGAGCGCTTCCGGGATAAGCCGGTAATACGCCCACGTCCCGCGCTTGGAACGGGACAGGAACCCGGCCTCGGTGAGCACCTTGAGGTGGTGGGACACAGTCGGCTGGGACAACCCGATCGGGTCGATCAGGTCGCACACGCACGCCTCCTGATCCTGGGAGGAGGCGACGATCGACAGCAGCCGCAACCGCGCCGGATCGGCCAGAGCCTTGAGGGTCACGGCGAGCTGCTCGGCATCGGCCTGCCCGAGCGGTTCTCTCATCAGCGGCGCGCAGCACGCCCCCCCGGGGGTGACGTCAGTGACCTCGAGCAACGTGACCATGCATCGACACTAGTCGATATTGACAGGTTTCGATACATGTGCCCATACTGAACATCGACGTTCATCAATATTCTCTGGAGGCGCTCTCATGACCCTGCTCGACCTGACACCGCGCACCGCGACGAGCGACCGGCTGGCGACGCTGCCGGTGGTGATCATCGGCGCCGGCCCGATCGGGCTTGCGGCGGCGGCGAACCTGGCCGAGCGGGGCATCGACTTCACGATCCTTGAGGCTGGCGACCGGGTCGCCTCCTCGATCCGGCTCTGGGGGCACACAAGACTGTTCTCCCCGTGGCGGCACTTGATCGACCCCGCCTCCCGTCGCCTGCTCGAGGCCGGCGGCTGGACCGCGCCGGCCGATGAGGGTCGGGCGCCCACCGGGCGAGAGCTCGTCGATGACTACCTCGAGCCGCTCGCGGCGTTGCCGGAGATCGGGTCGCGGATCCAGTTCGGCACCCGCGTGGTCGCGGTCACCCGGGAAGGCATGGACCGCACCCGCACAGCCGGACGCGCCACCACCCCGTTCGTGCTGCGCATCCAGACGCCCGACGGGACCGTCGAGGAGTTGAGCGGGCGCGCGGTGATCGACGCCTCCGGCACCTACACAACCCCGAACCCCCTCGGTTCGACCGGGCTGGACCCGATCGGCGCCGATGACGTCGACGGCCTCGTGCTTCATGCTCTCCCGGACGTCCTGGGCGTCGACCGCGCGTCGTTCGCGGGCAAGCACACCGTCGTGGTCGGCGCCGGGCACTCGGCCGCGAACACCCTGATAGCCCTCGCCGAGCTCGCGAAGGAGGAGCCGGGGACGCGGGTGACCTGGTTGATCCGCAACCCCTCCGCGATCCGCGTCTCATCCTCCCCCGACGGCGAGCTCGCCGACCGCGCGAAGCTCGGCTCCCGCGTCGACCAGCTCGTCCACACCGGTGCCATCGAGCAGATTGACTCGTTCGAGATCTCCCAACTGCAGCGAAACAGCGATGGCGGGGTTCGCATGGTCGGGCGGCGCCGCGGCGAGAACGCATTCCTGGATGCCGACGTGGTGGTGAACGCGACCGGGTTCCGCCCCGACCTGAGCATGCTGCGCGAGGTCCGACTCGAGCTGGACGACATCGTCGAAGCCCCCAAGCGGCTGGCGCCGCTGATCGACCCGAACCTGCACTCCTGCGGCACCGTCTCCCCGCACGGCTTCGCCGAGCTGCGCCACCCGGAGCCCGGGTTCTTCCTGGTCGGAATGAAGTCCTACGGAAGGGCCCCGACGTTCCTGCTCGCCACCGGCTACGAGCAGGTCCGCTCCATCACCGCGTGGTTGGACGGCGACATGCCGGCCGCCACTGAAGTCCAGCTGACGTTGCCGGCCACGGGGGTCTGCTCCACCAACCTCGGCTCCGCCGGGGGCTCGTGCTGCTCGTGACAACGATTCGGGCGATGACGGCGGCGGACTGGCCGCAGGTCGAGCAGATCTTCGCCGCCGGCATCCAGGCCGGGGAAGCCACCTTCGAGACCCAGACCCCGTCCTGGGAGCAGTTCAACGCCGGGAAGATCCCCGACGCCCGCCTGGTCGCCACAGGCGACACCGGGACGGTGGTGGGGTGGGCGGCGGCGTCCCTCGTGTCGTCGCGGGAGGTCTATCGGGGCGTGATCGAGCACTCCGTCTACATCCACCCCGACCACCACGGCCACGGCATCGGACGACAGCTGCTCGAGGCCTTCATCGCCGTGGCCGAGGACGCCGGGTACTGGATGATCCAGTCCAGCATTTTCCCGGAGAACACGGCCAGCCTGCGCCTGCACGAGCAGGCAGGGTTCCGGGTCGTCGGACGGCGGGAGCGGATCGCCTGCTCGCAGCTGGGTCCGCACGCCGGCGCCTGGCGGGACACGATCCTCATCGAGCGCCGGTCTCGGTGAAACGGCGCCGACTGACAACGGCTATGAAATAATCTGCGTATGCATGCAGATATGAAATGTTCGCTGTCGGTGGAGAGTGAGTATGTCGAACTCGCGGTCGAGGTGTTCTCGATGCTCGCCGATGCGACACGGATCCGGATCATCCTCGCGTTGCGGGATCAGGAACTGTCGGTGAACCATCTCGCGGACATCGTCGACAAGTCCGCACCGGCGGTCTCGCAGCACCTGGCGAAGCTGCGCCTGGCGCGGATCGTGCTGACCCGGCAGGAGGGCACGAAGGTGTTCTACCGGCTTGCGAACGAGCACGCCCGGCAGTTGGTCGCGGACGCGATCTTCCAGGCCCAGCACACCCTCAGCAACGACCCCGCCCATCACCGCGGCGACCACCCTGCCCCAGAGGCGATCCGCTGATGCTGCGGGTGCTGCGCGACGGCACCTACGCGAAGCTGTTCTCCGCGCAGGTGATCGCCCTGCTGGGCACGGGTCTGCTCACCGTCGCCCTGGGCCTGCTCGCGTTCGACATCGCCGGCGACGCTGCCGGGTCGGTGCTGGGCACAGCGCTGACGATCAAGATGCTCGCCTATGTCGGCGTCGCCCCGCTGATCGCCGCGATCGTCGACCGGCTGCCGAAGAAGGCCGTGCTGATCACCGCGGACCTGGTCCGGCTGGGCATTGCGCTCATGCTGCCGTTCGTCACCGAGGCCTGGCAGATCTACGCCCTCGTGTTCGTGCTGCAGTCCGCCTCCGCAACGTTCACCCCGGCGTTCCAGTCCCTTATCCCGTCGGTCCTGCCCGAACCGGATGACTACACCCGCGCCCTGTCGCTCTCCCGCCTCGCCTACGATCTGGAAGCGCTGCTGAGCCCGACGATCGCCGCCGCGCTGCTGACGGTGATCAGCTACAACAACCTGTTCGTCGGCACCGCGCTCGGCTTCGCCGGCTCTGCCCTTCTCGTCCTGCTCACAGCCCTGCCGGCCCAGCCGGCTGACGGACCAACGCTGCCGTTCTGGCAGCGACTGCCGCTGGGCGCGAAGGTGTTCGCCCGCACCCCGACGCTGCGGTTCCTCATGCTCACCAACATCGTCGTCGCCGCCGGCACAGCGATCGTCCTCGTCAACTCGGTCGTCTACGCCCGCGGCGTCTTCGGGCTCGGCGACCAGGCCCTCGCTCTCGCGCTGGCCTGCTACGGCATCGGCTCGCTCCTCGTAGCGTTGAACATCCCCTGGCTGGTCGGCAGGCTCGGCGTGATCCGCACCATGCTCACCGGGGCGGCCGCCATTGTCGCCGGGCTGGTCACGGCGGTGGTGGTCACCGTGGTCGCCACCACGACTGGGGCTGGATGGCCCGTCTTGCTGGGCACCTGGGTGCTGCTCGGCATGGGCACGTCCCTGGTCAACACTCCCTCATCGAGACTGCTCGCCGATGCCTCGACGCCTTCGAACCGAAACCTCGTCTACACCGCCCAGTTCGCGCTGTCTCACGCCTGTTTCCTGGTCACCTATCCGGTCGCCGGCTGGCTCGGAGCGGTGAACCTGACCGGGTCCGCGATCGTGCTCACGATCATCGCGATACTCGCGGGAGCCGCTGCGGCCACCATCGCTGCGATTGGCCGGCTACGCACCCGCAGCAACCAGCTGACCGGCAGTCACTCGCCGCTGAAAACCTGAACTGGATAGACTGCGGTCTATGGATTCGGTGGTGGAGGCTCCCGCGCTGGCGGTGCTCGCCGACCCGACCCGCGCGCGGATCGTCCAGCTGATCCGCGACGCCGACGGCGGTCGGGCCATGGTGAGCCGGCTCGCCGAGCAGCTCGGACTGCGCCAGCCCACCGTCAGCCACCACATGGCCGCGCTGCATGCCGAGGGCCTCGTGGTCCGACAGCCGGAAGGGCGGCGGGTCTGGTACTCGATCAACCCCGACGAAGCCGACCGCGTCACCGCCCTCCTCGGCGCGCCCGCCCTCGCGACCGAAGAGCCGGACTGGGCCCGCATGGTCGACGACCTCGCCGCCCGCTACCAGGGTGTCTTCAACCGCGAGACCGTCGCCCGCTTCCTCACCGACTCCCGCGACCTGCTCGCCGGCCGCGGCACCGCGCCCCTCCTGGCATCCCGCACCGCCGCGTTCACCGCGTCCCGCCTGGACGACCTGCGCCGCACCGAAGAGGGCCCGGCGGGCACGCCGTCGGTGTTGTTCGTCTGCGTCCAGAACGCCGGCCGCTCCCAGTTGGCCGCGGGCATCCTCCGCCAGCTCGCAGGCGATCGGGTGATGGTTCGCACCGCCGGATCCGCCCCCGCGGCCGAGGTCCGCACGGCGATCGTGACCGCACTGGACGAGATCGGCGTCACCCTCGGCGGAGAGTTCCCCAAGCCGCTCACTGACGAAGCCGTGAAGGCGGCGGATGTCGTGGTCACGATGGGCTGCGGCGATGCCTGCCCGGTCTATCCCGGCCGACGCTACCTGGACTGGAACCTCGCCGACCCGGTCGGCCAGCCGCTGAGCGTGATCCGGGAGATCCGCGACGACATCGACAACCGCGTCCGCACCCTCCTGGCCGAGCTGGTCGGCACCCGCGTCACATAACTGATAGATGGTGGTCTATGCTTTCTGGTGAGAGGAAGCGAGACCCCCGTCATGAGTGACAAGCCCACTGTTCTGTTCGTCTGCGTCCACAACGCAGGCCGGTCGCAGATGGCCGCCGGCTACCTGCACCACCTCGCCGGAGACCGCGTCGAGGTGCTCTCGGCCGGGTCCGAGCCGAAGGACCAGATCAACCCGGTCGCCGTGACCGCGATGGCCGAGGAAGGCATCGACATCGCCGGCGGCACCCCAAAGCTGCTCACCGTCGACGCCGTCCGTGAGTCCGATGTCGTGATCACGATGGGCTGCGGGGATGCCTGCCCGATCTTCCCCGGGAAGCGCTACGAAGACTGGCAGCTCGAGGACCCCGCCGGGCAGGACATCGACGCGGTCCGCCCCATCCGGGACGAGATCCGCGCCCGTGTCGAGACCCTCATCGCCCAGCTGCTCCCCGCCGGGCGGGCGGCATGAACGCGCAGCGGGGCCAGGATGGGCTGCTCTCGGCGGACTCGGTGCTGCACCGCGCCGCCGAGCGCCTCGCACACCAGTTCACGGGGATGGTCAGCGAAGAGACCGTCGAGCGGGTGGTGTTCGAGTCCTACACCGCCCTGGCCCGCACCGCCGCGGTCAACACTCACCTGCCCACGGTTGCGGAGAAGTTCGCCCGCGACCGGCTGGTCGCCCTCGCCCAGTCGCGCGGGTTGATCGGCAAGCCGGTCCCGGAGATCCTCTACGTCTGCGTCCAGAACTCAGGCCGCTCCCAGATGGCCGCCGCCATCACCCGGCACCTCGCGGGCGAGAAGGTCCACGTCCGCTCCGCCGGCTCCCAGCCCGCCGCCGGTCTCCTCCCTGGTGTCGTCACCGTGCTCGCCGAGGCTGGGATCGACGTCGCCGAGGAGTTCCCCAAGCCGCTCACCGACGACGTGGTCCGCGCTGCGGACGCCGTGGTGACGATGGGTTGCGGGGACGCCTGCCCGCTCTATCCTGGCAAGCGCTACCTCGACTGGCAGCTCGACGACCCCGCCGACCTGGACCTGGACGGCATCCGCGCGGTCCGCGACGAGATCCAGCAGCACGTCGAACAGTTGCTCACCGAACTCACCCCGGACCTCACGGCGACCCATTCGTGACAGGTCATCCGCTCTGGCGGCGCGCCCTCGCTGAGTTCCTCGGCACCGGGCTCCTGGTCGCCGTCGTGGTCGGCTCCGGGATCGCCGCACAGCGCCTCTCCACCGACACCGGGCTGCAGCTGCTCGAGAACTCGATCGCCACCGCCCTCGGCCTCGGCGTCCTCATCCTGCTGCTGGCCCCGGTCTCCGGCGCGCACTTCAACCCCGTCATCTCCCTCGCCGACACCCTCCTCCACCGCCGAACCGGCCTGCCCACCCCGAATCTCGTGGTCTATCTGCCCGCGCAGATCCTCGGCGGGATCGCCGGCGCGGTGCTCGCCAACGCGATGTTCGCCACTCCGACCACGATCTCCACCACGGACCGCGCCACCCCGGCCACCTTCCTCGCAGAGATCGTCGCCACCGCTGGCCTGGTGCTGCTCATCATGGGGCTCACCCGCACTGGCCGGCCCACACCGGTGATCGCGATCGCGGTCGGCGCCTACATCGGCGCTGCCTACTGGTTCACCAGCTCCACCTCGTTCGCCAACCCCGCCGTCACCATCGGCCGCATCTTCACCGACACCTTCGCCGGCATCGCACCCACCTCGGTACTCCCGTTCCTCGCCGCGCAACTGATCGGCGCCGGCGTCGCGATCGCACTCACCATCGTGTTGTTCCCGCGGCCGCGGCAGTCGCCCAACGAACAAGTCGTCAACGAGGCCATCTAGGTCGCCGATCAAGGCAATAGCGCGAGTTCCAACTCCGCGACATCCCAGTCCGCCCGGTCTGCCCGCAAGGCTTGCCGATCACCTCGCGTCCAGAGGCAGAGCGGCGCGTGTGCCCCCAGCGCGTCGAGCTGCTCCGGCCAGCGCCCATCCCCCGGCACCACGAGCGCGATGCCCGAGCGCCGCGCGGTCGCGAGCGCCTGCATCACCGGCCGCTCCGAAAGCCGCGGCAGCCACCGCGCGAGGCCGGCGGCGATCGCCGTCGCGTCGACCACGCCGGCCGCATCTGGCGTGTCGCGCGCCGTGCCCGCGAGCTCCTCCAGAATCTGCCCGGCCGTGCGTCGCGCCACGAGCACCTCGAGCGCCCGCGGCGCCCCGAGCCCCCGCACAAGGCTCGCCGCCACGGAGTCGCCGGGCTCGACCAGGCAGCTCCACGCGGCGACGGCGAACAGTCGCTCGCCGAGTGCTGCCTCCGCGTCCGGCTCGAGATCGAGCCGAGTCGTCTCGCGCGCCGCCGCCACGACGAAGCCGACCGCGGAGTGCAGCGCGGCCGCACCGATGCCAAACGTCCTCATGCCACGATCCCCCGCTTCATGAACAGCGCCCGGCCCACGTCATGCAGGCTCGGCGCCGCACGCCCCTCCAGATCGCACAGGGTCCACGCCACGCGCAACACGCGGTCGTAGCCACGAAGCGTGAGGGCACCCCGGTGCAGCGCGGCGTCCAGCGGTCGGCGCGCCTCGCTCGCGAGCGCCAGCGGCCCCTGCCGCAGCCACTGCCCCGAAACGCGCGCGTTGACCGACCAGGGCGTGTCGCGAAGTCGGTGCGCCGCACGCGAACGCGCGCCCAGCACGCGTTGCTTCGCCTCGGCCGTCGACAGCGTCGCATGCCCGCCGGCCTCGCTCGCCTGCGCCACGCTCACCCGCCGCAGGCCAAGCTCGATGTCGACGCGGTCGAGCAGCGGGCCCGACAGCTTGCCGAGATAGCGTCGCACCTGATCCGGCGGGCACACGCACGCACCTCCCCGCACCCCGTAGCTGCCGCATGGGCACGGGTTCGTCGCCATGACCAGCTGGAAGCGCGCGGGGAAAGCGGCGCTCACTCCCGAACGGTGAATCGTGATGGCACCGGTCTCGAGCGGCTGCCGAAGGGCATCGAGCGCCGACGCGGCGAATTCTGCGGCCTCATCGAGGAAGAGCACGCCGTTCGTCGCACGGGCGATCGCACCGGGGCGCACGACACGGCTTCCGCCGCCGACCAGCGCGGCCACGGTCGCGCTGTGGTGCGGGCTCTCGAACGGCGGCTCACGCACGAGCGCGGCGACCCCGTCGCCCGACAGCGAGCGCATCGACGTGACCTCCAGGGCCGCCGCATCGTCGAGGTCTGGCAGGATGCCGGGAAGCCGACTCGCCAGCATCGTCTTGCCGGCGCCAGGTGGCCCGCACATGAGCATGTGGTGGCCGCCCGCCGCCGCCGCGATCAGCGCCTCGACGGCCTCGCGCTGCCCGATGACGTCGGCGAGGTCGCCGACCGAGGCGCGCGCGGGCGGCGGCGCGACCGCCGGCACCGGTTCGACCTCGCTCGGCTCGAGGTCGGCCCCGTGCCAGAGGGCCACATCGCCGAGTGTCACCGCCCCGACGACGTGCACGCCCGACACCAGCCGCGCCTCGTCCTGGTTCGCGTGCGGCACGATCGCGTGCGTCACGCCGGCACGTGCCGCCGCGAGCACCGCGGGAAGCACGCCTGCCACGGGCCGCAGCCGGCCGTCGAGCCCCAGCTCCCCGATGTGCACGGTGCGCGCGAGCGAGGCGAGGTCGAGCGAGCCGTCGGTCGCGAGGGTCGCCACAGCGATCGCGACGTCGAAGCCCGCGCCCTGCTTGGGCAGGCTGGCGGGCGAGAGGTTCACGGTCACACGCCGCCGCGGAAGCGTCAGCGCGCAGTTCGCGGCGGCGCCCCGCACTCGCTGCTCCGCCTCCCCCAGCGCCTTGTCGGGCAGCCCGATGATGTGCAGGCCCGGGAGCTGGCTCGACTGATCAGCCTCCACCTCGACGAGCGCGCCGTCGGCGCCGGTGAGCGCGACCGCCCACGTGCGCGCGACGGTCATTGCAGCCCCGCGATGTGCTCGATCTCGGCGGTGGTCGGGTCTGGCCCGAGCACTGCAAGCGCATCGACCCGCACCGCGCGGCCGTGCGCGTCTTCAGGGTGCGCCACCACCCACGCCACCGCCAGGCGGTGCAGGCGGGCGAGCTTGCGGGCCGTGATGGCGTCGAACGGATGCCCGAACCCGACACCGCGCCGCGTCTTGACCTCGACGAACACGAGCTGCCCGCCGTGTGCGGCGACGAGATCGATCTCGCCGTCACGGCATCGCCAGTTCTGATCGAGGATCCGATAGCCGCGCTCCCGAAGGTACGCGGCGGCGCGGGCCTCGCCCGCGCGCCCAAGTACGTCTTTGTCTGCCACAGCATGCCTCCTGGAGGCAGTCTGCGCCCGGGCGTTCCATGCCGCCCGGCACGGAGCTCGCAGTGTGGGCGGGACATCCGCGGGGAACGGCTGTGGACGACGACTCAGCTGTGCGGGAGCACCCCGCTACTCGTCGAGCGAGAGCTCCTGCGGAATCTGGAAGTCGCGGCGCGACAGCTCCTCGACGTTCACGTCCTTGAACGTGAGCACGCGCACACTCTTCACGAAGCGATCGGCGCGGTAGACGTCCCACACCCACACGTCCGACATGGTGATCTCGAAATAGAAGTCGTGCTCTGTGTCGCGACGCTCGAGGCTGACCTCGTTCGCGAGGTAGAAGCGGCGTTCCGTTTCGATCACATACTGAAATTGGCCCACGACATCCCGGTACTCGCGATAGAGCGCGAGCTCAAGCTCCCGGTCGTAGTCCTCGAAAACGTCGTCATCCATGATGGCCCCTATCCTACGGTGAGGCGAAGAGCGCCGCAGGCTGATACACCTCGGTGGCCACCCAGGTGCGCCGGTGGTGCTCGCTCACGCCGTGCTCGCGGATCGCCTCGCGGTGCGCCGCGCTCCCGTACCCCTTGTTGCGATCCCAGGCGTACACGGGCAGCGCCTCGTGCAGCTCGAGCATGTGGGTGTCGCGCGCCACCTTGGCGATGATGGATGCCGCGGACGCGCTCGCGCAGTCCCGGTCGGCCTTCACCACCGGGCGCACGGCGATCGGCCCCGGCCATTGGGGGGTGATGTAGTCGTGCGAGCCGTCGAGGATCACGATCGCCGCGCCGACGTCCACGCCCTGCGCCGCCAGCTCGCCCAGTGCGCGTGCTGCGGCGGTCCCGAGCGCCGCGATGATGCCCCGCGCATCGATCTCGTCGGGCGAGGCGGTGCCGACCGCGCTCCGCGTCACCCAGGCGGCCGCGCGTGCGGCCAGCTCGGGGCGCCTCCGCTCGGTGACGAGCTTCGAATCCTTCAGCCCCTCGGGGATCGCGCCGGCACAGGCATCCAGCATGGCGGCATCGACGACCGTCGCACCCACCGAGACGGGCCCAGCCAGCGCGCCGCGGCCGACCTCGTCGCAGGCGATCACGAGCGGGTGCTCGCGCAGCAGCTCGTGCTCGAGCGACAGCGTGGGAATCATCGCTCGGCCCGCCCCGGCGCCGCGCCGCTGCGCTCGACGCGGCCCAGCGCCCCGGCCCCGGCATCGGCATCGCCGGAGGTCGAGGGATCGGGCACGCCCATGAACACCTCGTCGTGCGTGTCGATGATGCCGAAGCGGCCGAGCGGCCAGGTGATCAGGAATGCGCGGCCGACCACGTTGTCGAGCGGAACGAAGCCGGCGCCGGGCTGATCCTGGTTGTAGCGCGAGTCTTTGGACTGATAGCGGTTGTCGCCGAGCACCCAGAGGGTGCCCTCCGGAACCGTGACGTCGAATGCGAGATCCGACACCTTGGTGACGCCGGTGGGCAGCAGGAGGTACGCGCTCTCGTCGATCGGGGTGCCGTTCACCGTGATGCGGCCGAGGCTGTCGCAGCACTCGACGCGGTCGCCCGGCAGGCCGATCACGCGCTTGATGAGGTGGTCGTTGCTGTCGGGCGCGGTCAGGCCGACCAGCGAGAGCACCCAGTCGATGCCCTCGAGAAACGGCGGGCGCGGCTGACGATAGGTGACGGGCAGCCAGCCGCCCGGGTCGCGGAAGACCACGATGTCACCCCGGTCGTACCCGGTGAAGCGCGGTGTGAGCTCGTCGACGAGGATGCGATCATCGATCTGCAGCGTGTTCTTCATCGATCCCGAGGGGATGTAGAACGAGCGGACGACGAATGTCTTGACGAGAAACGACACGAGCAGGGCGATGAGCACGATCACGACGACGTCGCGAAGGAACACGGCCCAGCCCCGGCTCCGCGATGCGCGGGCGGGTGCGTCGGCCGCGGGCGAGGCCATCTCCGGCTCTGTGGTCATGTCTCCTCGTTGCTCGCCGAAGGCGACGCCGGAGCGCCGCCACTGATCAAGGTTCGCACATTCGCGGCGTCCGCCTCACACCCACACGCGGTGCCGCGCTCGAAACGAAGGCAATGCACAGGTGCCGCGCAGGCATCCCCTGAGAATGCGACAACCCCGCGGGCCGAGGCCCGCGGGGTTGTCGTGGAAGCGCACTCAGTTGACGCGCTTCTCCTTGATCTTGGCCTTCTTGCCGCGCAGCTCGCGCAGGTAGTAGAGCTTCGCGCGACGCACGTCACCGCGGGTGACGACCTCGATGCGCTCGATGATCGGCGAGTGCACGGGGAACATGCGCTCGACGCCGACCTGGAAGCTCACCTTGCGAACCGTGAAGGTCTCGCGCACGCCGTCGCCCTGACGGCCGATGACGACACCCTGGAACACCTGGACACGCGAGCGCGTGCCCTCGATGATGTTCACGTGCACCTTGACGGTGTCACCGGGGCCAAAGGCCGGAATGTCGGACTTGAGGGATGCTGCGTCGACGAAGTCGAGCTTCTGCATGATCGTTCACTCTCTGCAACCCCACACAGGTGGGCGGCGGTGCTAGGGAAAAGTTTGAAGGTGTGTGCCCTCGCGGCTTTCGACGCGCTGTGACCCCCCTGTGGCAGAGTCCTGCTACGGCACAAACAGCTATTCTGCCACGAATCGGCATCGCCGACAAACTCGATTCCCCGCCCGGCCCGCGGCGCACTGCGACGCGCGATGGATGCCGCCGCCAGCACCCCGACTCAGCGCGACGTGCCGTCCGACTCCTCGATCACGAACACGTCGCCGGCCGCAGGCGCGGACCCCGTGGCTGCCCCCTGCGCGGCCTGGCGCGGCGGAACCGACCCGCCCGTGCGTCCCCAGGTTCCCGAGTCGTCGGGGCGCAGGGTGGTGTACCGCAGCGCGATCGGCCGCGTCTCGGCCGAGAGCTGCCGCATCGACGACCAGATCAGCGCAAACCCGGCGATGATCGCGCCCACCAGCACCGGCGCGAACCAGGCGTCTGCATAGAAGCCGACGGCGATCGTCAGGCCGTGCCACACGGTCAGGCCCAGCACGTCCCACCACGATACGGCGCGCGCCGCGCGCACAGTGCCCCGCGCACGGATCAGCAAGGCGATCAGGATCTGCCCGAGAAAGACCGAGGGGCACGCCACGAAGAGCACCCAGAGGAATGCAAGGCCGCCGCCGGTGAACACGCCCCAGCCGATCAGCAGCCACACCGGCAGCACGAGGGCAGCCGGAAACAGCCAGACGAAGAAGCCACGCCGCAGGAACATGCTTCGATGCTACGCCTGCGGCCCGCCCCTGTGGCGCTCGGGGCGAACGCTTCGGGTGCACGCTCAGCCATCCCGACGCGTCGCACGATCCCGGCGACGACGACGCCGCGCCTGCCGCCGCACGGCCGCCGCACGGCCGCCCCTTCGGCACGGCCAGGCACGATCCGGCAAGATAGAAGGCAACCCGAAAGGACCCCCCGATGATCGAGCTGCGCACCCCCGCCGAAATTGAGGCGATGCGCCCCGCCGGGCGCTTCGTCGCCGAAGTGCTCGCCACGCTGCGCGACGAGGTGCGGGTCGGCACGAACCTGCTCGCGATCGACAAGCGCGCGCACGAGATGATCCGCAAGGCCGGCGCCGAGTCGTGCTACATCGACTACCACCCCTCGTTCGGCGCGAGCCCGTTCGGCAAGGTCATCTGCACCTCGGTGAACGACGCCGTGCTGCACGGACTCCCCCACAGCTACGCGCTGCGCGACGGTGACCTGCTCACCCTCGACTTCGCGGTCTCGGTCGACGGGTGGGTCGCCGACTCGGCGATCTCGTTCGTCGTCGGCACCCCGCGCGACGAAGACCTCGCGCTCATCGACACCACTGAGCGTGCGTTGGATGCGGCGATCGCCGCATCGACCATCGGCAACCGCCTCGGCGACATCTCGGCGGCCATCGCGAGCGTCGCGCACGCAGACGGCTACTCGATCAACACCGACTTCGGCGGCCACGGCGTCGGGCGCACCATGCACGGCGACCCGCACGTGCCCAACAACGGCCGTCCCGGCCGCGGGTATCCGCTCAAGCCTGGGCTCGTGGTCGCCCTCGAGCCCTGGCTGCTGCAGACCACCGACAAGCTCGTCACCGACAAGGACGGCTGGACGCTCCGTTCAGCCGACGGCTCGCGCGGCGCGCACACCGAGCACACCATCGCCGTCACCGAAGACGGGCCGATCGTGCTCACCGACCGCGCGTTCCTCGGCGTCAAGTAGTCCGAGGCCCGCGGCCCGCTCAGTCGGCCAGCAGGTCCGGCCGACGTGCGGCCGTGCGCTCGATCTGCTGCTCGCGGCGCCACGCGGCGATCGCTCCGTGGTTGCCGCTGAGCAGCACCGGGGGCACCTCGTGCCCGCGCCAGGCCGACGGCTTCGTGTAGCTGGGGTACTCGAGCAGGCCGTCCTCGTGCGACTCCTCGACGAGGCTCTCGGGGTTGCCCACGACGCCCGGAATCAGCCGGCCGACGGCCTCGATCATGGCCATCACGGCGACCTCGCCCCCGTTGAGCACGTAGTCGCCGAGACTCACCAGTCGCACACGACCCCGACCGGCGGCGTACTCGAACACGCGCTCGTCGATCCCCTCGTAGCGGCCGCAGCCGAAGACGATGTGCTCCTCCTGCGCCCACTCGCGGGCGGTCGCCTGCGTGAACAGCGCGCCGGCGGGTGACGGAAAGACGATGAGGGGTCCGGATGCCTCGGCCGAGGCATCCATCGCCTCGCCCTCGCCCTCGCCCTCGCCCTCACCCTCGGGCAGGATCGCGTCGAGCGCCTCGCCCCACGGCTCGGGCTTCATCACCATGCCGGCGCCGCCCCCATAGGGCGTGTCGTCGACCGTGCGGTGCCGGTCGTGGGTGAACTCGCGCAGGTCGTGGACGCGCACGTCGAGGATGCCCGCCTGCCGCGCCTTGCCGAGCAGCGACACCTCGAGCACGTCGAAGAACGTCGGGAAGATCGAGACGACGTCGATGCGCACGCGCTCAGGCCCCGTCGGTGTGGGCGTCCTCGACGACAGCCGCATCTGCGGCCTCGTCGGCATCGCCCTCGTCGTCGTCGGCGCCGGGGACGGCCTCGAACAGGCCGGGCGGCGGCGTCAGCGTGACGGTGCCCGCCGCGATGTCGACGCTCGGGACGATGGCAGCGACGAACGGCACCATGACCTCGCCGGCGGACGTCTTCACGATGAGCAGGTCCTGGGCGGGCAGGTGATCGACGCGCACGACGCGGCCGATGACCTCGCCGTCTCGCAGCGCCTCGAGGCCGACGAGCTGGTGGTCGTACCAGGCGTCCTCCTCGTTGGAGGGGGCGGCAGGGTCCTGCTCCACCCAGAGGATTGCGCGCACGAGCTCGTCGGCGGTGGTGCGATCGTCGACGCCCTCGAAGAACGCGACCGGGTGGCTGTTCATCCAGCGGAACTCGCGCAGCGTGATCTCTTTGCGATGCCACGGCGAGTTCGCGGGCACCTGCAGCGTGAACACGGCGCCGGGCACGAAGCGGGCATCCGGATCGTCGGTGTAGAGCTCCACCTTGAAGGCGCCCTTGAGTCCGTGGGCCTTGACCAGGCGGCCGACGCGCAGCTGCGTTCTCGGAGCGGAGTCGCTCGACGAGTTCGCGGCAGGCGCTTCGGAGGCTGAAGCTGTGGGTGCGGGCGCCGACGCGGATTCCTCCGCGCCGCGCCCGCTCACGTCGAGCGACACGCCGTTCTCAGTCGACATTTCAGTCTTCGTCAGACACGTCGACGCGAACGCGGCGACCATCGGCGAGGGCCGAGACGAGGGTGCGCAGCGCCTTGGCGTTGCGGCCCGCGCGACCGATCACGCGACCGCGGTCCTCGGGATTCACATGAATCTCGAGGACCTCGGCGCGTGCAGACTGCGTGACCACGATGCGCACGTCGTCCGGGTGGTCGACGATGCCCTTCACGAGGTGCTCGAGTGCAGAAGAGAGCAAGATTACTCGGCCTCGACAGCAGCTTCGGCGGTCTCGGCTGCCTCGGCCTCAGCCTCGGCGGGAGCTTCTGCGGCCTTCTTCTCCACCTTGGGGAGCAGCACCGGCTTCTTCGCGGCGTCGGCCTCGAAGGGAGCCTTGGGCTCAGCGACCTTGACGGTGCTGACGGCGTTCGCGTCGCCCTTGAACTTGCCCCAGTCGCCCGTGAGCTTCAGCAGCGCGGTGACCTGCTCGGTGGGCTGTGCGCCGACGCCGAGCCAGTAGAGCGCGCGCTCCGAGTCGATCTTGATGACCGAGGGGTTCTCGGTGGGGTGGTACAGACCGATCTCCTCGAT
>Ga0116180_1000859_pt1 | contig 26803 bp, 26 predicted proteins | sample AD_UKC073_MetaG_FD_89804 | JGI IMG/M metagenome (GOLD analysis project Ga0116180, IMG submission 89804) | Active sludge microbial communities of municipal wastewater-treating anaerobic digesters from USA - AD_UKC073_MetaG | ecosystem: Engineered > Bioreactor > Anaerobic > Digestate | place: USA... | reverse complement strand
CTTCGGGTCGCTTGATGTTACGACAGCTTTGCAAAAAAACCGCCTCTGTAGCAGAAATAGCAAGAGGAAATTTAGAATTAAATTTGGAATTTATTTAGTCATTGATTTTTATACAGCCTCTTAGGATTATAAATAAAAACATCACCATTATCATAATTGGCACCAATATTACTCGATCCAAGTAAGATGTATTCTCCTGCTTGAGCATAAACATACAGGAAAGTACTGCGCCGCACCTTGTTAACATAGCGATTAGGGTTAGTAGTAGTACCAGATTGCAAATCAAGATTGGCACGGGCACCACTATCTGGATAAGTACTTGGATACAACGACCGACTGCCTTCCGCCTGAGCAGTTGGCGAAGTCAATATATTGAACAGTACAATAATTAAGCCCGCAAGAAAAAAACAAAACCCACGCCAGCGTATCGCAACAGAATATCGGTCTAACATATTTCTATGTACCTTAATTTAGAGAATTACTTTCGTTGATTGCCCAAACAACTCTTAATACAGATCGATGTTGATCTCTTACTTCGATACCAAAGAGCTTGCTTTTATTTCCCCCAACACTCAATGACTCCCCAAAGCCATGCCGGAAGAGTATGCAATAAAATTGCATTACAAATCAATTATTTTACATTGAAATAATTTGATATAAAAAAGCTACATATGACTACATTAAAAAATAAAATTAATAAAATCAATATATTATATAATAAAATCAATAAACTAATAGGCTATTGGACTTTGCTACACGAACAACAATACGACACCAAAATAGCTTGAATGCATGTCTATCGCATTAAAATATTACAGACATATTGCTTCTATACTTGAAATAAGGAGAGGGATTTTCAACTCGCTGCCACGCCGCATTTTTATCAAAAGCCGACATCCTCGACGGAATAGGCTTTTTTCTACGCGACGAGGACCTAACCTGCGCCTTCTTCCGGCATCCGCTTGAGGAACGCGGTGCGTTCGGCGGCGGTTGGAATATGCTCGGCCAGACGCTGATACAACTCTCGCGGAGTTTGCGCCTTGGTGGCCGCTTGGCGCACCAACACCTTGGCGATGGGGCCGAGGTGCACCGCCAATTCTTTCCGGGCGGTTTCCAGCAGATTCTGATCGAACGGCCCCAGCGATCCGCTCATCTGACTTTGCATCAGTGACGAGCTGGCGTGTGTCCCCATCCCCGTAGCCGTGCCGCCCGCCACTGCCCGCATCCGCCGCTGGAACAGCAGACGGTCGGACTCGTCGGGAATGGCAGCGGTCAAGGTCTGCACCAATTCCGCCGGGCTACCGACCTGTTGTGCGGCGCGACGCACCATCACCTTCGCCACCGGTCCCAGCAGTTCGATCAACCATTGTTCAGTCTGAGCCAGCATGGCCGGATCCCAACCCGGCAAAGCGCCCGGCGGCGGCTCCGGGGCCCGGATCGGCGCCACCCGGATCACCGTCGAACCATTGGCCGCAGTATCCCGCTCCACCAGACGCAGATTCTCCAGGGCCGCGACGAACTCGGCGGCGTCCTGAAAACGCTCGGCAGGTCGCTTGGCCAAAGCCCTGTCGAACAGCGTCTCCAACTCGGCCGGCAAACTCGGATTCAATACCGTCGCCCGCCGTGGCGGCTCGTTCAACACCTGATACATCAAATCGCCGGCGCTGCGCCCAGTATAGGGCCGGACCCCCGTCAGCAGTTCGAACAGCACCACACCAGCCGCGTAGAGATCGGCCCGCCGATCGGCCTCCCGTCCGCCGAACTGCTCCGGGGCCATGTAACTGGGAGTGCCGACCGTCATGCCATACTGGGTTATCCCTTCCGTACTCTCCATCCGGGCGATGCCGAAATCGGTCACCTTCACCTGGCCATCCGCCAGCAGAATGATATTGCCAGGCTTGACGTCTCGATGAATCACCCCGCTAGCGTGGGCGTGACCCAGCGCGTGGAGCACCTGCACGATGACCGCCACGGCGTTGGTCAACGGCATCGGCTGGCGTTCCTTGAGATACTCGCGCAATTCGCGGCCCTGCACGTATTCCATAACGATATAGGGCACGCCATCCTGCTCACCGTACTCGAACACGGTCACGATGTTGGGATGCAGACAGCGCCCGGCGGCGCGCACTTCGCGCCGGAACCGCTCCAGCCATTCGGCTCCGTCCGTGCCCTCCAGCAAGCGACGGTGGATGGTCTTGAGCGCAACCCGGCGATCGATCCCTTCATCGTGGGCCAGATAGACCATACCCATGGCGCCGCGACCGATGACGCCGTCGACCCGATAGCGACCGATACGAGGCGGCCATGCACCGCTGTTATCGCCGCTGTCGCTCATGTCATTCGCCCAGCATCTTCATGGCGTTCTCCAGGCTTAGTCGCATGCGGTTGAACGACTGCGACAGCGAGGAGATTTCGTCCTTGCCGGCGCGCACGTACTCCGGCACGTCCGGCTTGCCCATGCTGACATCGGTGGCGATCGAGGCCATCTTGACCACTGGCCGGATCACCACGAAGTGCAACAGGATATTGAGCAGCACCAGCAACAGCAGAAACACCCCGCCCAACAGCATCATGAAGGTGGTGAAAGTCTGCCTGGCCCGTTCCAGCGGCAGAGACATCGGCACCGTGACCACCTGCGCGCCGACGATTTCCCCCAATTTCCAGCCGAAGCCGTTGTTGACGCCGTAGATGTCGGTCATGGTCTTGGGCGCATCCTCGATCTTGCCGTGACAGCTTAGACAGCCCTCGTCGTAAATACCCAGCGGCCGCGCCAGATTGAGCATCCGTCCGGTCGGCGTGTCGCGCTCCACGGTCAGTTCCTTGTGATCGGGATTGTTGCGGAATTCGCGGATGATGTCCGCCTCCCAGTCGCTGGCCCGATCGTTGGGATTGGTCGGATTGAGCACCGCTTCCTTGTAAGTGTACTCGGGGAACTTGGCCCGCAACGCCTTGAACTGCTGGGTTGCGGCATAGGCCGACACCGTCTGAGGCAGGAACTGGCGTTTCATCTGCAGGGTCAACAGCGGCTTGACGTGTTCAGCGGTGTAGGCGCGCGCGCCCAGCGCGCTCTCGATCATGATCCGAGCGTTCTGCAGGACTTCCTCGCGCGCATTCTGCTTGAGCATCTGATCGGATAGATACGCTGCCAACGCCAGGCCGATCGCGAAAGCCAGCAGCAGCACCAGATTGAATTTCATGCGCAAACCCATGGGCGAACTCCTCGGATTCGGTAAGCGGCAGATCGGTCAGTTGGACGACGGGGCAGCGCCAGCCGGAGACTGACAGTTGCGGTTCAGATTGTCGTAAGCCTTGCTGAACCCGACCAGACTGAATGGGACCGAAAAGGACTGGGTAGCAGGCCAAGTCGGCCAGAAGCGCACGTAAAGCGTAGCCTGCCGACCCGCACGTAATTTTTCCACCAGATCGGGCACATCCTGCTCGAACAGCAAGGTCATGTTCTTGGCGGCCAGCTTGTCGCTGCGAAACGGCGGTTCCTTGTCGATCACCAGTTGCAGATCGGCGAACGATGGGTCGATCTCCGATTCGGTCACGGCCAGCAGGCGGCTGCCGTTGAACACCAGGGTGACGGGCGTCGTATCGTAGCCATCCGAAGTGTTCTGGGTTTCGCTGACCAGCAAACAGCGCGATTGACGCGTGACTGGATCGGGCTTGATGACCGCCATCCAGGCTGAAGGCGCGGCATCGGCCACGACAGCGGTGATCAGCAGTCCGCCCGCCAGCCACCGCCGCCAGCCGGTCTTGCCTAACCAGCGTCTTGGGTATTGTTGTCGATCGACCCACACGATATTAGTCCCCCGTTTCGATGGCCCTCATTCGGACTCGCCCCCGCTGTTCCGTCCTTCTTCCCGGCTCCGCGCCTCGGGCGTTCGGTGTATAGTAGGAGCTTAGACAATCACTTCAGGGCGCACCACGATGATCCTAACCGATATCGACGCTTCCGCCAGTATTCTGGCCCAAGTCGACGCCGGACCATGCCAGTTGCGCTTGCGCTGGATGGCGGCGGGACGCGCGCCGGTACTGGTGGACGAGATCGGCACGGTGTTTCAGCCCTGGGAAGTGGAACTGCTGCGTTGGCCACCCGAGATCGAAACGGCCTTGCAGCGCAGTGGCTATCTCCCCGTCCAGCCCCTGGACATGGCGCTGTGGTGCAATTGCGCCGACTGATGCGTTTCAAGATTCGCGCCAAGTCCGATAGAGCGCCCCGCCTCCCGCCGATTCCACCGTCCAACCACCGTCGATTCCCAACATGGATTTCCTCTCCGATCTATTCTCGCTGTTTCTGCATCTCGATCGTCATCTGGCCGAGCTGGCCGGACAATACGGCAGCTGGATCTACGGCATCCTGTTTCTGCTCGTATTCTGCGAAACCGGGCTGGTGGTGACGCCGTTTCTGCCCGGCGACTCGCTGCTGTTCGCCGCCGGCTCGCTGGCCGCCATCGGCTCGATGAACATCCACCTGCTGTTCCTGTTGATGGCGACCGCCGCCATCCTCGGCAACACCGTCAATTACACCGTCGGTCGCCTTCTGGGCGAAAAAGCCTTCACCCCCAACGCCCGCATTCTGAAACAGGATTACCTGCACCGCACCCACCGCTTCTTCGAACGCCATGGCGGCAAGACCATCGTCATCACCCGCTTCGTGCCGCTGGTCCGCACCTTTGCGCCCTTCGTGGCCGGCGCCGGCGGCATGAGCTACGGCCGCTTCCAGGCTTACAACGTGGCCGGCGGCATCGTCTGGACCGCCTCATTCCTGTATGGCGGCTATTTCTTCGGCAACCTGCCTGTCGTCAAGCAGAACTTTTCCCTGGTCATCCTGGCCATCATCGTGCTCTCGCTCATGCCCGGCGTCATCGAATACTGGCGTCATCGCCGGGCTGGCTCCGATGCGGCAGCCCCATAGTTTGCAAGCTCCATCGGCAGGGTATAATCGGCCGGCATGACGACGACGGCCACCCCGTCAGGGCAGCGCGCAACCGCGCCGGTCGCCATCCGACCGGGCGAATCCGCGCCGCTGCCATACCAGAACCACGCAATGATCACCCACTGCACTTAGACCAACGGAGCCTAAGCTATGAGCCACACCTGTCGCATCGAACTGGATGGAAAATCCTACGATTTTCCGACCGTAGAGGGAGCTGAAAACGAACTGGCAGTCGATATCAGCAACTTCCGCGACCGCACCGGCTACATCACGCTGGACGACGGTTACGGCAATACCGGCTCCTGCACCTCCGCCGTCACCTACATCGATGGCGACAAGGGCATCTTGCGTTATCGCGGCATCCCCATCGAGCAGCTGGCCCAGCACAGCTCCTTCGTGGAAACGGCCTGGCTGGTCATCTGGGGTCGCCTGCCCACCGAAGATGAACTGGAACGCTTCAGCCGCCGGCTCACCATGAACCAGATGATGCACGAGAGCCTGCGCAGTCACTTCGAAGGTTTCCCGCCCAACGCCCACCCGATGGCCATCCTGTCGGCGATGATCAACGCCATGGGCTGCTACGAACCGGAGATGATGGAGATCGAAGACGAGACCACCATGGAAAGGGCGGCCGCCCGGATCATCTCCAAAGTCCGCACCATCGCGGCTGCCAGCTACAAGATGTCCATTGGCCAGCCGTTGATGTATCCGCATCCAGAGTACAAATATTGCGAGAACTTCCTGCACATGATGTTCTCGATCCCCTATCGCGAATATTGGCCGGCGCCGGAAGTCAGCCGCGCGCTCAACCTATTCCTGATCCTGCACGCCGATCACGAGCAGAACTGCTCGACCAGCACGGTGCGCATGGTCGCCTCCAGCCAAGCCAACATGTTCGCCAGCTGTTCGGCCGGGGTGTGCGCATTGTGGGGACCGCTGCACGGCGGCGCCAACGTCGCAGTGATCGAGATGCTGGAATTCATCCATCAATCCGGCATGAAGGTCTCGGAATACGTCGATCGGGTGAAGAAGAAGGACACCAAGCTGCGGCTGATGGGCTTCGGCCATCGGGTCTACAAGAATTTCGACCCTCGCTCCAAGATCCTCAAGGACGCTGCCGACAAGATGCTGGAGCGCCTGCACATCAGCGATCCGTTGTTGGACATCGCGCTGCAGATGGAAGACGCCGCCCTTCACGACCCCTACTTCATCGAACGCAAGCTCTACCCGAACGTGGACTTCTACAGCGGCATCATGCTGCGGGCGATGGGCATTCCGCTGAATATGTTCACGGTTATGTTCGCCATGGGTCGTATCCCCGGCTGGATCGCCAACTGGAAGGAAATCCACGACAATCCCAAGTCGCGCATCTACCGGCCGCGGCAGATCTACACCGGCAACACCATCCAGGACTACGTGCCGATGGATCAGCGGAAATAAGCACCGCTGCGTTTTGAACGACCGCTCGCGGCAAGCCCGATCGCATGCAAGGCGATGCGGGCCGCGAGCGACTCGGCGGCTCAGGCTTGGCCGCCGTTGGCGCCCCGACCGTTATCCGTATGCGGCGTCAGGCTGATCAAGGTCCAGCCAGGCAAAGGCTGCACCGACTCCCCGGTCGAGAACACCCGTAACGCGCCTTTGGGATCGAGCGCGAACAAGGGAATGGCTCGGTCGCCCCATTTGTCGCGGAACGCCGTGAAATCGAAATTGGCGGTCAACGGCGTCACCCGAAGAGTATCGCCCTGATCCAGCCTGGCCTGTAGGCTATCCAAGGTCGTCTGCTCGCCGAACAGCCGCGGAATGCGATAGGACGGGATCATTCGGGCGCGATTGGTGCTGTCGCGCTCTTCATCCAAGCGCAAAGTATAGACCCGATGAGCGCCGAACAGCGGCCGGTAGTACAACCCCGCCAAGGTATTGCGCTCGGACCAGCGCGACATCGCCAGCAGCATCCCGACACCGGTCAAATCTAGATAAGTGTCGGCGTGCTCGGACAGCACGTTGCCATGGTAGACCGGAATGCCGGCCATGCGGGCGATACGGATGTTTTCCCAGATCGGATCGGCCAGGATCACCGGGGCATCGCGCTCACGCAAGGTCTTGGCAACCGCGCGCGCCACTGGGTTGCCGCCCACGATCAAGACACCTCGCGGCGGCGGCGCAGCCACACCCAGCCGACGGACCACGGCCTTGGCGGTTAGACTCTGCAGCGTCACGGTAACCACGATGACCAGAAAGGTCAGGGCGGCCAGTGTCGGAGCCTGAGTATAACCCAGCCGCTCCAGTTGCAACGCGAACAGGGCCGACACGGCGGCGGCCACGATCCCGCGTGGAGCGATCCAGGCCAGCGCCGCCTTGCGTCGCCAGTCCAGCTTGGAACTCGCCGTGGCCAGCCAGACAGCGGCCGGTCGGGCTACGAACAGGATGACCAGCAAAACCCCGATCGTGCCCCACCCCAGGTCGGCGAACGAGCGCAGATCGATTCGAGCCGCCAATACGATGAACAGCACCGAGATCAGCAGCAAGGCCAGGGTTTCCTTGAAATCGAGGATATCGTCGATGACAAGGTTGCGGCTATTGGCCAGCCACAGCCCCATGACCGTCACCGCCAGCAGGCCCGATTCGGCGGCGAGCGCATTGGACAGGGTGAACACGCTCAAGACCAGCGCCAAGCTGGCGACTCGATGGAGATAGTCGGGCAGCCATTGGCGGCGGAGCAGCAGCGTCAACATCCAGGCCCCGGCCCAACCGAACAGAGCACCGGCGATCACGGTTGCGCCAAACATCAGAACGGTATGCTGATACTGCTCGGAAAGCGTGAACTCGAACACCAGCACCGCCAGCAATGCGCCGAGCGGATCGATCAGAATGCCTTCCCAGCGCAGGATATTGGCCACTTCGCGCTCGGGACGCACGCTGCGCAACAGCGGAACTACGACGGTGGGACCGGTCACCGAGACCAGCGCGCCGAATAGCAGCGCCAGACTCCAGGGCAGATCGGTGAAGAAGCGGGTCGCCAGCGCGATGATCAACCAGTTGACCAGCGCACCGAAGGTGACGAGATTGCGCACGACCCGGACCTGACTGCGAATTTCCGCCACCCGCAGGGTCAGCGCACCTTCGAACAGGATGACCGCCACACCCAGCGACACCATTGGGAACAGCAACTGGCCGAACAGCGCATCGGGATCCAGCCAGCCGGTGATCGGTCCTGCCAACAAGCCTATCGCCAACAGCGGCAAGATCGCCGGCAGATGCGTCCACCAGGCCAGCCATTGCGCGCCGATGCCGATCAATAGGATGACAGCCAGCATCAGCGGGATGGTGTCGTGCATAACAAGCCTCCGGAAAGGTGGCCAGCGACCTGGATCAGGTGCAGGATGGGCGCGGGAGCGAGGCGGGAGACCGTTCGGAACAGGCGCGAAGATGGATCAGGCTGGGCGGGGTCAATTCAAGTCGGGGTTACGGAAATAGCGCGCGCCCCAATCGGCCTGGGTCGATACGCCTTTCTCGTTCAGACGATAAACCTTGATGCTGGGATCGCTGGAGGTATTGGCCGGCGACCCGGTGGCGATGAAGCTGTTCAGTTTGCGCGGATCGCGGAAAATCAGTACCTGCCGGTAGGGTTTGACCGTGGATTTGGGATCGATATCGGTCCGTGCCAATTGCATGTAGGTCGGCTTGCCCCGCTTGTCGAATACGACTCCAAGTCCGTGCGTTTCGGCCAATACGGCATTCAGGCCATTGATTTCGAACACGCCGTAACCGGCGGCGTTCTCGACCTCGCTCTGCGCGGAGGGTTTCAGCTTGTAGAGCTGTCGCAAGGTTTGTGCGCGAACCTTGAGGATGGCCTGTTGCTGTTCCTGCTTGGCTTTTTCGCTGAGCTTGCTGGTGGATTGCTGGGACGCGGCGACTTTGGGGGGGGTGGGCGGCGGCGTGCTGGCGCAGCCTCCTAACAGACCTGCCAACAGCACGCCGCTGACGACGACCATCCCCCACTGCTGCATCCCCTTGTACGACCACTGCACCGCATTCGACTCGGTCATGAACCTAGTCATCATCGGCGGATTGCAGATAGACCGTCACGTTGAAGCGATCCTGGGGATAGAGGATGCGTGCTTTCTCGTACGCTTCGTCTTCATCGACGGCGGCTATCGCATCCTCGATGACCGAACCACCGTCGAGCGGCGAGGCATAGACCAGATAAAGAACGGGCTGATATGGGGTCGAGCGTTGTTCGTGCATGCTTTCACCTTGATCGGGCGAGTGACTGTTCCTGCAACGGGAAATTTCAATGCTATCGCATGTGCGCGGATGCCGCCAGACCTTGCCTTAGCTCCATCTATTCCAACAAGGCATTCGGCATCCTCGTCAGGTCATGATCGATTGGCGCGCGTATCCGGCAGCCGATCAAGTCCGTCCTCGACGATTCGGATCGGTCCGGCGCTCGACCTCACGCCGTATGGGTCGCGGCGGCCGGTTCTTGGCCTCGTCGCTAAAGCGGAAACGGCCGGCCAGCACACAACCTTTCATGCCCGGATCGCAGGCGCGTCCCTGAACATGCTGGCACATCCCGTTGAGTTCGTGTGGACAACCCCAACCGCCCATTAGGCTTTTCCTCTCTCAGCTGATCTCTCATGGGGTGCACTGTAAGCCGAGCGCTCGAAAAATTAAATCCTTGCACGAATGATATTGAGTTGTGCCAGTTTCGTTTATGCGCAAAAATTTCACATAAACGCGTAAAAATTACCAACGACCCATGATTATCACTTCTGCGAGGCATCCATCCATGCAAACGATGCGATTCAATTTTCGCACCCTGTGCCGTAACGCGGCCGAACGGGGAGGTCAGATGCAGCGACGATTGCTGGATGCGCTGGACGCGCGGCACACGGTCAAGACCCTGCCTGAATTCGGCATCGAGCGCGCGGCGCAATTGGCCGGCTGCACCGCCAACCACATCCGCAATCTGGAAACCCGCGGCGATTTGCCCGACCCACGACTGGTGGAAGCCGGCTCGACCCAACGCCGCATTTACAACTACAATGAAGTCAATCATATTCGTGACATCATCGGCAAGCGGCCCGGTCGGCCCGTCGGAGCCCATTGTGTGCGGGTGGTGTTCTCCAACCTCAAAGGTGGAGTGGCCAAAACGACTATGTCGTTGCACTTCGCTCAATATCTAACCCGCGAAGGTTACCGCGTGTTGTTGGTCGATGCCGATCCACAGGCCACCATTACCGGCGCGTTCGGATTCATTCCCGATCTCGATCTCGGCGACGGCGACGATCTGTTCCCCGCCCTGACCGAAGCGCCCGAACGTCTGGCCAGCGCGATCAAACCGACGCATTGGCATAACCTCGACCTGGTTCCGGCCCGGCTGGCGCTACAATACACCGACTGGAAACTGTCGCAACCGGAAGAACGCCAGAACGAAGCGCTGGGACCGCCTCCCGTACGCTTGCACCGCGCGCTGAAAACGGTCGAGGATGACTATGACGTCATCGTGGTGGACACCCCGCCATCGCTGGGCATGCTGTCGCTGAGCGCCATCGCCGCTGCCAGCCTGATCATCATGCCCATCGTTCCCCACATGTACGATATTTCGTCCAGCGTGCAGTACTTTCGGATCCTGGAGCAACTCTGTGCCCTGTACGAGCGGGAAATCAACGTCCAGCGGCTCAACATTCTGTTGACCAAAGTAGATGCCAGCACTGAAACCCTGAACAACATCGCAGTCATCAACGGCGCTTACGGCGAACTGATCCTTAGCAATCGCATGGGCCTGACCAAGGAATTGCAGAAATCGGCCAGCGATCAGGTCAGCATCTATGAAATCGATCAGCCGCGCGGCTCCCGCGACACCTACAACCGCGCCATCATGATGCTGGATGGCGTCAACGCCGAAATCCTGCTGGCGGTGCGGCAAATCTGGCAACAGGAAATCCTGAGCGGGATCGAAGCCCGCGAAACACCGCAGGGGAGGACATCGGCATGAGCCGTGGCAAATCGCTTAAAAGCCTTGGCGACTGGATCGGCGCGGGCGGCCACAGTTTCGATGGCAGTCTGCTCAACGCCGACAGCGACGTCAGCGCCATGCAGCAGCTCGACCTCGATCAACTGATCGCGGGCCGCTATCAACCGCGCCAACGAATCGATGAGGCGTATCTGGCCGAACTGGAACAGAGCATCCGCCAGTTCGGCATGATCGAACCCCTGGTGGTGCGGCCGCTGGCGGACGGAACCTACGAGATCCTGGCCGGCCACATGCGCTGGCAGGCTGCGCGTCGGGCCGGTCTCAATCAGGTGCCAGCCATCGTGCGCACCGCCGATGATCGCACCGCTGCCGCCATCGCCCTGGTGGAAAACCTGCTACGCCGGGATTTGAATCCGATCGAGGAAGCGCGGGCGCTCCGGCGGTTACGCGAGGAATTCGGGCTCAATCAGGAGCAGCTGGCAGAGACGCTCAACGTTTCCCAGTCGGCCATCAGCCGGATGCTGGGCTTGCTGAGCCTGGACCCGGCGGTGCAGAGCCAGATCGAAGAGGGGCAGTTGGAAGCGGGTCACGGCAAGGCGCTGCTTGGGCTGGCGCGCGAGGCGCAGATCCGCCTGGCCGAACAAGCCATCCGCGACGGTTGGAGCGTGCGAGAGCTGGAACGTCGCCGGACGGCCTTGTCCGACCCGCCTCAGCCGCGCATACCAACACCGCGCGATCCCGATCTGGTTCGGCTGGAAAAGCGTCTGCAGGAACAACTGGCGGCCCCGGTGCGGCTACGTTATGACGCGGGCCGCGGTCGCGGGAAGATCGAAATCGGCTTCAACAGCCTGGAGGAATGCGACGGCATTCTGGATCGTCTGGGACTGCGGGAAGCGGACTGCTGAATACCGCCAAAATATGCCACGTGGCATAAAGTGGGAAAATGTGCCGTGGAAAAATATGCCACGTGGCATATTTTGCAGGCTCGATATTCCTCACCGCCGCCCAGACTTCAACCGCTCGGCTATTCCACGGCCAGACTGCTGAACGGCAAATAGTCGACGGTATCGCCAAGCGCAATGCCGCTGCAATCTTCCGGCAACTCGACCAGCCCTTCAGCCCAGGACAGCGAAGACAAGGCCCCGGAACTGTTGCTACGGTAGAGACTGGCCAACGGACCTCGCGTCGCATCGTTCCGCAGCCGAACCCGCAGCCACTCGCGACGACCGGGCTTGCAGCGGAAAGAAAAGTCGGCGGTAACCCGTAGCCGCAACGGTTCGGCGGGTACCGCACCCATTCGCTTCAACAACAACAGCCGAGCGAACATGAGCAGGGTGACCATCACCGATACCGGATTGCCGGGCAATCCGATCACCATGCAATCCTGAATCTGCCCGAACGCCACGGGTTTGCCCGGTTTGATCGCTAGCCGCCAGAATGCGATTTCGCCCAATTCAGCGATCACATCCTTAACCAGATCGGCCGTACCGACCGAGACGCCGCCAGAGGTCAGCACCACATCGTGGCTGGCGGCCGCATCTTGGAAAGCGGTCAACAGCCTTGCCCGTTCGTCGCGCAAGATGCCCAGATCGGTCACGGCACAGCCCAGTCGCCGCAAAAAGCCGATCAGCGTGTAGCGATTGGACTCGTAAATCGCGCCCGGCGGCAACGCCACCCCAGGCGCGTGCAGCTCATCGCCGGTCGAAGCCACCGCGACCCGCAAGGGCCGCACGACCTCCAGCGCGGCGATCCCCTGGCCCGCCGCCAGCGCGACATCCTGCGGACGAAGGCGCAAACCTCGCGGCAACAGCACCGTCCCGGCCTGCACATCCTCGCCACATCGGCGAATGTTTTCCCCCGGCTGGAGCCGGGCCGCCACCGCAGGCACGACTTCGATCCAACTCCGGTCCGGAGCGATGGCGCACTGTTCCTGCATGATCACCGCGTCGGGTCCGGTCGGCATGACCCCACCGGTGGTGATTCGCACCACCGTGCCAGGCGGAACCGTCCCAACATATGGATGCCCCGCCAACGACTGCCCGACTACCGGCAGACGGGTTGCGGCATCCGTTTGCAAATCGCCGCGATAGAGGGCAAAGCCATCCATCGCCGAGTTGTCGTGTGGCGGCACATCGAGCCGAGCCACCACATCGGCCGCCAGGATCCGGCCATAGGCATCGAGCAAAGGAACGCTGACGGTCTCGCGCAGTGGCTGGATACGGTGGAGGGCGGCGGTCAGCGCCTCGGCCAAGGTCAATAGACGATCGTGAACGCCAAAGCAGTCGATTTCGTTCATGGCTATTCTCAGAATGGGCGGATAAGGATTCGGCGCAGATTCGCCACGGGGTGGCTCGACCACGATGTGAATGGTCACACGACCCTGGCAGAATGACTGGCGCCGGCCAGTGGAGCATTGCGAATCCGCAATGCAAAAAATCCGACGCGATGCCACCCTGGCCCTACGCCTACGGTTAATAATTCCTTGCCGAATGCCGAGTCGCTTCCCACACGGCGTCCGTCTTCGCCGACAGCGCGCTAAACGGTGAATGCCTGCTCCGCGTTCTTGCGACAATTTGCCACAGATCCCACTCGGCGACGGCGACTTACCATACGGCTGCTGCACAGCGACTCTGCGCAGCGTGGTTCAACTCGACCCAGGAGCATTTCGAGATGTGGCGTTCCTTCAGCCCATTCGTTCGCGACGCCCGGTCGTTGCAGCGCATCGGCGACAAACCCGGCGGTTTGCGCCGAGAGGTCATCGTCATCGTGCTGGTCAAACTGGCGCTGCTGGCGTTCATCAAGGTGGCGTTCTTCAGCGCGCCGCCACCCAACGGGCCGGAAGCGCAAGCCCAGCATCTATTGGGCCAACGGACATCGCCCGTCTCCCTCACCCAAGGTAAGACCTTATGATATCCGATACGGTCGTCGAACTGTCGCGGTTACAGTTCGCGCTTACTGCCTTATATCACTTCCTGTTCGTGCCGCTCACTTTAGGGCTGTCGTTCCTGTTGGCCATCATGGAGTCGGTCTACGTCATGACCGGCAAACCGGTCTATCGGGACATGGTGCGCTTCTGGGGCAAGCTGTTCGGCATCAATTTCGCGCTGGGTGTCGCCACCGGCATCACCATGGAGTTTCAATTCGGCACCAACTGGGCCTACTACTCGCACTACGTCGGCGACATCTTCGGCACCCCGCTGGCGATCGAAGGGCTTATGGCGTTCTTCCTGGAATCCACCTTCATCGGCCTGTTCTTCTTCGGCTGGGAGCGCCTGAGCAAGCTCCAGCATCTGATCGTCACCTGGCTGGTGGCGCTCGGTTCCAATCTGTCGGCGTTGTGGATTCTGATCGCCAACGGCTGGATGCAGAATCCGGTGGGGACGGTGTTCAATCCGGACACCATGCGGATGGAAATGACCAGTTTCAGCGAGCTGCTGTTCAATCCGGTCGCGCAGGTGAAATTCGTCCACACGGTCTCCGCTGGCTACGTCACCGGGGCCATCTTCGTGCTGGCCATCAGCGCCTGGTATCTGCTCAAGCGCCGTGATCTGGGCTTCGCCCGCCGCTCCTTCGCCATCGCCGCGGCCTTTGGGCTGGCCTCGACTCTGTCGGTGATCACTCTGGGCGACGAAAGCGGCTACGAGCTGGGCGACGTGCAACAGGTCAAGCTGGCAGCGATCGAGGCGATGTGGGAAACCGAGCCTGCGCCGGCCTCTTTCACCCTGTTCGGTTTTCCCAACGACGACACCATGACCACCGATTACGCCGTGCAGGTGCCTTTCCTGCTGGGCCTGATCGCGACCCGATCGCTGGACAAGCAGGTGCTGGGCATCAAGGATCTGATCGAGCATAACGAAGGGCGCATCCGCAAGGGCATGGACACCTACGCGGCGCTGGAGCGCTGGCGGGCCGGCCAACGCGACGATGCGACCAAAGCGATCTTGCTGCAACCACAGAACGATCTGGGCTATGCCCTGCTGTTGAAGAAATACACTCCACAGGTGACCGACGCCAGTCCGGCGCAAATTCAGCAAGCCGCCCGCGACACCATTCCCAAGGTCGCGCCGCTGTTTTGGAGCTTCCGCCTGATGGTGGCCTTCGGCTTGTGGATGCTGCTGCTGTTCGTGCTGTCGTTCTATTACTGCGCCCGCCGCACGGTCGAGAACCAGCGTTGGCTGTTGTGGGCGGCGGTGTTGAGCCTGCCGCTGCCCTGGCTGTCCGCCGAACTGGGCTGGGTCGTGGCCGAATACGGTCGGCAACCGTGGACCGTTTCCGGAACCTTGCCGACCCACCTGTCGGCTTCGACTCTCAGCATCGGCCAAATCAGCTTCAGCCTGAGCGGTTTCGTACTGTTCTATAGCGCACTGCTGGTCGTCGAGATGTTCCTGATGATCAAGTACGCCCGGCTGGGTCCCAGCAGCCTGGGAACGGGGCGCTATCACTTCGAAACCCGCGACGCGGGTCAAGCCAGCCTGGCCGCCGCCAGCCCGCACGTCTAGGAGCACCGCAACATGGCTGAATTTGCCGCTTTCCTGCTGAGTTACGAAACCCTGCGCGTCATCTGGTGGCTGTTCATCGGCATTCTGCTGATCGGCTTCGCCATCACCGACGGTTTCGATCTGGGAGTCGGTGCGTTGCTGCCGTTCCTGGGCCGCACCGACGAGGAACGCCGGGTCATCATCAACGTGATCGGGCCGACCTGGGAAGGCAACCAGGTCTGGTTCGTGCTGGGCGGCGGCGCGGTGTTCGCCGCCTGGCCGGCGGTGTACGCCACGGCGTTTTCCGGCTTCTTCATCGCTCTGATCCTGACCCTGTTTGCCTTGATCCTGCGACCGGTCGGCTTCGATTACCGCAGCAAGCTGCACGATCCACGCTGGCGCAACTTCTGGGATTGGGGGTTGTTCGTGGGTGGATCGGTCCCGGCGCTGGTGTTCGGCGTGGCGTTCGGCAATCTGCTGCTGGGCGTTCCGTTCCACTTCGACGCCGATATGCGCTCCTACTACACCGGCAGCTTTTTCGGTCTGCTCAACCCGTTCGGGCTACTGGCCGGCATCGTCAGCTTATCCATGCTGGTCATGCACGGAGCGATCTATCTGCAATTGCGCACCGAAGGCGACATCCAACAGCGGGCACAGCAGATGGTGGCGCTGGCCACCAAGGTTTTCATGGGGGCTTTTGCACTGGCCGGGGTCTGGCTACTGCTCGGCGTAAGCGGCTATCGGCTGGAGAGTTTCCCCGGCGTCGATGCGCCGTCCAATCCGCTGGCCAAGACCGTCGTGCGCGATGGCTGGGCCTGGGCGATGCAGTACGTTCACCATCCCTGGATGCTGTTAGCCCCGATCATGGGCTTCGGCGGCGCGGCGCTGGCTTGGCGCTGCAGTCAGCAGCAGCGGCCTGGGCGCGGCTTCATCGCCAGTTCGCTGGCCCTGGCCGGGGTGATCCTGACCGCTGGCTTCAGCCTGTTTCCCTTCATCATGCCATCCAGCTCCGATCCCAACAGCAGCCTGACCGTCTGGGACGCCACTTCCAGCCATCTCACCTTGAAATGGATGTTCGGCGTGACTGTGGTGTTCCTGCCGATCGTGCTGGCCTACACCTCGTGGGTATTCAGCAAGCTGCGCGGCACGATCACGGTGGCGCAGATTCGCGCTGCCGATAAAGCGATGTATTGAGGCAACCGGAGAGCAACCGACATGTGGTATTTCACTTGGATCCTGGGCGTTTTGCTGGCCTGTTCGTTCGGCATCATCAACGCCTTGTGGCTGGAACAGTCCGGTTTCCCGGACGAAGCGCCCGACGATGACCCTGGCGTCGACTGAGGCGCGTCGTTCATTCCTCGCCGTCGGCGATACGGCGCAGGGCCACGCGATCGCATTGTTGAATCTGCGCACCGCGATCGCGCAACAAGCCCTGTCGCCGCAGTTCGGCAATGGTGCGGCTGACGGTTTCCGTCGTCAGCCCCACCATTGCCCCGATATCTTCGCGGCTGAACAGCTGCAATTGGTCGCCTTCGTCGGGACAAGCCAGCCGCAGCAACAGCCGCGCCACCCGTTGGCGGGCGGTGCCGCTGGTGAATTGAGTCAACCAGGCGTCGGCTTCGCTCAGGGCCTGTTGCCAACGCGCCATCAGTTCCCGATGCAGGCGCGGTTGCTGACGGCTCAGCTGTTCGACCACCTCGACTGGGATCGCGCAGACCTCGCATTCGGACAAGGCCACGGCGTCGTGTTGATAGGGCTGCCGCACCAGCGCTTCCAACCCGAGCGCATTGCCGTCCCGCAACAACCGTACGATGCGCTGGCTGCCATCGGGTAGATATTGCACCAACTTCATCACACCGCTGCGCAAGGTAAACAGCATGTTGCCCCGTTCGTTCATGTGGTACAGCGCATCCTGCGGAGCCAGGGCGACATCTTTGATGGGTTGGTGGATATGCGGAAAATCACTTTCTTCCAGTCCGGCGAACAGCGCCGAGTTGCGAACCGCGCAATAGCGACACTTCGCTTCACCCAACCAAATCGCATGCAATGAAATCGGTTTCATAAGATCATCCGCATTGGCGCGTTACGGTCATGTTTCGGAAATATCGAAACGACAGTTTATCCGACCCTAAGCGTCCCAGGTGTTGAATGTTTCGCAGGTCTTGACGGAGGCAGTCACGTGAAAATCGCAGTTACCAGCCAGAATCGCCGCACGGTCACCGACCACGCCGGTAAATGCCGCAAGTTCTGGGTTTACGACATTGACCAACAGCAGATTACGGGCAAGACTTTGTTGGAGCTGCCGCTCGAACAATCCTTTCACGAGGCTCCACCCCACGAACCGCACCCCCTGGACCACGTGCAGGTTCTGATCTCGGCCAGCATCGGACCGGGACTGCATCGACGGCTCACCGCCAAGGGCATCGCGGCGCTGGCGACCTCGGAAACCGATCCCGATCAGGCCGTCGCCGCCTATCTGCAGGGAACCTTGCCGCTCATGGCCATTGCCTGCACGGACAATCACGGTCCGGACGAGCACGACCACCATCACCACCAGTCCTGAATCTTCGGCCCAGTTCCGCCTGGGCCGCGTGAGAACCGCCATGAATTTCGACGACAAGGCCCAGACCTGGGACGCCGACCCGATCAAACAGGAGCGCGCGCGCGCTGTCGCCGCCGCCATGCGCCAGCGCATTCCGCTGCGGCACGACTGGCACGCACTGGAGTACGGCTGCGGAACCGGCCTGCTGAGCTTCGCCCTGCTCTCCGATTTTGCCCAGATCACCCTGGCCGACAACTCCACTGGGATGTTGGCGGTGCTGGATCAGAAGATCGCCGCCGCCGGGGCGAGCCACTTGCAATCCCTGGCGCTCGATCTGTCGACCGACGCGCTCCCCGCTGCGCGCTACGATCTGATCTACACCCTGTTGACCATGCACCACGTCGCCGACATCGATCGATTGCTGCGAGCCTTTCATGACCTGCTGCAACCGGGCGGCTGGCTGGCCATCGCCGATCTCGACGCGGAAGACGGTTCGTTCCACGGTCCCGGTTTCGTCGGCCATAACGGTTTCGATCGGCCCACCCTGCAGAACCAATTGGTGGCTGTCGGATTCGACTCGATCGATTTTTCCACCTGCTATGTGATGAAAAAACCAAGCGACCAGGGTATGCGCGACTATCCGCTGTTCCTGGCGGTCGCAACCCGGAGCTAAGGCCAGCGGCAGAACATTCGCCAGCGCGCTGCCCGGCCGTGATTTCACCCGACGGAGGTCATCGCCATGTCCACGACTGCTCAAACTCTCGATATCGGCGTCCTGAAGCGCTTGAAGATCCGTTGTATTTCCGAAACCGGTTGGTTCGACAACGCCACCGTGTTCGGCGACATCATGAAGGCGGGCGGCGCTGAGAGCGATCAATACCGCATTCCCTGGCCACCGTTCGGCGCTTTGCATGCCGACAATGCTGCAGGCTTTTCCGCCCTGCTGGAAGCCGAAACGACAGACGGCGTCATTCGCCGGCTGCTGTTCGACACCGGCTGGAATCCCGCCTGGATGGATCGCCGCTTTACCGAAGAAGGCATCGACGAACTGCTGCGCCAGGGTCAGATCGAAGCCCTGATTATCAGCCATGAGCATTTCGATCACTTCTGGGGAATCGGTTCGACATTGCGGCATTGTCCCGATCTCACGATCTACGTCCCCGAAGGTTTCCATCCTGCCGGTTTCACCCACATCCAGCAGCAGGGCCATACCGGTCGGGTGATCACCGTCGCCAGCGATCAACCGTTGATCCTGTTCCCCGGACTGGCCCTGACCAGCTTCCCGATGCACACCTTGCTGCAGGTCGATGGAGAAAATGTCCTGTACGCTCATCTGCAGGATCAAGGGCTGGCGATGGTAACCGGTTGCGGTCACGGCGGGGTGCTCAATCTGCTGGATTACGCCCGCCGGACCTTCACCGGCGGCGAGCGGATTCATGCGATCTATGGGGGGTTGCATATTGCGCCGCTGGAAGACTGGGACGAATCGCGAGAACAGCTCGTCAAGACCCTGAGCCGCTACGGTATCGCCAAGGTGGCTTGCAACCATTGCACCGGTCGCACCGCCGTCGAGAAGATGCAGGCTTTGGGATTGCCAGTCGTACACGGAACCGCCCGGCACGGTTCGCAAACGACTTTATTCCTGGGTAACGGCGACAGCCTGGAACTGGGGTAAGCACAGAGGTCAAAATTCATCCCCTCTACGTTTACCGCTGCCTGCAACACTCATGACATCATTCGTTTCATTTCGCCATCGTCTGGGAAGGTGGTGGATTGGGTCGATCCTGCTGCTGATCTGCGCCGGTCCAATAGCGGGCCTGGCGCAGGACACCCTGACTCTGCTGGCGCCCAGCGACCCACTCAAAGCCGCCGAACGCCAGAACGCCACCCGGCAGACGCTGGCCGCACAGCGCCAATCGATCGATCAACTGCGACAGGACATCGCCCAGCTCAACGCCGAACAGCCCGTCAAATTGTCCGCGCTGGCCAGCGAGTCCGTCAGCGCCACCCAGGTGGAACAGGCCCGTCTCGATAGCGACGCCATTCGCCTGAAGCAGGAGGAGTTGCAAACCGGCATCGAGGTCGCCAAGCGCCAGATCAAAACCTTGCGCCAAGCGATTCCGAGTCTGGAAGCGCAGGAACAGTTACTGAAGAACCCCGCCAAGGACGGCCCGGTCATCGGCAATCGCGCCGAACAGTTGGCACAACTGCGCATGACACTGGAGCAGCGTCGCACCGATCTCCAGCTCGAACAGGATAGCCTGAAGAACCTAGAGGAATGGCTGGCCTTGCTCGACCAGCGCCGCGTTCTGGCCAACCAGTGGCGCGCCCAGATGGAAGAACTCCATCTGCAACAGCAGGCGCAACAACGGCAGGAAGCGCAACAAGACTACGCAACGCGGCTGGAAGGCGAACAGCAGAAACAATTGAGCAAGGCCGAGGAACTGCGCAGCCGCCTGCAACGACAAGGCGAGAAGCTGTCGATGGCGCAGCGCACCCTGCTGGAAACCGAAATCCAGTCGTCCGAGGCGCGCGCCAAACTGTTGCGCTGGGATATCCGGCAGGCCGCTATCGGCGATGAGTTGGCCAATTGGGAAGGCTTGATCGACGCCAAAGACGCCGATCCACGCCGCCTGCAGGAAGGCATTCGCCGCCTGACCGCGTTGCGCGGTGAACTTCGCGAAGCCAGCAGCGTACTCGACGACCATCTCGAGCGGCTGGCACAGCGACAAGCGGAATCGGCCGCCTGGAAAGCGGACAGCGCAGCCGATTCCAGCAATTATCGGCGCGGCCGGGAGATTCTGGCGGCCATGGCGGAGGAGTTGCGTCAACGTCAAGACACCGTCCGCACACAGAGCGAACGGCTAGAGCGGCTGCGGGAGCGCCTGGAAGCGACCTACCTGCAGCGCGCCAATCAGGATCTGCTGGCGCGCGAGCCGGCGTTATCGGCCATACCGGGCCAATGGTCCGCCACCCTGACGGAACTGGGCAACACACCCCGTGTGCTGGCGCATCAGCTGTGGTTGAGCGTCGAATCGGCGCTCAAGGCGGCGGCCCAGGCCAGCCTCGAGCAATGGCTGATCCTGATCGGGGCCGGTGTATCGTTGGCAGGGCTGGCGGCGCTCGGTCGGCGTTATCTGGCCCGGATCGCCAAACATCATGCCGATGGGCAAGACGATAGTTTCGCCGCCAAATTCACCTATACCCTGGCCCGCCTGCTGCGCAAGAACCTGTGGGGCATCGCCCTGGCCGTGATGTTGGCGCTGGCGCTGTGGGAATGGCGGGTGCCCCAACCGGGACTGGGCATTCTGCTGACCCTGGTTCTGCTGTGGATCGGCATCAAGACCCCGCTCAATCTGGCCTGGCTGCTATTGGTCGCACCCGATGTGCCCACGGCGAATCGCAACCTGCGCCTTTATCTGTTGTTGTCCTGGATGATGCTGGTGGGTGGTGCGCTCGGCGCATTGGTCATTCTCTCCCATCTCAGCAAGCTGCCGCAGCCAGCTATCCGTATCCTGGATCAGACCTTGATGCTGTACTGGCTGGCGGTCTGTCATCCTTTGTTGCACATCCGTCGTCTGCTGCTGGGGGCGCTGGCGGAGCGTTACGCCGGTCAGCTGTGGCTGAGCGCCATACGACTGCTGACCTTGCTGTTGCCGCTGGCCTTGGCCGGCGCTGCGCTCCTGGGCCTGGCCGGTTATCTCAACCTGGCCTGGTTGGTGGTCCAACGGCTGCTGGCGCTGAGCGGCATCCTGCTGATCTGGTTGCTGGCGCGCGGCTTGACCAACGATCTCATCGTCTTCCTGAAGAATGTCGCCATCACCCGCAGCAATTACGGTTTGCTGTGGACCCAGGAAATCCTGGCGCCGCTCAATCAGACCCTGCAATGGTTACTGTTCCTGATCTCGCTCCTGCTGCTGCTCGATATTTACAGCGAGCAAGGCTACACCTTCGCCTTCTGGGCGACAGTCCCCTGGGAGCCGGTCCTATTCGCCATGGTGCTGGCGCTGCTGTGCTACGAAGGACTGCTGCTCCTGGGCGGCTATCTGGTCGAACAGAGCCGGAGCGCCTTTGGCGGCGCCGTGATCCGCCACTTGCGCCAACCGCTTGGCCTGCTGGCCCCTGCGACCACCGCGCAACTGCTGCTGCCGAGTCTGGAACTGTCGCCAACCCTGGCCGACCCCATCTATCATGCCCTGACCTTGCTCGACATCGCCGCCATCGGCTGGCTGCTGGTGCGTCTGACCTCGGTGGCCGAGGATGTCATGCGCCAGCATTACCTGTTCGACGCCAAGGACAATTTAGGCGCACGCCGCATCCAGACCCAATTCCAGATGTTGCGGCGCATTGTGGTGATCACGGTGCAGTTGCTGGCGCTGGCGGTGATGATGATGACCTTTCCCAAGATTCGGGAACTGGGCGCCGGTCTCCTGGCCTCGGCCGGCGTCGCCGGTCTGGTGATCGGCGTCGCGGCCCGGCCGTTTCTGGAGAATCTGATCGCCGGGGTGCAGATCGGCCTGACCCAGCCGATCCGCATCGACGATGTAGTGATCGTGGAGGGGGAGTGGGGCCGGATCGCCGAGATCAATGCCACCCATGTGGTCGTGCGGCTGTGGGATGACCGCCGCTTGATCGTGCCGCTCAACTATTTCAATACCAAACCGTTCCAGAACTGGACCTGGGCCGGCTCGGAGTTGATGGGCACGGCGTTTTTCTATGTAGACTACACCTTCCCGGTGGAAGCCGGCCGGGAGGCGCTGAAACGCATTCTCGACGACACCGAAAAATGGGACGGCCGCGCCTGGGGCTTGCAGGTGACGGACACCACCGACCGCATCATGACCCTGCGGGCGCTGATGAGCGCGCCCGATGCGCCGACCGCCTGGGATTTGCGCTGTCTGGTTCGGGAGCATTTCGTCGCCTTCCTGCAGCGGGAATATCCGCAGTGCCTGCCGCGCACCCGCTTTAGCGAGTCCCAGGATCCGGAAACGCAGCCTCCACCGACCCTCTCACCCTCACCCGAAGCGCTGGCGCACGGCTCCGCCAGTTCGCCGCGAGGTCAAGGACCTATGACATGATCAGTCTGTTGTTCGGCTTGATCGTCGGTTTCTCGTTGGGATTGACCGGCGGCGGCGGCTCCATCTTCGCGGTGCCGCTGCTGGTCTACGGCCTGGCGATACCGCCGCATGAGGCGGTGGGCGTCTCGCTGGCGGCAGTGGGCGCCACCGCGCTGGTCGGGGCCATCACGCGCCTGCGGCGGCGCGAGGTGGAGCTGAAAGCCGCCATCCTGTTCGGAATGGCCGGCGTCGTCGGCGCACCGCTGGGCTCGATGCTGGGCGTGCGGCTGCCGGCCCACATTCTAATGGTGGGATTCGCTCTGCTGATGCTGATGATCGCCGCACGGCTGTGGCGACAAGCGGTCCGGCGACCCGGCGACGCCAGGGTAGTACGAGCCGGTGACGATACCCATGATCCTGCCGCCGACTCCGGCCCGGCTTGTCGGGTCAGTCCCAGCGGCGCCTTGACCCTCACTTCCCGCTGCGCCGTGGTGCTACTGCTGACCGGGGTGACAACCGGTGTGCTATCCGGCCTGTTCGGGGTGGGCGGCGGTTTCCTGATCGTACCGGCCCTGGTGCTGATCGTGTCCCTGCCGATGCACCGCGCGGTGCCCACTTCACTGTTGGTGATCGCGATCATCAGCGTCTCCGGCACCCTGGCCTATCTGCTGTCGGGTCGTCCTTTGGCGCTGGGCGTCACCATTCCGTTCGTGTTAGGCGGCTTGGCGGGCATGGCGGTAGGCGTACGGCTGAGCCGCCGACTGGCCGGACCACAGTTGCAAAAGCTGTTCGCCCTGCTCATGGTCGGGGTCGCAATCTTCACGCTGATCGAAGAGATCTATCGCTGAGACGCTGCCGCTCTCGACCGCGCAAGGATAGGGCGCATCGTCGCCATCCTATCGTTGCACCACCTGGTCGACAATGAAGCGGGCGATACTATCGGGATCGTCGAGCGCCAACGCTGGCAACCCGGGCCGACCGTAATCGGCCGGATCGAGTAGCGGGGCGCTGGCGACCGCCATGATCGCCGGTTGGGTCGGGAAACGCGGCGCTCGCTCGGCTACGGTCGGTCGCCAGACTTCCAGCTGGGGCCAGACCTGGTTCTTCCAGCCTTCCACCAGCACCAGATCGACCGGAGTCAGGTAGCGCAGCAACTCGACCACGGTCGGCTCCGGCTCCTCGCGCAATTCGTGCAACAGCGCCCAGCGCCGCCCGGTTGCCAGGATCACCTCTTGCGCGCCGGCCTCGCGATGCAAGTAAGTATCCTTGCCGGGCCGGTCGAGATCGACATCGTGATGGGCATGCTTGAGGGTGGACACGGCAACCCCCAGCGCCCGCAAGCGGGGAATCAAGGCCACGATGAGCGTGGTCTTGCCACAACCGCTCCAACCGCTGATACCGAGGATCCGCATCGACCTTACGATCCCGAGGGCGCCTCTGCGCTGGGCAATTCGATACCGACGATCTCGGCCCGATCGGTCAGGTGCGCCAGGTACTGGCTAAAAATCCGACGCTGCGACTCCTCGCGCAAGTATTCGGCGATCCGCGCCCGCACCGCCGAATACTCCTGCGGCTGGCCTTCGACCTTGTGATGCAGACGAATGACGTGGAAGCCGAAGCGGCTTTCGACCGGTTGCGGCGAGGTTTCCCCCGCCTGCATCGCCATCAGCGCCCGCTCGAATTCGGGCACGGTCTGTCCCAGACCGATTTGTCCCAGATGACCGCCAGCCTGTTTGGATGGGCAGTCCGACCGCTGTGCCGCCAGCTCGGCGAAATCCGCCCCTTCGGTCAGCCGGGCGATGATGTCCACCGCCTGGGTTCGCGCCGCGGTCCGCGCCGTCGCATCATCCGGCGGAGCTACGCACAGGATATGGGAAGCCTCGAACAGATCGCCGCTGCGGAAGCGCTGCCGATGGGTCTGGAAAAACTGCTGGCAACTGGCTTCGTCCGGTTCCGGGATGCTGATCTCGCGCTCGACCAGCGCCGTGATGCGCGCCTCTTCGTCATCGTCGGCGATTTCCAGCCGGGCCGCTTCCTGCAACAGCAGTTCCTTGGCCAGCAGGGCCAGCTTGGCCGAGTACTCGGCCAGTTCGCGGGAGGGTGCTGGATGATGGTGCATTTCGGCCTGGATGGCGGCATCGCTGATTTCGACGCCGTTCACGGTCATGGACATGAGCAGTTCTCACATGGATGGATGATAGGTGGGTGGAGAGGTCAGCGGATCGAAGCCCGAGAGGAGCCAAGCATAGCCGATTCGGCGGCGCTTGCCGCAACGGCGGATCGGGTTGAAAGGGCCGACATGAAAAAAGCGCATCATCCAGGATGCGCTTTTTTCGCGAGTGACGGGGGATTGTGATTATCGTCAGGCGTCAATCCAACAGCCGGGGGAACGAGATCAAAAACGCCGCCGGCTGCCGCCGCGATCGCCTTCGCGCTTGGGCCGCGCCAAGTTGACAGTCAGAGGCCGGCCTTTCAGCTGGCTGCCGTTCAAAGCCTTGATCGCCGCTTCGGCTTCCGCCTGCTTGGGCATCTCGACAAAACCAAAGCCTTTCGCTTCACCCGTAAAACGATCCTTGATCACCGTAGCAGAAGCGACTTCTCCGTAGACTTCGAAAGCCGCCCGCAGATCCTCATCTTTGGTCTGATACGATAAATTACCGACATAGATATTCATAATGTTATGATTTCACTCATAAAATGTGCGCCATACTCGACAAAACCGAATTCTCAACCGATGGCGCGGAAATCAAGATTCGATAGTTAAGATTGCAGAAACGCAGCCGGAAAAACTTCTGCTTAAAGACGAAGTGTAGATTACGTTGACGCCAGTCGCATCGATATTGCGAAAATATAATGCGGGTTTTTCCTTAACGCTTCCTTAAAGATCCGATATAACCGGAGCGCTGTCGCTTGTACGCTCCGGCCTGGATCAGGGCATCCCACCCAATGAGATCAGGCGGATTTGTCCAGATTGGGCGCCGCCGTTTCGGCCTGGGGCTTGCTGGCGTCCAACACTGCCTGCAACGCTGCTTCATCCTCATGCGACAGCGAGGTCTTCAACACCCGGCCACCGGCCCCTTCCAACTCAGCCAATACCTTGTCCGGAGTAAAGTGTTTGACCAGCACAAACAGCACCGAACTCCCCGGTTTCAGCTCGGCGGCCAGTTTTTTCATGAATTCGTCGTCGATGCCGACATCGGCCAACGCGCCGCTGAGCGCGCCACCAGCCGCACCGGCCGCCAACCCCAGCAGCGGGTTCATGAAGATCAGGCCGATGAGCAGTCCCCAGAAACTGCCGGATACCGCACCGGCCGCGGTCATGTTGTGAATCTGATGCAGCTTGACCTTGCCTTTCTCGTCGCGGACCGCAACGACCGCGTCCTCCAGATCGAGCAGATATTCCTTCTGCATGCGCAGCAGCTGCAACCGGACTTCCTGAGCCGTGAACATGTCGTCATAGGCGACCGCGATAAAGGTATTGCTCATCTTCAAATTCTCCGAAAACGGTGGATCAGGTGGCGAATTGGCCGCGTGACGCCAAGCCGCGCGGTCGGGATAGGCGATCCGGCGAGCGCGCCTACTTCTTCGGAAAGGCCGTCGCCAGGCAACCTACGGTCATGCCATTATCAGGATAGAGAATCCGCAAGCGATCCGCGTAGACTTCCCTGGGCAGATTGTCGTAGTAGGTCTGATAGCTCAGCTGCTCGAACTGGGCGCGCTGTTCCGGCGTCCTAATCGGCAACGCGCCATAACGCGGCGTGCAACGCGCCTCCGCTTGCGCCAACCAGTTCTGGAATTGCGGATCGT
>Ga0116180_1000852_pt1 | contig 27009 bp, 23 predicted proteins | sample AD_UKC073_MetaG_FD_89804 | JGI IMG/M metagenome (GOLD analysis project Ga0116180, IMG submission 89804) | Active sludge microbial communities of municipal wastewater-treating anaerobic digesters from USA - AD_UKC073_MetaG | ecosystem: Engineered > Bioreactor > Anaerobic > Digestate | place: USA... | reverse complement strand
TGCATCGGCCGGAATCGGTGGTGTCGCAGTCGGGTTCGGCGCGCAAAGCCTGGTCAAGGACTTCATCTCGGGGGTCTTCATGATCGTCGAAGACCAGTACGGCGTCGGTGACACCATCGACACCGGCGAGGCCATTGGGGTGGTCGAGGACGTCAGCCTGCGGGTGACCCGGTTGCGGGATCGGTCGGGGGTGGTGTGGTACGTCCGCAACGGCGAGATCGTGCGAATCGGCAACCACTCGCAAGGCTGGTCGACGGCTCAGGTCGACGTGCCGATCGCCCTGACCGAAGACCTGGGCAAGGTGGCGGAGATCTTGCGGACCGCGGTCGCCGACCTCCCCGAGCACGATCCGCGGGTCATCGAGGCGCCGAACGTCACGACCGAGTCGATGTCGCAAGGCGCGATCACCCTGCGGGTCAGCGCGAAGTGCCTGCCCACCCAGCACCTCGACGTGCAGCGCGATCTGCGCGACCTCATCAAGGGTGCCCTGGACCGGGGTGGTGTCCAGATCTCGGCACCGACCTTCGGGCCTGGACCGAGCAAGGGACGATGAGCCGGTGAGCTACTACGACGAGGTCGGCGGCGCGCCGGTCTTCCAGAAGCTGGTGCACGAGTTCTATGTCGGGGTGGCTGACGATCCGGAGCTTCGGGCGCTGTATCCCGAAGAGGACCTGGAGCCAGCCGAGCGTCGCCTGCGGATGTTCCTCGAGCAGTACTTCGGGGGGCCGGGCACCTATTCGCAAGAGCGCGGCCACCCACGATTGCGGATGCGTCATAACCCGTATGCCGTGACCCCCCTCCAACGCGACCGATGGCTGCGGCACATGCTCGCCGCGGTCACCACCCTCGATCTGAGCAAGGAGCACGAAACCGCCATGGTCGACTACCTGGTCCGCGCGGCATACATGATGGTCAACGCCGACGACGAGCAGGTGACCCAGTGAGCGCCTGGTGGCGTGAAGACGTCATCTATCAGATCTACCCGCGGTCGTTCGCGGACTCGGACGGCGACGGTTTGGGCGACCTGCCCGGCGCCACCTCCCGGCTGGGCTATCTGCGCGACCTCGGGGTCGACGCGGTGTGGCTCTCGCCGTTCTACACCTCGCCGCAGGCCGACGCTGGCTACGACGTGGCCGACTACCGCAACGTCGACCCGCGGTTCGGGACGCTGGCGGATTTCGACGCGTTGATGGCACGAGCTTCCGAACTCGGCCTGCGGGTCATCGTCGACCTCGTGCCCAACCACTGTTCCGACGAACACGCGTGGTTCCAGGCGGCGTTGGCTGCCGGTCCGGGATCGCCGGAGCGCTCGCGGTTCTACTTCCGCGACGGGCAGGGGCCGGATGGCTCGCTCCCGCCCAATAACTGGATGTCGGTCTTCGGTGGCCCAGCCTGGACCCGTGTCGTCGGACCCGACGGCCCGGAGCAGTGGTACCTGCACCTGTTCGACTCCAAGCAACCGGACTGGGATTGGACCCACCCCGACGTCCGGACCGAGTTCGAGTCTGTGCTGCGGTTCTGGCTGGACAAGGGCGTCGCCGGGTTCCGCGTCGACGTGGCCCACGGGCTGGTCAAGAAGGCCGGCCTGCCCGACCACCCGGGTGAGCAGCACACCCTCGCCGGCGTCTCGGCCGAGCCGGACGACGCCGCCGAGCCCTTGCCGACCAACCACTCCCCCTACTGGGACCAGGACGGCGTCCACGAGATCTACCGCTCGTGGCGCGCGGTGCTCGACACCTACAGCGCGCCGCAGCGCATCCTGTGCGCCGAGGCCTGGGTGACCCCGCCGGAGCGGATGGCGCACTACCTGCGACCCGACGAGATGCACCAGGCGTTCGCCTTCGACTTCCTCGAATGCCATTGGGACGCAGTTCAATTGCGCGAGGCGATCACCGCTGACACCGCAGCGATGGCACAGATCGGCGCGAGCTGCACCTGGGTGCTGTCCAACCATGACGTCGTGCGCCACGCCAGCCGACTCGGTCTCGACCAGAGCCTGCCGCGGCCCCACGGCATCACGGCCGACGACCCCCAGCCCGACCACATCCTCGGCTTGCGTCGCGCCCGGTCCGCCACGATGGCGATGCTGGCCCTGCCGGGCGCGGCATACCTCTATCAGGGTGAGGAACTCGGCCTGCCCGAGCACACCTCCCTCCCTGCCGAGGTCCGCCAGGACCCGGCCTTCCACCGCACCGGCGGCGTGGAGACCGGCCGTGACGGCTGCCGCGTGCCGCTGCCCTGGGCGGCCGACGCACCCGCGTGCGGCTTCTCCCCCACCGGGGCGAGCTGGCTGCCGCAGCCCGAGCATTGGGCCGAGTATGCCGTCGACGCCCAGCTGGGGGTGGCTGGTTCCACGCTGGAGCTCTATCGGCAGTTGCTCCGGCTGCGCCGCGCGCACCGGCTCGGGGCTGGATCGTTGGAGTGGGACGACTCCTACGCCGTTGAATCGGTCCTGGCGTGGCGCAATGGCGACCTGCACGTGCTGGTCAACCTCGGCGCCGAGCCGGTCTCCGTCCCGGCCGGTCATCGAGTCGCGGCATCCTCCGCGCCGCTCACGGCCGACGGGCGGGTGCCGCTGGACACCGCAGTGTGGTCCGTGGCGGACTGAGCCACCCTGGGGATAACTTTCCGGGCTGACGCGCCCGGCGACTTACCCTCACCGACATGCTCATCCATGTCGCTCCCGAGGACCTGACCGGCGGCGCCGCCAGCCTGCACTCCGATGGCGAATGCCTGCGCGCCGCCGCGGCCGTCCTGCGCTCTGCCCACGGCGATGCTGTCCACACGGGCGACTGCGCGGCCTTGCTCGATGCCCTCAGCCATGCCTTGGAAACTACGACGATCGCCGCGCTGACCCTCGCCGAGGCGGCCGCCACCCTCAGTGCCGGTCTGGTCTCGGCCGCGTCCCGATATGCCACGGCGGACGATGCCCTCGCCCTCGCGCTGGGGGGTGTGCGATGAGCACCAGCGCTGTTGCTCAGCTGCCCGGTCCGGTCGGCGACCCCGATCGCTTGCTCACCCTGGCCCGCCTCCTGGCCAGCGTCAGCGCCGACGCCGGGGGCACCTCGCTGGCACGCACGGGATCAGCTGTCGCCCTGCCTGCGTCGTGGTCCGGCGTGGCCGCAGACGCGGCACGGGCCGAGGCTGGCGCGCTCGCTGCACACATCCGCAGGCTCGCCGACAGTCTGGCGCCGCTCGCGCGGATCCTCCTCGGGTATGCCGGAGCCCTCACCCAGGCTCGGCAGAGCGTGGCACTGCTTCGCCACGAATGGGATGCCGCGGACCGAGAGCATCGCGAGCGTCGCAACCGCGCTGCGGCAGCGGCTAGTGTCGACGTGGCGGCAGGCCTCTCGGACGCCGCTGCGGCCGATAGAGATTGGGCACACGAGCAGGCCCGCCTGCTGGCCCGGCATACCCGAGTCATGAGCGATCTCGCGGATGCGGGACGCCATGCCGCGGCCGCAATCCACGTAACGACCGGGTCCACATTCGGTGATCCCGGCAGCGCTCGAGCGCGACTGCTCGCGACACTGCCGCTCACCGAGGACACTGCCGCGTCCGCCGCAGCTACGGCCACCGTGACGCGCTGGCTGCAGGGGCGGCCGGCTCCGAGCTGGTGGACACCCGCCGACCTGGCCGGGCTGGCAGACCTCGACCTGACTGACCCGCACATCGCGCAGGCGCTGCTCTCGGCCATCGGGCCGGGCGGACTGCGCGCGGTCGTCGGCGGCCTGCTGCACCGTACGTCCGGCGCTGCGAGGGGCCGCTCGGCTGCCACCGGCGAGGACGGCGACGTCAGGGCGGCCGATACCGCTCTGCAGGCGCTGGCCACGGCATACAGCGCTGCCCTGTCCTGCCCCGGCGCGCCGGGTTCGGCGGTGGCACTCCGCGCAGCGACATGGCGAGCTGCCTGGTCCGCCGGCGTCGCGCGAGAGGGCCGCGAGCCGTCGGGTGCACCCGAGGTGCGCCCGTTGCGCGACGTCCATGCCGCAGCAGCCCTGCTGCGCATCGGCCACGAGATGGGACTGAGCGCTCCCGCCGACGATGCCCTGGCAGCCCTCGTCCCCGCGATCATCCACGCCGAGCCACTCGATCAGGCCAGCGTCTGGCGCGAGGACCCACGCACCGACGCCGTGGCCGCGCTGTTGGACCTCGCCCGCGACCGGCCGGACACGGCCGCGACCCTGCTCGGCACTCCCCTGGGCACCTATGCCTTCTTGGACTACCTCGTCGTCACCCGACCTGACGCCGTAACCGAAGGGCCGTCGGGCAGCGTGGCCTACGTCGCCGATGTCATGGCGGCGATCCTGCCGTGCGCGCCGATCAGCGTCACCTCCCATCTGCTCGACGCCATCGCGACCCGAGTCGGCACAGCGCAGGCGCAGGTCGGGCCGCGGTTGTCGCTTGTCGACTCCCTCGCGCCTTGGCGTGCCCTCGTGGCTCAGCTGATGCGCGAGCACCCGGACAGCACAGACGCGGCCTTGTTCGCCCCAGCGTCGGCTCGTGACCTGGACTCGGAGGGGTGGAGCGCAACAGGATTGCCACGAATCCGATTGCGTGACGAGCTTGCCGCCGCTCGGCTCTGGGGACTCATAGGGCTGCCGTCAGACCCCGCTGCCCTGACCCGCGAGGTGGGAACAGCGAGCGGCGTGGAGTTCGATCGAGCCGTCCAGGCGCTGTGCGCCGACGATCTGGCCCAGGCGCTGGACACGGTCACGAGCGATCCGCAGGCGACCCAGGCAGCCCTCACTCGGTTGGGCACGCTAGTGGGCTTCACCACGGCGGCCACCGCCGACCTCCTGGTCCACGCGGCCACGTCCCAGGATGCCGTCAACGGGACCGCTCGCAAGGGGGTCGATGCGATGCTCGACTCGCTCAAGGTCCCCGCGGGCGTCAAGACTGGGGTGCCCTCAGCGCTGGCTTCGCTCGCCCTCGTCCTGGTGACGCAGGTCGCGCAGAGTCGGATGGCCCAGCTTGCCCCGACATCTGCGGGTGCTGCAGCCCAAGCCTCCCGGGACCAGGCGCGAGTCGAGTTGCGGTCGAGCTCACGCGCATTGGTGTGGGACCTGATCAGCCAGGCGGGCGCGTGGCGTCCCGAGGACAACCCGCGGGACTGGATCGCGCGCCACCACGCCCCAGACTTCCTCGACGCGAACGGGCACCCGCGGCCCTGGTCCGCTCTGACCCGCGCCCAGCAGGACGCGTATGCCGCGTGGAGTCAGACCGTGCCCCTCTACGCCACCCTCCCGTCCTATCTGGAGCAGGCGATCGACGAGGGGCGGCGCCGGGCCGACGACCTGATCAAGACGTGAGCAGCGCTGAGACTGCGGCGACCTCGGTGACGTCGTACCACAGCAGGTCCGCTCCGAGCTTGGGCTGCTCATCGACATGGAGCGAGACGATCTGGCGCAGGGTGACCGGCTCGGCGATCGTCACCTCGGCCGCCCCGCGATCGGCGGTCACCCCGGGTTCGGTCACGAGGGTCGCGGGGATGTCCGCCGCGGCGATCACCCGGCGGAGCTTCTTCAACCCGCGGTTGGAGTTCGCCCAGTCCGCGGCGGCGAGCAGCGCGGCATACTCCAGGCCTTCGTCGTCCTCGCCCGGGTGCTGCCCCCGCAGCCTGCGGGTGACCGCGAAGGCCACGAGCGGCCGCGAGGCGAGGCGGCCGTGGGTGGCGACGTCGTGGACTTGGTCCGGGGTCAGCGGCAGGTAGACCCGGACGTCGCTCACCGCGGCACCTCGCCCGCGTCGGCGAGTTCGGCCAGCGAGTCGACGATGGACTGGCCCAGGACGTCGAGGTCGGGCATGGCGTCGCGGTCGGCGTTAAGTCCGAAGTAGACGCCTCCGTCGTAGGACGTCAGGCCGATCGCCAGTGCTTGCCCCTTGGCCAGCGGGATCACGGGGTAGGTCGCGATCATCCGGGCGTCACCGGCATACAGGGGGCTTTGCGGTCCGGGGACATTGGTGACGATGACGTTGAAGAGCCGCTTGGACATCGCGTTGCCGAGCCGGGCGCCCATCGAGTGCAGAGTCGGGGAGGCGAAGCCGGCTAGACCCGCGAGCCGGTCGGCGCCTACGGCGCGCCCACCCTCGATCTGCTGGCGCATGTGGAAGGCAATCTGGTGCAGTCGCATGGATGCCGCGGGTTCGCCGACGGGCAGGTCGACCAGGCACGCCGAAAGTTGGCTGAGCCCCTCGCTGCCCTCGGCCTCGACGCTGACCGGCACGAGCGCCCGCACGACGGTGGCACTGTGGACGGGGGCGCCGCGGGTGAGCAGCCAGCTGCGGAAGGCCCCCGAGATCGTCGCGAGGACCACGTCGTTGACCGACACGTCGTCGGCATGGATGCCGCGAGCCAGGCGATTGCGGACCCGGCGGTAGTCAGCCAGGTCAGTGCCGACCATGACGAACCGCCGAGCCGAACCCACCGGCGCATTGAGCGGTGACGTCGGAGCGGGGGCCGCCGCCCCTCGCGCGACGGTGGACACCAGCGAGCCGATTCCGGACAGGACCTTGCCACCGATCTCGCGGACCTCGGTCATCCCGCCGCGGACGGCATCGATCATCAGGCCCGGGGCCTTGACCGACTCCAACAGGGCGTCGGCGACGAGCTTGGCTTCGTGCGGCGCCGGGCGCGGACGCCACAGGTCCGGGCCGGGCTTCTCCCACCCGGGCGAGTCGTTGACCAGCACGTGACCGATATCGAGAGCATTGACCCCGTCGACGAGGGCGTGGTGGGTCTTGGTGACGATGGCGAACCGGCCGTGCTCAAGCCCTTCGACGATGTACATCTCCCACAGCGGCCGGTCGCGGTCCAGCGGGCGGGGCTGGATGCGGGCCACGAAATCCTCGAGCTGGGCGTCGGTGCCCGGTCGCGGGAGGGCCGACCGACGGACATGGTAGGTGAGGTCGAAGTTGTCGTCATCCACCCAGACCGGGTTGGCCAAATGCCCTGGCACCCACTTGATCCGCTGGCGATAGCGCGGCAGGTGGGCGATCCGTTGGCCGACGAGGGCAAGAACTCGATCGTGGTCGATGCGTTGCTCGGGCGGGTCGAAGACCATGACGGCTCCGACGTGCATGACGGTGGAGACGTCCTCCATGTAGAGGAAGGAGGTGTCCAGCGAGGTCAAGCGGTCAGCCACGCCGTCATCCTCTCAGATGACCGAGCTGCCGCCGCTCGTGGCAACGGGTACGGGCAGGCCGGGTGGCCCGAGCCGATTTCAGCGGACCGGGCGGGGAGGTGGCCTACCTGCGGCGCCGGAGCCGGCCCCGCCTCGCGGCGTGGGGGTCGGCACCCGTGGCGACTCCGGCCAGGCGAGCTGCCAGGTCGGCGACGGCTCGGCGACTCAGGGACGTCGGGGCGCAGTCGGCCAACACCCGTCCCTCGAGCATGGCGCGGTCGAGAGCGGCTGGGTCGTCGGGCACGAAGAACGGCGCCGACACTCCGGCAAACCGCGTCAGCGCCGCAGTCACCTCCCGTTCGGCGGAGTGGCCTACCGGCCCGGATCGGGTTCGGTTGACCACGACAATCGGCTCTGGAGTGCGCAGCGACCCGAGGTCCTGCAATCCCCGGACGAGACGCTGCAGCGAGACCGGGTCACAGCCGCCGACTGCGATCAGCTCGTCAGCCGCCTCGAGCGCGGCGAGGGTGGCTTGGTTGCGGCGCGGCGCAATGGTGTCGTAGCTGAGTTCCTCATCGTCCTCCAGACAAAAGCCGCAGTCGACGACGATGTCTTGGACGAGCGCACGCGCCACATCGAGGACTCGCGTGAGCGCAGGACCACGCACCTCCGGCCAGCGCGCCGCTGTCGGTATGCCGGTCAGCAGCCGCAGCCCGTCGCTCACCTCGGGTGCCAGTCGCGCGAGGGCCAAGACATCGAGGGTCCCCTGATCCGCGGCCCGGGCCGCCGCAGCGACCGCTGGCGCTTCGTCCAGGACGGCCAGGGCTTGAGCGACACACCCGCCGTAGGTGTCGGCGTCGATGATGAGCACCGATCGACCGAGCGCGGCGAGTTCGGCGGCGAGGTTGACCGCGACGGTCGTGCGGCCGGGCGACCCGATCGGACCCCATACGGCAATGACCCGGCCCCTCATGCCGCCCTGCTCGGTCGGGTCACCCTCGCTGCCAGGCCACCCGGCATACCCGCTCGTGGGAACGGTCTCGGCGGGCGTGGACCGGAACGGGTCCGGACCCTGGCTGCCCCAGCCGCCCCATCCCACTGCGCCCGAGCCGCCGACACCGCCACTGCTGCCGCTCCCGCCGAGGGCGCGTCCGCCGCCTCCCGGATCTGTGCCCGGCGGCGCGCCGGTCTCGCCCCACGGTGCGTTCGCGTCCGGCCAGCCCGCTGGCGCCGTCGTGCTCGCGCCGGCACCGTCCGGGGTCACCGCCCCCAGAGCGGCATCGACCGTGGCCGCGAGCGTGGGACCGTCGGAGTCGGCCGGGATGACCACCGGTATGCCGCGCTGGCGCAGCCGCCGTTCGGTGAGTTCATCGGCGGGGTCGGCGAGACCCACGACCCCGACCCCCTGGGCACTAAGTGTGGCAATGTCCGAGAGCGACAGTCCGCGCAGGTCGGCATCGACGAGCGCGACCTGACCGAGCCCGGCTGCCGCGGTCGCCAAGAGGTCGGCGAGATCGGCACACCGCCGCGCAATGGTCACTCCCGGTTGCGCGTCGAGGGCGGCAACGACCAGACCGTCCCAGCGTGAGCCGAGGGCGGTGAGGACGGTGGTCACGATGCTGCCGCGCGCGCCGACCCGGGGACCGGCACGAGGGTGATCCGGGACTGGTCGTCCATCGCGGTGATCAGGACCGGAACATCGGTCGTGCCGACGAGCACCTGGACCGGCTTGGTCGACGCCGACACACCGAAGGCCCCCTGGTCGGTGGGGATCCAGGCGACCGACACCGCGCGCAAGGCCAAGGCTGCGGGTTGATAGCGCTCTTGGGTCGCCGCGGGGTCCCGTTTGCTCACCCAGACGTCGACCACCGAACCCGCCACGAGAGAACTGACCGAGTTGGCCTCCACCCGGATGGTCACCGGCTGGACGCTGACCTGGTCGCGGCCACCCACGGCCGACGCCGGCACCAGCTCGCCTCGCCTGATCTCCCGGAGCACGAAGTGCTCAGGAGGGACCGCCCCGGTCGCCGACAGATACTCTGCCGCTCCGTCGCCGAGCGCGACATCGATCCGGATGACGTTGTCCGCGGTCAGCCGATCACCCGGCTTCAGCGCAGCCGCCGCAGCGAAGACCGGCATGCGGTCATCGGCGCTGGCCACCGCCTTGGCGCCGAGCGCAGTGGCGGCAAGCACGAGCAACAGGCCGATCAGCAATCTACTGTCGCGCCACGACGGACGCTGCAACCGCGTCGCAACGGGGCGAGGCGGGTTGGCGACGGAACCCCCTGGGTAGCTCACGGTGGTCATCTTGGCCCGTTCTCGAGCACTCCGCCACGGGAAGGCTGCGCGGCTGTGGATAAGTGGGGACACGGCATACCGACATGCCAGACTTGTCGGCATGCCGCCGCGTTTCCTTCAGCTCAGCGACGTGGCAGAGGTGCTCAACATCTCCGCCGCCCAGGCATATGCCCTGGTCCGATCCGGCGATCTCCCGGCGATCAAGGTCGGCGGACGAGGTCAATGGCGGGTGGAGGCCGAGCAGTTGGAGGCGTACATCCAGCGCATGTACGCCCAGACCCGAGAGTTCGTCTCGGCCCACCCGTTGGGCGGGCCAGGCGACGGTTCGGACCTCACCGACTGACCACCTGACCTTCTCACCCAACGGTCGAGGACGCGTCGCGTTCGGGGCCGCCGTGATCAGGCGCGTCGCCCGACCAAGGCGAGCGCGGCCAGTGGCACAGTGCGCACGGCCACGACATTCTCCGCCCGGCGTGGCAGATCGGGAGCATGTTCGGCCAGGTCGAGAGTGTCGGCTCCGATCGCGTCGATCGTCCCGACCAGGCGCTGTCCGTCGAGGTCCACGACGTCGACCACCGCGCGGTCGCGGCTGAGCACTCGCAGGGCCAACCCCAGCCCGAAGCCGCGTGCGACAGCTCCCGGCACGATGGCCCGACCCCGCAAGCCGGTCACGGCTCGGATCGCTGCTAGCGGGACGATCGCCTCACGGCCGCTGTCGTGACTGAGCAGCACCCAATCGGCGCCGACGTCGAGAACCCCTGCCGACACCATCCCCACTCCGGCGACGCGAAAGTGGACGCTCGCGCCACCGCGCGCCCCGACGAGGCGGTCCACCAGCGTGAGGCTGGCTCGCTCTCGACGAGTGCGATCGGCTACCTCGGCGTCGAGCTCGAGGACCGCCTCGGCTTCGAGCTGGGCTTCCAGATCGTCGAACAGCCGCTCCCACCGCATCTGCGCTCCTCTCTCCCGCTCATCCTGGCGGACCCTCCCCCGATGCGCTCGTCCACCTCTGTTGACAACCGCTTGACGACAGCATCTGTCGTATGCAAACGTAGGCAAACAACACCAAAGACGCGAGAACAGGGGAAGCACGTGCCTCGCGACACGCACCTCCACCAACAGCACCACACCGGTCCCCGCACCCTCGGCGCCGCGATGCGGGGGGTGGCCGTCACCCTTCTCGGCGTCTCGGCGGCCACAGCACTCGCGTTGGGCCTTGGTCGGTTCGGCGCCCAGATGGTCACGCTGCGCAGCTGGGAAGCCGCGCGACCCGAAGACCTGCTCGCCGGCGGCTGCGCGCTCGTCGGGGCGGCGCTGGGCGGGTGGCTCGCCCTCGGCACGGCGCTCAGCGCGTTGGCCCAGCTCCCTGGGGCGGTCGGTGCGGTATGCCGGTCACTCGCCCACGTGATCGCTCCCGCGGCCCTGCGGCGGACCGTCGCCTTCCTGCTCGGCACGTCGCTGGTCGCAGCGGTCGTTCCCGGCACCGCAGCCGCCGCGACGATCGCGCCGGCGGTGGGCACCCGGCATACCCTCGTCCTGGACGCGCCCGGGCCGCTTGCGCTCGACCCCGGCTTCCATCCCCCCACCGACACGTCCTGGACTCCCCTGGACCCGGATCGGCCGCTGCCGGAGTGGGCCACCGCGCCGACCTCTCCCGCGGACGCCACCACGACGGCGCAACCGGTCGCCGACGCCCCTGCTGCGATCCCCCGGGAGTACGTCGTGCAGCGCGGCGACTCACTGTGGTCGATTGCCGCGCGGCACCTCGGACCACACGCGACCACGGCCCAGATCGCGGTCGCGTGGCCCCAGTGGTATGCCGCGAACGCCCAGACCGTGGGGTCCGACCCCGACCAGATCACCCCCGGCCAGCGACTGGTCGTGCCCACTCAGGTGACGGAGGCAGTCCGATGACAACCCTTCCTGCGCTGCAGGTCGTCAAGCTCCCCGACCCCCGCCCTGCGCCGATCTCGGGCGACGAAGCGTTCCGCCGCCCGACGCCCTCGCCCTATGTCCAGGACAGCTTGGCGCTGGACTTCACCCGCGACTCGTCCTTCGACGCACAGTGGACGCCGCGCCGTGACCTGCCCGAGCCCGCTCCGGTGGTGCGTCAGCTCGTGCAGGCCTATGTCGAGATCATGGCCGGCCTCCGGCCTGCGGCACAGGTCGCGCGATGGAGCGCTCCAGAGGTCTACGACATCCTGTGCCGCCGCTCGGTCGTCGCCGCGCGGCGGCCCAAGGCCACCCAACGTCGGCCGGTCGTGCGCCGAGTGCGCGTCCAGGAGCCCGCTGACGGAGTCGTCGAGGCGTGTGCTGTCATCGTGGAGCACGACCGGGTGCGCGCCCTGGCGATGCGCATGACGGGTGTCGACCGGCGCTGGGTGGTCACCCAATTGCAGGTCGGCTGAGGACTACTTCCCGCGCCGACGCGCCTTCTTGGAACTGCGACGGGGCGTCGGCTGGCCACCGCGAGCGGGCGTCGCGCCGCTGGATCCGGGCGCGACGACATCACGCTCTTCGGTCCCGCCAGCCTCGCCGGGTGCGGAGTAGTGCAACCGTCCGCCGCTCGGACCTTCCAGGCCCTTGGCGTGGATGACCGGCTTGCGGAAGGCCGAACCATGCCCGTCCTCGGCACCCTCGGGTTCCTGCTCAACGGCGTCCGAGACCGACGACGATGCGCGCGCTGCTGCATCGATCGGTGGAGCAGCGAGAGCATCTTGGGGCGCGGCCGCATCGGCCAATCCCTGGAGAAGCTGGCCCACCGGCACCGGGGCAACGGTGGGTGCCGGGGTGGGCTCGGCCACCTCGACCTCGACATTGAACAGGTAGGCGACCGACTCCTCCTTGATGGAGTCCATCATCGCCTCGAAAAGGTTGTAGCCCTCGCGCTGGTACTCCACGAGCGGGTCACGCTGGGCCATCGCCCGCAGTCCGATGCCCTCCTGCAGGTAGTCCATCTCGTAGAGGTGCTCGCGCCACTTGCGGTCGAGCACAGCCATGACGACGCGGCGCTCGAACTCGCGCATCGCGTCCTCGCCGAGTTGGGCCTCGCGGCGGTCGTAGGCGTGGTGTGCGTCGTTGGTGAGTTCTTCGCGCAGCACCTCGGCGGTGATGCCCTGTCGGCTGCCGGCCCGTTCGGCCACATCATCGACCGTGATTGACACCGGGTAGAGCACCTTGAGCGCGGTCCAGAGCTGGTCGAGGTCCCACTCCTCGGCATACCCCTCGGCCGTGGCGTTGGCGACGTATGCCGCGATGACGTCGTTGACGAAGTGACGCACCTGCTCCTGCATGTCGGCGCCCTCGAGCACGGACCGGCGCTCGGCGTAGATGACCTGGCGCTGGCGGTTGAGCACGTCGTCGTACTTGAGGACGTTCTTGCGGATCTCGTAGTTGCGAGCCTCGACCTGGCTCTGGGCGCTGGCGATCGAGCGGGTCACCATCTTGGACTCGATGGGGACCTCGTCCTCCATCCGTGCGGTCTGCATAAAGCGGTCGACCATCGCCGCGTTGAACAAGCGCATCAGGTCGTCCTGCAGGGACAGGTAGAACCGCGACTCGCCCGGGTCACCCTGTCGGCCCGAGCGACCGCGCAGCTGGTTGTCGATGCGGCGCGACTCGTGCCGTTCGGTGCCCAGGACATAGAGGCCGCCCAGGTCCTTGACCTCGTCGTGCTCCTTGGCCACGGCCTTCTCGGCCTCGGCGAGCGCGGCGTCCCACTCGGCTTCGTACTCCTGCGGAGTCTCTTCCGGGTCCAGGCCGCGGCGCTTGAGCTCCTGCACAGCGCGGAACTCGGAGTTGCCGCCGAGCATGATGTCGGTGCCACGGCCGGCCATATTCGTCGCGACCGTGACTGCTCCCTTGCGGCCGGCCTCGGCGATGATGGCGGCCTCCCGCGCGTGCTGCTTGGCGTTGAGCACTTCATGCTTGACGCCCCGCTTGCGCAGCAGGCCGGACAGGTGCTCGCTCTTCTCCACCGACACGGTGCCGACAAGCACCGGCTGCCCCACGGCATACCGGTCGGCGATGTCATCGACCACGGCGGCGAACTTGGCGTCCTCGGTGCGGTAGACGAGGTCGGCCTGGTCCATGCGGATCATCGGCTTGTTCGTCGGAATGGTGACGACACCGAGCTTGTAGATCGAGTTGAGCTCGGCGGCCTCGGTCTGGGCCGTGCCGGTCATGCCGGCGAGCTTGGAGTACATGCGGAAGTAGTTCTGCAGGGTGATCGTCGCGAGGGTCTGGTTCTCGTTCTGAATCTCGACGCCCTCTTTGGCCTCGATGGCCTGGTGCATGCCCTCGTTGTAGCGCCGGCCGGGCAGCATGCGCCCGGTGTGCTCGTCGACGATGAGGATCTCGCCGTTGAGCACGACGTAGTCCTTGTCGCGCTTGAACAGCTCCTTGGCCTTGATCGCATTGTTGAGAAACCCGATGAGCGGGGTGTTGACCGATTCGTAGAGGTTGTCGATGCCCAGCAGATCCTCGACCCGCTCGATGCCGGCCTCCAGCACGCCGACGGTGCGCTTCTTCTCGTCGACCTCGTAGTCGCCGATGCCCGACTCGAACTCGCCGCGAGAGAGCCGCTGGACGATCTTGGCGAACTCGACGTACCACTTGGTCGCCTGGTCGGCCGGCCCGGAGATGATGAGCGGGGTGCGGGCCTCGTCGATGAGGATCGAGTCGACCTCGTCGACGATCGCGTAGTGGTGGCCGCGCTGCACCAACTCGGCCGTCGACCAGGCCATGTTGTCGCGCAGGTAGTCGAAGCCGAACTCGTTGTTGGTGCCGTAGGTGATGTCCTTGCCGTACTCCAGCCGGCGCTGGTCAGGGGTCATCGAGGCGAGGATGCAGCCGGTCTCCAGCCCGAGCGCCCGGTGGACGCGGCCCATCAGCTCGGACTGGTATTCCGCGAGGTAGTCGTTGACCGTGATGACGTGCACGCCCTTGCCGGACAGGGCATTGAGATAGGACGGGAGGGTCGCGACGAGGGTCTTGCCCTCACCGGTGCGCATCTCGGCGACATTGCCCTCGTGCAGCGCCGCGCCGCCCATGAGTTGCACGTCGAAGTGCCGCTTGCCCAGGGTGCGCTTGGACGCCTCCCGCACGGCCGCGAACGCCTCGGGCAGCAGTTTGTCGATCGGCTCGCCGTTGTCCAGACGCTGCCGGAAGACGCCGGTCTCGGCGCGCAATTCGGCGTCGGTGAGCTTCTCGAAGTCCTCCTCCAGGACGTTGACCTGGCGCGCGATCCCCTCGAGCCGCTTGACGACCCGGCCCTCGCCGGCACGCAGCAGCTTCTCGAACACCTTGACCACGGACAACTCCTCGGGGATTCCACTGGATTGCACACGCCAGACCGGTCGACCCGCGGCGTACGGCATACGGGGACCACCCGTCAGGGTAGTCGAGTTCGCCGGTCACCTGCCCAACGCCACCTCACCTCGGCGAGGTTCCCTCCCGCCTGTGCTCGCGAGCACGCGCCGGTATGCCGTCCGCTCACCTCCCAGCCACATCCCGGCGGCGCAGAACCCACTTGCCGCACGGCATACCGGGACAGCAAGGTGGTGGGCGTGACCGAAAGCCCTCAGCCGAACCACCCCGAGCGGCCCTGGCCCGAGTGCGTGCCGACGCTCACCGACGGGGTCGTCGTGCTCCGCGCCCATCGCCAGGCGGATGCCCCGCGGATCGTCGAGCAGTGCACCGACCCCGCATCGATGGAGTACCTGCCGCTCCCGCGCCCCTACACCCTGGAGTCGGCCCACGAATTCCTGGCCAAAGTCCGCACCGGGTGGGCGAAGCTGGACGGCGCCAGAGAGTGGGCGGTGACGGACTCGACAGATGTCTTCCTGGGGTCGGTCAACCTGCACGACCGATCCGAGCGCCGCGCCGAGATCGGGTTTGGCCTGCACCCGGAGGGCCGTGGGCGCGGGCTGATGGCCCGGGCGGTGCGCCTGCTAGCCCAGCGCGCGTTCGACGAGGGGATCGAGGTGCTGCGCTGGCGCGCGGTCGCGGGCAACTGGGCGTCCCGTCGGGTCGCCCGCGCGTGCGGCTTCGGTATGCCGTCCACCGTCACCGCCGCCGCGCTGGACCACGAGGGGCGACCTCGGGACGAGTGGCATGCCGTCCTGTGTGCGGGCCAGCCATTGCACCGGCCCCGCCCACTGCCCCCGGTCCTGGAAACGGCCAGCCTGCGACTTCGGCCCTTCCGGCGCGACGACGGACCTCGCAGCGCCCAGGATGAGCCTGACCTTCAGGCGGTGCGCTTCACTCCTGCCGGTGCGGTCCCGACGACGGATGGATTCTCCGACTGGCTGGTTGAGCGTGAGGCGCGTCAAGAGGCGGGCGAGGCGCTGGTGTGGTGCCTGGCCGAACGGCATACCGATCTTGCGGTGGGGATGGTCGTGCTCTTCGGCATGGGGCCGCAGGAGGGGCGCTTCCAGGCGGAACTCGGCTATTGGGTCTATCCCTCGCAGCGCGGCCGCGGCCATCTCGCCGAGGCGCTGCCGGCCGTGCGGGAGTTGGCCTTCGCTCCATCCGAGGAGGGCGGCCTCGGACTGCGCCGGCTGCACGCGACGGTCGACGCCGAGAACCTTCCGTCGCTGGCCGTGCTCGCTCGGCTGGGGATGCGTGAATGGGGCCGCAGCCACACCAGTTGGGCTCGGACCGACGGCAGCCTGGCCGATGGCGTGCACGTCGAACTCTTGAGCTCCTAGACGCCGAGCGTTGCGCGGGCCTTGGCCAACGATTGGGTGACCCGCGAGATGCCGGCGCCCTGAGAGGAATTGCTGCGGGTCAGCGCGGTGAGCAGCAGTTCCTTCCCGCCGGCCGTGATGATGCCCTCGGTGCAGATGATCCAGCGGTTGCCGTCGTCGCTGTCGGTGACCCAGCCGTTCTTGACGGCGACGGTCTCTCCGGCAGCGCCGACCTGGCCGGCCCCCCAACGTTGACCGGCCTGAACCGACCGCATCAGCCCCAGGATGAAGGCGGCGTCGTCCGGGTGCAGCACCGTGCCGTGTCCGGCCACATGGCTCATCAGCTGCAGGCGGTCGGCCACGCTCGACCTGCTGGTGCCCAACCACCCCCCTGGGCCGGCCTTGGTGTGGGCCATCCCCAGTCGGGCGTACATCCTGTCCATCCCGGCGGCTCGCCCCATCGCGTTGAACATCGCCATCGCAGCAGTGTTGTCGCTGTTGCGGATCATCGTCGTGGCCTGGGCCCGTTGCGTCGCGGTCAACGACCTCCCACCGTCCCGGGCTTTGATCATCGTGGCCGCCAGAACGTCGACCTTCACTGAGCTGGCCAGTTCGAAGGTGTCAGCCGTGGAGTAGACGAAGGTGCGTCCTGAGCCGACGTCACGCAGCCCCACGCCGATGGCGACCTTGGACCCGGCCACCAGACCGGCGATCTCGCGGCCAAGCGTTGCGGCCGCGGCCTCATCGAAGCCGCCTGCGCTCACCGCACCGGGTGGCACGCTCGGCGTGGGAGTCGGCGTGGGAGTCGGCTTTGCCGTTGGGGGGTTGGTGGTGCCCTTCGTCGATGATGGCTTCTTGGTCGAGCTTGGGCTGGCGCTCGCAGTCGCCGCGGTGGTCGACGTGGCGGGCGGCTCTGCATCGGCCACGGCATCGCTGCGGTTGCAGGATGCGGCAACCCCAGCGACGCCCAGGACGATCAGCCACTGACGACGCGTCAGGTCAGGAGTCGCACGAGCCACGCTGTCAGCCTGGCATCCCCGCCTGTGGGAGCGATGCAGGCGCGCCCACCGAGGGGACGACAGCCGTCAGCCGATGGGTTCGCGACGCCTGGGCATGACGTAACACGCGGCCGCGGCCAGGACGCACAACCCGCCGGCCGTGAGCCACGCGGCGAAGTAGTCCCCCGTCGACTCGCGCATCCACCCGGCATACGCGGCGGCAATCCCGGCACCGACCATGTGGGAAGCGAAGACCCAGCCGAACACGACGCTAGAACGCTCGAGGCCGAAGTGAATGCGACACAACGCCATGGTCGGGGGCACTGTCGCGACCCAGTCCAGACCGTAGAAGACGATGAAGAGGAACAGGCTGGGCTGCACATCCGGGCCGAGCACAGCAGGCACGACGAGAAGCGACAGCCCACGCAGGGCGTAATAGACGGCCAGCAGCAGCCGCGGATCGACCCGATCGGTGAGCCAGCCAGAGGCCACGGTGCCGAGAATGTCGAAGATGCCGATCAGCGCGAGCAAGCTGGCAGCGGTCTTGGCCGGCATCCCGTGGTCGTGGGCGGCCGGGATGAAGTGGGTGCCGATCAGGCCGTTGGTCGACCACCCACACACGAAGAAGGTCCCCGCCAGCACCCAGAACGCGGGGACCGGGCCCGCCTCGCGCAACACCTGGATGGCCCGTGCCGCGGGAGAACTCCCCCGACCGGTATGCCGTGCCGGCGGTTCGGCGATCGCGTCGCTGCCGTAGGGCGGGACACCGACATCGGCTGGCCAGTCTCGCACCACTCCGACGATGATCGGGACGAGCGCGAGCGCAGCGACAGAGGTGAGGCCCGCGGCATACCGCCAGCCCGGGCCTTCGGCGAGCGTCGCGATGGCCGGCAGGAAGACGAGCTGGCCGGTCGAGGAGGCCGCCGAGAAGACACCGGTGACCAGCCCGCGACGGGTCTGGAACCAGCGATTCGCGACGATGGAGCCGAGCACCAGCGCCATCGCCCCCGTACCGACGCCGACGAGCAGGCCCCAGAGGATCCACAGCTGCCACGGGGCCGTCATCCAGATGGTCAACCCGGAGCCGAGGCTCACCAGAACCAACGCCACCGACAGGACGCGCCGAATGCCGAAGCGGTCCATGAGGGCGGCGGCGAACGGCGCGGTCACTCCAAAGAGCACGAGGTTGACGGTCACCGCACCGGAGGTCGTCGTCCGCGACCAGCCGAACGTTGCCTCCAACGGCTCGATCAGCGCGCCGGTCGAGGACCGGAAGCCAGCTGCCGCGATCAGTGCGGACACCACCGCGGCCGCGACGAACCAGGCCCGATGGACTCCCGAGCGCCGGGGAGCCGACTCGGTTGCCCTCTGGTGTCCGGTGCCGGCTCCGGGAGGGGCTCCGGGCGGGGCACCAGGCCGGATGCTCATGGCGTCATGATGGCGCAATCACGGGCCGGTCGGCCTGCACGACATCGCGCAGCCCGAGCCAGCCGGCCATCGCGTCGAGTTCAGCGGCGAGGGCAACCCGGTCCGCGCCGTCGCTTCCTGGCTCCCAGGTGACCTGCTGGACCCGCAGCACCCCGGCGGTGCGGTCGGCTTTGAGGTCACACCGGGCCACGATCTGATCGCCGTGGACGAACGGCAGCACGTAGTAGCCATGCACCCGTTTGGCGGCCGGGGTGTAGATCTCGAGCCGGAAACGGACCCCGAACAGCGCCTCGGTGCGCTCGCGCTGCCAGACCAGCGAGTCGAAGGGGCTGACCAACGCTCGGGCGCGGATCTCGCGCGGCCTGCGCGCCCCGGCATACAGGTATGCCGGTCGGCGCCACCCCTCGATCGTGACCGGCTCCATCTCGCCCGCTCGGACCAGGCTCTCGATCGCTGGCGCGACGACCCGAGCCGGCAGCCGGAAGTAGTCGGCCAGGCACGGGAGCGTGCCGACGCCCACGGCCTTGGCCGCGATGCGAGTGAGCTCCAGCACCGCGGCCGCATCCCCGCCTTCGGTATGCCGATCGGTCCAGCGCGCTCGCTCGGCCACCACGGCGGGGGGCAGGACGGCGGCTGGCACGGCATACCGCCGTTCAAACTGCGGGGTGCGCCCAGCGCTGGACACCTGCCCGGACCAGAACAACCACTCCAGCGAACTCTTGACCGCCGACCAGTTCCAGCCCCAGTTGTCCGACTCGCGGGGGTGGTCGTGGGCCAAGGCGGCTTCGACCTGGCGAGAGGTTAGTGGCCCGTGGGCCTCGACCTCGGCCAGCACCGCCTCGACCAGCCCCGGGTGCTGCTCGCGGACCCGCCGCATGCCGCCCCACGCCTCCTCGTCGGCGGCCTGCATGCGCTGGGCGAACAACGGCCAGGAGCGGGGTGGGATGAGCGCGGCCTCGTGGGCCCAGTATTCGACCAGCCGTCGCGGGGCCCGGTCGCGAGCGCGGTCGAGCAGTGCGGTGTCGTAGGGGCCTAGCCGCGAGAAGAACGGCAGGTAGTGACTGCGGGTGAGGACGTTGACGCTGTCGATCTGCACGACGCCGATGGTGTCGATGACCCGCTGCAGTTCTCGGGTACCGACGCCGACCGTGCCGACGGCGCCGACATCGCCAACAGCCGACGTGACCGGCCGTGGTCGGCCGAACCCCTGGGCGGCGAGGGCGATCCGCCGGGCTTGTGCCTGGCCGAGAGCGCGCACGAGTCAGCCGGTGGGCGGGTTGATGAGATTTTGGCGGACCGCATACATCGCGGCTTCCATCCGGGTGTGCAGCTGCAGCTTCTCGAGGATGTTGCGCACGTGGTTCTTCACCGTGTTCTCCGAGATGAACAGCATCCGACCGATTTCCCGGTTGCCCATTCCGCGGGCGACGAGCCCGAGCACCTCGACCTCGCGCTCAGTGAGCTTGGGCAGGACGGTGCCGACGACCTCGGTATCCCGCCGCCGCATCAGCGCGAACTCGGCGAGGAGTTTGGAGGCCATCGACGGACTGATGAGCGAGTCGCCGTCCTGCACGGCCCGCACCCCGGCTGCAATCTCCTCGCCTGGGACGTCCTTGAGGACATAGCCGTTGGCACCTGCGCGCACCGCGTCGAAGAGATCGGACTCGGCATCGGACATCGTCAACATGACGATGCGGGCCGAGGGCACCCGAGCCTTGATCGCCTGGCATGCCTCGATCCCCCCGCAGCGCGGCATCCGCACGTCCATCAGCACGACGTCCGGCACGCTGGCCTCGGCCTTCTCGACCGCGGCGATCCCGTCCTCCGCCTCGTCGACGACGACGATGTCACCGTCGAGCTCCAGCACGGTGCGAAGGCCGCGCCGGAACAACGCATGGTCGTCGGCGACGAGGACCCGGATCGGAGGCCGGCCCGCAGGCTGCTGGTCAGTCACGCTGGGCATGATGCCACGGGCCGGCCTCCGCGTGTCCACGGGTATCCGCACGCGGTCACGCAGTGGGCTCGAGATGGATCACTCCGTAGGACCAACCCCGGCGGCGATAGACGACACTGGCTTTGCCGGTGTCAGCGTCGTTGAACAGGTAGAAGTCGTGCCCGACGAGCTCCATTCGGTTGACGGCCTCGCCGAGGGTCATCGGGGTGCTGGGGTGCACCTTCTCGCGAACCTCGATCGGGGAATCGCCGACCGCACCGAAGGGACCGTCGGGCGTCGGAGCCGGGTCGCCACTGGCAGCGCCCACCTCGGCGAGAACGGGCACAGCGGGCGCCACGGGCACCGCTGCCCGCGCCGGTTCGCCACGGCCGCGAATGGCGGTGCGACGCCTGCTATTGGCCCGACGGAGCCGCTCGACGAGCTTCTCGACCGCGAGGTCGACCGCTGCGTACTTGTCGTCGTTGAATGCCTCGGCGCGCACGACCGACCCACGGTCCTTGCAGGTTAACTCGACACATTCGGAGTTGCGGGCGGTGTTCTCGTGGGTGACGACCACCTCGACCTTGTCCACCTTGGGCGCGATTTGCACGATCTTGCCCAGTCGCTCGTCGAGGTAGCCCCGGAACCGCTCGGAGATCTGGATGTGACGGCCGGTAACGACGATGTCCACAAAAGCCTCCTTGACACGCAGGTGAGTGAGAGCGGGCCGGGCAGACCCCGAAGACCTGGCGCCTCACCTCCCGTGTCGTGGACGGTGTGTCTCCCACCGTATCCCGCGACGGCCTACCCCGGCCAGAGCGCCCCCTCATCAGCAGTTCGCCAGGCGTGTCGTCGCTCGGTCGCCGCGATGACGGCGGCCCCCAGCACCACGCCACCGACTTCCCGCACCGCCCGGGATGCTTCGGCTAGCGTCGCGCCGGTCGTCACGACATCGTCGACGAGCACGACCGGGTGACGGCGCACCACCTCGGTATGCCGTCGGGTCACGGCATACGCGCCGGACAGGTTGGCCGCTCGCGCCTGAGCCCCCAGGTGGGACTGGTCGGCCACCCGCCGGCCGGTCGTGAGCGCAGCCACGATGTGACCGGTCATCGGCACCGACCCCGGGGCCGACTCCGACAACGGTCCGGCCCGGGCGCCGCCGAGATCTCGGCCAGCTCGTCGGGCCAGGGTGAGCACCGGGCGGTCCCCACGCCGTCTGGTCGCCGCAGCTGACGACGGCATCGGCAGGACCAACACCGGCCCCGCGAGATCGCTGAGCAGTAGCCGCAGCGCACCACTGAGGAGCGGGGCCAGCAACCGCCCGAGATCAGATCGCCCTTCGTCCTTGAAGGCGACGATCGTCCTTCGCATCGCCCCGGCATATCGAGCGCTGGCGACCACCACCGGCAAACCCGGTGGCGCAGGGATGGGTCGGACTTCGCGCGGCACGGCATACCGCTGAGCCTGGAGATCGGCGCGGCAGGCGGGGCACAACGTCGCGCCCGGGACGGCGCAGGCTGCGCACTCCCGCGCCAGCACAAGGTCTGCGAGCGCCTCCCAAGTCCGCCACATGAGACCACCCTGCACTTGCCTCGGAGGCCCTGCGAGTCAGTTCACCCATGGCTGTGGACGACGGGACCGGACGGGATCGGTTGTGGACAGTGAGCGTCGAGCCGGGACGTCGCCCGAGTCGAGTCAATGGACCGGAGGGACCACCAGTTCGGTCGCGCCGGTCAACCGCAGCCAGCCGCCACCGACGCGCACCAGCACTCCGGGCAGGTCGCTCACGACGACGAGACCTCGCGGGCCACCCGTGGAGACCACCCAGCGTGGCGAGGGGGGCGTGGGGACGAGGTTTTCCTCCGGACCGACGGTGCCGCGCCGACGCAGGCCGATGCCCTGGCCAAACTCCACGACGAACGGCCGCACTGGGTCCGCCGCCGCGACCGATCCGAGGGCCGCCACGGTGGCCGTGTCCATCCACACCGTGTCCAGGACCCGGGTCAGCGGTTCGCCGACCCGCAGGGGGGAGGTGAGCGACTTGGGCAGTCCGGAGGTGTCCTTGACGATGCCGGCTATGTCGAGACGGTCGATGCCGTCGCCGCCCTGGGACACGATGGCCAGCCGCGTGGCGTCGGGAGAAGGCGCCACCGCCCGAACCGTCCGTCCGGCCAGCCAGGGCGGATCGATGCGGTCCGCGGGCACACTCTGGGCGGCGAGCCCGTTGAGCGTCCACAGGGAGGATCGTCCGTCCGCCTGGCCAGCCACCCAGAGCCGACCCAACGCGTCGAACGAGGGACGGGTCAGCCCGGTGGCGAAGCTGGGCACGGTGATCTGCGTCTTGCCCCGCCACCGGAGCAACAGCGTCCCCTGGGCATTGAGGGCGGCGAGCCCGACCCCATCAGCTGCCCATGCCACGGCGGTCACCGTCGAGTTGAGGGTCGGCAGGTCGGGGGCCAGCGGGTTGCCACTCACGTCACCGGCCTGCCCCAACCGCGCCATGTCGACCGTGCGGAGCTGATCGCCGACCCGCACCAGTGCGGTCGATGAACTCCATAACGGTTCCCAGGCATAGCCGAGGTCGCGCGGACCCCGGACCGCCCCCGTCACCTCCTCGACCGCCAATCGACCGGAGCCTTGAATCTCCAGGCTGACTCCGAGGACCCCCGGCACGGCGAGCAGTGTCCCGGCCAATTGCGCCCACATCTCGCGTCGCGAGAGGGCATCTGCGGTCGAGGCGATGGGCGACAACACGACCGTGGCGATCCCGTCGGTGACCGACACGGCATCCAGAGCCAGTTTCGCGCCTTCGGGAAAGCCACTCTCACATGCTCCGCGCAGGTGCTCCGGGACCGCGCCGAGCTGTGCGCGAGCCAAGGCGGTCACCAGGCGCGGTCCGGTGGGGAACCAGCGCACGTCCGGGACGAGGAACCGCGTGCCGATCCCCACGTAATGCAGGCGGTAGGCCGAGAAGACCCGACTGAAGTCGTCGGTGTTGATCCAGATGCCGAAACCGCTCTCCGGCAACAGGATTCGCCACTCTTCACCGACCTGGATCAGGCCGAACTCGACGCTGGTCGTGGTATTCGGTGGGAGCTCCCGATACCGGCCGATGTCGTCGATGACTGCGACGGCCACGACCGTGGCACGCACGCGATCCGGGCCCACCATCGAGACCTCGACCAGGCTGGTGCGGTCGAAGACGGTCACCCCGCTCGTGGGGCGCCACCGGTCGACCGACGCTGCCGCGAGGTATTCCGTGCCGACGGCACTTCCGCCGTCGGGCGTCTCCTGGAAGGCAGCACCGGCCCGGAGGAAGCCCCGCACGATGTCGTCGGCGTCGGCACCGGGGGCGGGGGCGGGCACGACAATGCGAGCTTCCGGCGCCACCTGCTCGTCCACTCCCCGACCGACCGACACAGCGCTGTTGGACGGCAGCCCCAAACACCCACTGACGGCGCCGAGCAGCGCCAGCGACATCAGGGTGGCCAGAATCGCCGGGGCCCTGCGTTGCCCCGGCCATCGCCGGCGCGGGCCCGGCCGAGGGCGCAGCCGGAGGCGACCGCGAGGCCAATTCACGGCAAGCCCTCGCTGCGCGGCATACCAGGGTGGTCGGTCGCACCCACCGGTTGCTCCACGGGGGGGCTCGCCGGGCCCAGACCGTTGGAGACGGCGAGCAGTGGGGCGGATACCTGGGGATGGCGGGGGTTGAGCGGCAGCGGGGAGGCATCAATGGGACGGTCAACGCTGCGCGGCAGGGTGAGCCGGAAACACGAGCCTTCCCCCGGCGCCCCCCACGCCTGTAGCCAACCCCGGTGTAGCCGAGCGTCTTCCAGGGCGATGGACAGGCCCAGACCGGTGCCGCCGGTGGTGCGAGCGCGGGCGGGGTCAGCGCGCCAAAAGCGGTTGAAGACCAGGCCGGCCTCCCCGGGGCGCAACCCGACGCCGTGGTCGCGCACCGCAACCGCCACCGCCGAGTCGTTACGTTCGATCTTGATCTCGATCGGACGACCTTCGCCGTGTTCGATGGCGTTGACGACGAGATTGCGCAGCACGCGTTCGATCCGTCGCGGGTCGAACGCGGCCTCGCAGGGGTGCCCCGGGTCGAGCACCGTGACCCGGCTGCCCTTGCCCTCGGCCAGCCGGGCGGTGGCGTCGACGACCTTGGTCACGGTGCGCCGCAAGTCGGTGGTCTCGACGTCGAGGACCGCCGCCCCCGCGTCGAACCTGCTGATCTCCAGCAGATCGGCGAGCAGCGCCTCGAACCGGTCGAGCTCCCCGCGCAGCAACTCCACAGAGCGGGCCATCGCCGGCTCGAACCCATCCCGCGCGTCGTAGATGAGGTCAACGGCCATGCGGATCGTCGTCAAGGGCGTGCGTAGCTCATGGGACACGTCCGAGACGAACCGTTGCTGCACGCGAGACAGGTTTTCCAGCTGCCCGATCTGCCGCTCCAAACTGGCCGCCATGGCGTTGAACGAGGTCGCCAAGCTGGCCAGGTCGTCCTCGCCGCGGCTCTCCATCCGTTCGGTCAGCGTGCCCGAGGCCAGCCGTTGGGCCACCTCCGCTGCGCGACGCACCGGGGCCACGACAAGGCGCGTCACGACGTAGGCGACTGCCCCGATGAGCAGCAGCAGGACCAGGCCGCCGTAGAGGAAGGTGCGGCCGACGACGACGAGAGAGTCGCGTTCGCGCTCCATCGGGTAGACGTAGTAGATGCCATAGCCCCCCGCCAGCGGCAGGGTGACCTGTTGGCCCACGATGAGCGACGGGACGGCGTCGGCGGTGCCGGTGAGCTTCACCGGCACGATCTGCTGTTGTTGGTTCTTGGCGTCCTCGGCGACCGCGCGTCGCAGGCCCTCGGGGATGACCCCCTCCCCCACCTCACCGCTCACGACGCTGGGGATGACGACCGTGGCGGTGTTGCCGACCAGCCGCTGCAGGATCACATAGCGGGACCGCTCGGTGCCGGCGACGTCCTGAACGATGTCCTGGGCAAACAGAGCCAGGCTCTGTTGGTCCTGCGCCTGGTCGGTGCGGTCGAAGGCGACCTTGACCTTCTTGGTCAGCTGCAGCGCCTCGGCGGTGGCGAGGGTGCGGCGGTCCTCGACGAGGCCCGCGCCGATCTGCTGGTAGAGATAGGTGCCCACCAGCCCGAGCACGAGCATCCCCAGGACCAACGTGGTCGCAACAACACGGAACTGCAGCGACCGACGCCACACCCCCGCCACGCGGGCCACCATGTGAGCAGGGCCGGAGCGGATCGCTGGCGAGTCACCGGCGACGGTCATGGGTTAGGCGGGACCGGCCTTGTAGCCGACACCGCGCACGGTGACGACGATTTGGGGTCGCTCGGGGTCGTGTTCGATCTTGCTGCGCAGCCGCTGCACGTGGACGTTGACCAAGCGGGTGTCGCCGGCGTGGCGATAGCCCCACACCTGCTCCAGGAGGATCTCCCGGGTGAAGACCTGCCAGGGTTTGCGCGCGAGCGCCACAAGGAGGTCGAACTCCAGTGGCGTCAGCGAGAGCACCTCGGACCCGCGGCGTACCGAGTGCCCAGCGACATCGATGACGAGGTCGCCGATCTCCAGCCGCTCGGGCTCGGGCTCATCGCCGCGGCGCAGTCGCGCCCGGATCCGCGCGATGAGCTCCTGCGGCTTGAACGGCTTGACGACGTAGTCGTCAGCGCCGGACTCCAGCCCGACGACGACATCGACCGTGTCGGTTCGCGCGGTGAGCATGACGATCGGGATGCCGGACTCGGCGCGGATGCGACGGCATACCTCCATGCCGTCCATGCCCGGGAGCATGACATCCAGCAGCACGAGGTCGGGGCGGGAGTCGCGGAAGGCGGCCACGGCGGCAGATCCGTCGGCCACGTGCGAGACCTCCAGGCCTTCTTGGCGCAGCACGATGCTGAGCATCTCCGCCAGCGCGAGATCGTCGTCGACGACGAGTACGCGACCCTTCACGTCCTGCTCCTTCTGCCCTGCGTCCCGGTTGACCGATCATCACACATCGCGCGGCGCGCGGGACCCGCGCCCCGGGGGAATCGCCGCAAGCGCCCACGTCGTGGCCGCCACGCGACACAAGCGTCGAGACACAGCGACGGCGCCCTCCCAGGGGGTGAAGGGCGCCGTCGTGACAAGTATGCAAGATTCCGCCGCTTCGCGCCATCGCAGGCTCGGAAGACTTCGCGAGAGTCGCGCGAACCCCACGGATTCAGCAGCCAGAACGGAACCAAAGCCAGGTATGCCGGGTGCGCGAGGTGCGCACCCGGCATACCGGAGTGGAGTGGAGCCGCCCCGGCGGCAGCAGCCGTCAGTAGCGGTAGTGCTCGGGCTTGTAGGGGCCGGCGACATCGACGCCGAGGTATTCGGCCTGCTCCTTGGTCAGCTCGGTGAGCTCGACACCGAGGGCGTCCAGGTGCAGACGAGCGACCTCTTCGTCCAGGGCCTTGGGCAGCGTGTAGACCTCACGCTCGTAGTCGTCGGTCTTGGTGAACAGTTCGATCTGGGCGATCGTCTGGTTGCTGA
>Ga0116180_1000851_pt1 | contig 27023 bp, 26 predicted proteins | sample AD_UKC073_MetaG_FD_89804 | JGI IMG/M metagenome (GOLD analysis project Ga0116180, IMG submission 89804) | Active sludge microbial communities of municipal wastewater-treating anaerobic digesters from USA - AD_UKC073_MetaG | ecosystem: Engineered > Bioreactor > Anaerobic > Digestate | place: USA... | reverse complement strand
GTGTGGCCCTTGGGGTGGGTCCAGTAATAGATGCCGACGATGGCATGGACCTCGATTTCCCAGGCGGTTTCTTCCAGAGCTTCCCGAATGGCCGCCGCGGCCAGGGTTTCGTGCGGGTCCAGATGGCCGGCGGGTTGGTTGTAGACCAGTTCCTCGCCGCCGGCGTACTCCTCGACCAGCAGAAAACGTCCAGCGTCCTCGACGATGGCGGCGACGGTCAGATGCGGTGACCAGATGTCCATGCGACCCCCTAGGGCAATGGTTTGGCGATGGTGAACGCGCCGCGCAAGTCGCCTTCCTTGTAGCCTCGGGCAGTGTCCTTGGGATACAGCTCTTTCAGCTTGGCGTCCACTTCGGGGCTGATGTGCTCGCCGTGGCAGGCGAGGCATAACGAAGCGGTCGGGATGGCTTTCATGTAGCGGAAGGTTTTCTGGCCCTGGTCGTCGTCGATGACGGCGAAGAACTCCAAGCTGTCGTTGGGTTCGCCTTGTGCTTTGCGCGCCTCGAATTGCTTGAGCACGGCCAGTTCCCAGTTGTCCGGCGCATTCTCGGGATTGCGGATTTTGAGACTGGTGCGGCCGACCAGCAAACCGAGTTTCTGGGACAGGTCGGTGGCGATTTCCGCCGCCTTGACGTGGCACACCTCGATACCGTTGACTGGACCGCCGTTCTGGATCGCCTGCTGCAAGGCTTCCTTCAGGGTGGCGCTGAATGTCTGTGCGGCGGCACGGGATTCTTGCACGTCCGGTGGAATGCTTGGCTGAGCGGCGGTCGGTTGCTGGCGAGCGGAGGCAGTGCCGGCGACCAATAGCGTACCCAGGATGAGAGGCAAAACGTGTCGCATGCAAATTACCCTATTGAATCAATGGCTGGCGGGTAAGTATAAGATGAAGCGGCTGGTGGCTGCGGAATTTTCCGGTGGGGGCGAGCTAAAATTTCTAGGATCGAAACGAGAAAGACAACCGCAATCGAGTTTTTCGATCAACGAGGTACAAGATGAGCCTGTCACAGAAGACCTGTACGCCTTGTCAAGGTGGCATTCCAGCCCTCGCGTCGAGCGAAGCCGAAGCCTTGCTGCCGCAGGCGCACGATTGGCAATTGCTGGAGAATGCGACCCGTTTGGAGCGGCGCTTCTCGTTCAAGACCTTCGGGGCTGCCCTGGCCTTCGTCAACCGGGTGGGTGACCTGGCCGAGGCCGAAGGCCATCATCCCGATATCGCCTTCGGCTGGGGCTATGCCAACGTGCTGTTCTATACCCACAAGATCGGTGGTCTGCACGAGAACGATTTCATCATGGCCGCCAAGGTCAACGAGCTGTATCGGGATGAATACTCGGCGGCTTGAGCGGGTTACCCCAGCGCGACTGCCGCGCCGCGTAAAGCCGGATTGGCGGCGGTGATCACCCAGGTGGGAATGGTCGCCAGGTAAGTGCTGAAGCGACCCTTGGTCTCGAACCGGCTGCGGAAATCCGAGCGATCGAAGAAATCCCCCAAACGGGGCACGATGCCGCCGCCGATATAGACGCCGCCGCGCGCGCCCAGGGTGATCGCCAGGTTGCCCGCTGCCGTGCCTAGCGCTCCGCAGAACAGATCCAGCACCGCACGGCAGTGCGGACAGGCGTCGGCCAAACCCCGTGTGGTGATGTCGGCGGGCGTCAGGCTCTCGGCCGTCCAGCCTTCCACCTCGGCCAGGGCGTGATAGAGATTGACCAGACCAGGCCCGGACAGCAGTCGTTCCAGGGAAGCATGGCCGAACTGCCGTTGCAGAACCCGGCTGATGGCCCATTCCCGCTGGTCGGTGGCGGCAAAGGTGACGTGACCGCCTTCGGTTTGCAGGGGAATCCACTGTTGGCCCGCCCGGATCAAGCCGGAGACGCCCAGGCCCGTGCCGGGGCCGATCAAGCCAATCGGAGCGTCCGCCATGGCGGTCCCTCGGCCGATCGCCTGCCGCTCATTCGGAGCGAGCAGCGGCAGGGCCAGTGCCAGCGCGGTGAAGTCATTGACGATGGCCAGTTGCTCCAGCCCCAGTTCCTGTCGCACCGCCTCGGTCGAGAACGACCAGGCGTTGTTGGTGAACGCAATCCAGTCACCGCTGATCGGGGTAGCGACCGCCAGCGCGGCGCGCTGTGGTTGCGGGGCGGCTGTTTGGCGCAAATAGGCAGTGATAGCGGCGCTGGGTCCCGGAAAATCGGCACAAGGCAGAGTCTGCTCGGCGTGCAATCGCCCCGTGGCGTCGACGAGCGCGAAGCGGGCGTTGGTGCCGCCGATGTCGGCTACTAAATCAGGCGTGGCGTTCTGAGTCTGAGGCATCGCGATGTTCCAGGGCAAACGGGCAGGAGAGTCGGGTTCACCGCTTGATTCTAGGAAATCCAGCCGGGAAATGGGGGCCGATCGAAGGGGATGAAATGCGTTGTTACTGCGAAACCGTCAGCAAGAGAATGTAGGAATCCTCACAATTTCGACAGCCGTTCCAGCTATTCACGAATTCGCCGTAGCCAACTTGTAATGTGGTGCAGTGCGGCATTAAAATGATGTAGAAGTCTGATCGTACTTTATAAACCTCTCATTATAAAAATAGATTTATGTCAATCTTTGGATAATTTGAGTGGATCGTCGTGGAGACGGACACGCAATAACGATTCACAAGCTTTTGCATTCTTTTGCAAATAACCCCGTAACCTTCTAAAGAGGAATGGAAAATGGCATTTCTAAGCGTTGAGCAACTGAAAAAAGACTGGGCTGAGAATCCCCGCTGGAAAGGTATCAAACGCGGTTATACGGCTGAAGATGTAGTGCGACTGCGTGGTAATGTGCCGGTCGAGTACAGCTTGGCGAAGCGGGGAGCCGAGAAGCTGTGGCAGCTGATTACTACCGAACCTTATGTGAACTGCCTGGGCGCCTTGACCGGCGGGCAGGCCATGCAGCAGGCCAAGGCGGGCGTCAAGGCCATCTATCTGTCCGGCTGGCAGGTCGCGGCCGACAACAACACCTACATGGCGATGTATCCCGATCAGTCGCTGTATCCGGTCAATTCGGTGCCGGCGGTGGTCGAACGCATCAACAACACCTTCAAGCGCGCCGACGAAATCCAGTGCGCTCGCGGCATCGGCCCAGGCCATAAGGAATTCCTCGACTATTTCCTGCCGATCGTGGCGGATGCCGAAGCCGGTTTCGGCGGTGTGCTGAACGCCTACGAGCTGATGAAGTCGATGATTCGCTCGGGCGCGGGTGGCGTGCACTTCGAAGATCAGCTGGCTTCGGTCAAGAAATGCGGCCACATGGGCGGTAAGGTGCTGGTGCCGACCCAGGAAGCGGTGCAGAAACTGAACGCGGCCCGTCTGGCGGCCGATGTCTGCGGGGTGCCGACCGTGATCCTGGCCCGCACCGACGCCGAAGCGGCCGACCTGCTGACCAGCGACTGCGACGACAACGACAAGCCGTTCTGCACCGGCGAACGCACGGTCGAAGGCTTCTTCAAGACCAAGAAGGGCCTGGAACAGTCGATCTCCCGTGGTCTGGCCTATGCGCCCTACGCCGACATGGTGTGGTGCGAGACCGGCACGCCGGATCTGGCGTTCGCCCGCAAGTTCGCCGAAGCGATCCAGGCGCAGTTCCCCGGCAAGATGCTGGCCTACAACTGCTCACCGTCGTTCAACTGGAAGAAGAATCTGGATGACGCCACCATCGCCAAGTTCCAGCGCGAACTGGGTGCGATGGGTTACAAGTATCAGTTCATCACTTTGGCCGGTATTCACAACATGTGGTACAACATGTTCGATCTGGCCCAGGACTATGTCCAGCGCGGCATGTCCGCCTATGTCGAGAAGGTTCAGGAGCCCGAATTCGCCGCCCGCGATCGGGGCTACACCTTCGTCAGCCATCAGCAGGAAGTGGGCACCGGCTACTTCGACGACGTGACCACCGTCATCCAGGGCGGTGTGTCTTCGGTGACGGCGCTGACCGGTTCTACCGAAGAAGAGCAATTCCACTAATCCTCGTGTCCGCGCTCTGCCGTTGAGGTATGGGTCGCGGAGTCTCGGGTTGTATCACGGCCCGGGGGGTCTCCCTCCGGGCTTTTTGCGCTAGGATGCGCCAATGCGTCCCGATCATCGCCCAAACGTGACGCTTTATATTGTCAAGGGTTGCAATCTACATTGATGAAGGAGCCAACCGTGAGCTTGAATTTGCCTGCTGGCGTGCAAGTGAACGCCCCGATCCATCCCCGTTTCGACGAAATCCTGACTCACGACGCTTTGGCTTTGGTGGCCAAGCTGCATCGTGCGTTCGAAGGTCGCCGCCAGGAATTGCTCAAGGCCCGCGTTGCCCGCCAGGCCCGTATCGACGCTGGCGAAATGCCTGATTTCCTGCCCGAAACGCAGGCCATCCGCGACGGCGACTGGAAGATCGCGCCGCTGCCCAAGGCCCTGGAGCGCCGCCGTACCGAGATCACCGGCCCGGTCGAACGCAAGATGATCATCAACGCCTACAATTCCGGCGCTGATTCCTACATGACCGACTTCGAAGACTCCAACAGCCCCAACTGGTACAACCAGATTCAGGGCCAGGTGAATCTGGTCGACGCCATTCGCCGCAACATCAGCTACGTAAACGAAGCCGGCAAGGAATACAAGCTCAACAGTACCATCGCCATGCTGCAGATCCGTCCGCGCGGCTGGCATCTGGACGAAAAGCATGTGCTGGTCGATGGTCAGCGTGTGTCTGGCGGTATCTTCGACTTCGGTCTGGTGCTGTTCCACAATGCCAAGGAGCAGATCGCCCGTGGTGCGGGTCCGTTCTTCTACCTGCCCAAGATGGAAAGCCATCTGGAAGCGCGGCTGTGGAACGACATCTTCTGCATGGCTCAGGACGAAATCGGCATTCCGCGTGGCACCATCAAGGCCACGGTGCTGGTCGAGACCATTCTCGCCACCTTCGAGATGGAAGAGATCCTGTACGAACTGCGCGAGCATTCCGCCGGTTTGAACGCCGGGCGCTGGGACTACATCTTCAGCTGCATCAAGAAATTCAAGAACAACAAGAATTTCTGCCTAGCCAATCGCGGCGCGATCACTATGGAAGTGCCGTTCATGCGCTCCTATGCGTTGCAGCTGGTCAAGGTGTGCCACAAGCGCGGCGCGCCGGCCATGGGTGGCATGTCGGCTCTGATTCCGATCAAGAACGACCCGGAAGCCAATGAGAAGGCGCTGGCCGGTATCCGGCACGACAAGGCCCGCGATGCGCGGGACGGTTTCGATGGCGGCTGGGTGGCGCATCCCGGCCTAGTGCCGATGGCCCACGAAGAATTCGTCAAGGTGCTGGGCGATAAGCCGAACCAGTGGGAGAAGCAGCGCGACGAGGTGTTCACGGCTCAGGATTTCCTGACCTTCCTGCCCGAGCAACCCATCACCGAAGTCGGTCTGCGTAACAACATCAATGTCGGCATTCATTACCTGGGCTCGTGGCTGGCTGGCAACGGTTGCGTGCCGATTCACAACCTGATGGAAGATGCCGCCACCGCTGAAATTTCCCGCTCGCAGGTATGGCAGTGGGTGGTGAGCCCCAAGGGGGTCTTGGACGATGGCCGCAAGGTGACCGCAGAACTGGTGCGGACGATGATTCCCGAGGAGTTGGCCAAGGTCAAGGCGACGGTCACCGCCCAGGGCGAAGACACCGCGACCTACGATCAGGCAGCCGGCATTTTCGAGAAGATGTCGCTCGATCCCAACTATCCGGAGTTCCTGACCCTGCCGCTGTACGAAGCGATGGATTGATCCGATCCAGTTGGCTTTGATGTAAAAAAGCGCTCGGGTAACCCATGCAGCCCAGCCCGAGCGCTGACACCATGCTTTTGTGACCCAGCAAGCGTTGTTCCATCGTAGTACCTCCTCAATGTGGAAAGGTCGATAACGGTGCGATGCGATCGCTGCTGTGAGGAGGGACATGCGTCGAGAGGGTCACCGATGACGCCCTGGTGGACATCGTCAAGGAAGGTTTCGATGCCGGAGTGCGGTTTGGCGAATCGATCCAACAAGATATGGTGGCGATTCCGCTGGGGCCGCGCCAGCGTTTCGTGGTGGTGGGTAGTCAAGTGTATATTTAGAGTTACTTAACGCCGCAAAAGCCCGACGTTCTGCATCGGCATGATTACATTTGCAAGCGCTTTCCCGGCGGTTCGGTTTATCGGCGCTGGGCATTCGCCCGTGGCGAGGACAAGACCATCATGGACGTGAGCGGGCCGCCGGTTCTGAGCGAGACCACGCTTGCGTTGCGGGCGGCCGAAGATGGCATCGGTCTTGCCTACGTTTATGAGCAATATGCACGCAACGCTCTGGAGGCGGGCCGTGTGGCCGCCGTACTGGACGACTGGCTGCCGACGGTGCCTGGTTTTTTCCGCTACTATCCAGGACGCAAGCGGCTACCCGCCGGGTTGCGCGCATTCATCGGTTTGGTCCGGCAGATGACGGCCCAGAATTTTTCGTACCCAAAAGTCTCTTGAGGAAACTTGTGGACCACATGACATCTAAATGTCAGCCTATTACAACCACGGAATGATGTCGTCTGGCAGCGCTGCCTCATGCACGACTCTCGTTCGCCCGTCATTAAGGCCGTACTTAGCCATGAGCCAAGACCATCCATCGTCACCCGATCAGGATCGCGGTCTCGTCGTCGAACCGGCGGGGCCCGAGATCAAGCAGCCGCCGATGTATAAGGTGATCTTGCTCAATGACGACTATACTCCTATGGATTTTGTAGTGCAGATTCTCGAGCACTTCTTTCGGATGAATCGCGAGAAGGCCACGCAGATCATGCTGCATGTCCATACCCGAGGCCGGGGCGTGTGCGGGGTTTTCACGCGCGAAATCGCGGAGACCAAGGTGGCGCAGGTGAATGAGTTTGCCCAGCGGCATCAACATCCGTTGTTGTGTACCATGGAAGAAACTTAAATCTGAAACCACCCAGCGCGATTCGAGGTGTGAGTTATGTTGAGCAAGGATCTGGAGTATTCCATCAATCTTGCTTTCCGCGAGGCGCGGGAAAGGCGCCACGAGTTCATGACCGTGGAGCACCTGCTGCTGGCCCTGCTGGATAATCCGGCAGCCGCGGAAGTGCTGCGAGCCTGCGGTGCTCAGCTGGACAAGCTCAAGCGCGATCTGCAAACCTTCATCCGCGATAACACGCCAGTGCTGGGACCGGATGACCCGCGCGAGACCCAACCGACCCTCGGGTTCCAGCGAGTCCTGCAACGGGCGGTATTGCACGTCCAGTCGTCCGGTAACCGCGAGGTTACCGGCGCCAATGTGCTGGTCGCCATGTTCGGCGAGCAGGAGTCGCAGGCGGTCTATTTCCTCAAGCAGCAGGAAATCAGCCGTCTGGATGTGGTGAATTTCATCTCCCACGGCATTTCCAAGATTTCTGACGAACAGGATTCCGCAACGCCGCAAAGCGAGGAAAATCCCGAGAGCCAGAACGTCAAGCCGCTGGAGAACTTCGCCAGCAACCTCAACGAGCTGGCGCGGCAGGGCCGTATCGATCCGCTGATCGGACGGCGCGAGGAAGTGGAGCGCACCATTCAGATCCTGTGTCGGCGGCGCAAGAACAATCCGCTGTTCGTCGGCGAAGCCGGCGTCGGCAAGACCGCGATCGCCGAAGGTCTGGCCAAGATGATCGTGGACGGCGAAGTGCCGGAGGTGCTGCGCGATGCCACGATTTACGCGCTGGACTTGGGTTCGCTGGTGGCGGGCACCAAATATCGTGGCGATTTCGAGAAGCGCTTGAAGTCGGTCTTGGCGCAGTTGCGCAAGGAGCGCAACGCTATTCTGTTCATCGACGAAATCCACACCATCATTGGCGCGGGTGCGGCTTCCGGCGGCGTGATGGACGCCTCGAACCTGATCAAGCCGATGCTGGCTTCGGGCGAGATGAAGTGCATCGGTTCGACCACCTACCAGGAATACCGGGGCATCTTCGAGAAGGATCGAGCCTTAGCGCGGCGGTTCCAGAAGATCGACGTGGTCGAGCCATCGGTCGAAGAGAGCTATCAGATCCTGCGCGGTTTGAAGGCCCGGTTCGAGGAGCACCACGACGTCAAGTACGCCGATAAGGCGCTGCGGGCAGCGGTGGAGCTGTCGGCTCGCTACATCAACGATCGCCATCTGCCGGACAAGGCTATCGACGTGATCGACGAGGCCGGGGCCAGTCAACGCCTGTTGCCGGTTGCCAAGCGCAAGAAGGTGATCAATAGCACCGATATCGAGACGATCATTGCCAAGATCGCCCGTATCCCGCCAAAGACGGTGTCCTCGTCGGACAAGGATGTGCTGCGTAACCTGGAACGCGATTTGAAATTGGTGGTGTTCGGTCAGGACGAAGCGATCGATACCTTGGCCGACGCCATCAAGATGGCGCGCGCCGGCCTGGGCAACGAGCAGAAGCCGATTGGTTCCTTCCTGTTCGCCGGGCCGACCGGTGTCGGCAAGACCGAAGTGACCCGCCAGTTGGCTCGCATCATGGGCATCGAACTGATTCGGTTCGACATGTCCGAGTACATGGAGCGGCATACGGTTTCGCGTCTGATCGGTGCGCCGCCCGGCTATGTCGGCTTCGATCAGGGTGGACTGCTGACCGACGCCGTGCTGAAGCATCCGCATGCCGTATTGTTGCTGGACGAGATCGAAAAAGCCCATCCCGATGTGTTCAACCTGTTGCTGCAGGTCATGGACCACGGGACGCTGACCGACAACAATGGCCGCAAGGCGGATTTCCGCAATGTCATCATCGTGATGACCACCAATGCTGGCGCTGAACTGATGGATCGCCCTTCCATCGGCTTTACCTCACAGGATCACAGCACCGACGGACTGGATGTGATCAAGCGCCTGTTCGCCCCAGAGTTCCGCAACCGCTTGGATGCGATCGTCCAGTTCCAGCCGCTGACGCCGGTGACCATCGCGCAGGTGGTAGACAAGTTCCTGATCGAGTTGGAAGCTCAGCTGGAATCGAAGAAGGTCACTGTGGATGTGGATACGGAAGGGCGGGCTTGGCTGGCCGAGCGCGGCTACGATCCGAAGATGGGCGCACGGCCGATGGCGCGGCTCATCCAGGAGAACATCAAACGGCGCCTGGCCGAGGAGCTACTGTTCGGGCGGCTGGTGAATGGCGGCCATGTCACCGTCACGGTTCGCGATGGTGGCTTGCAGGTCGAAATTGCCGAGGAAGAAGCAGTGCCATAATGGGCAGGCGGTCGGCGGCGGCAACCTGTCTGGACGAGGGTTGCTGACTGCCCGATTGCAGGAAAGGGGTGCGCGAGATGGCGGATGGCTCAGCGGCCGCGATAGACGATGCGACCCTTGCTCAGATCGTAAGGAGTCAGTTCGACCTTCACCTTGTCACCGGTCAGGATGCGGATGTAGTGCTTGCGCATCCGGCCGGAGATATGGGCCGTGATGACATGACCGTTTTCCAACTGCACTCTAACATGGTGTTGGGTAGAGTGTCAACTACAGTACCCTCCATTTCAATATGGTCTTCTTTAGACATAATACCTCGCTGATCAACCCGCTTTCGCTATTGTAAAAGACTGCTAACCATAGCGGAAATCCCCTGGCGCGGCAAGTCGGATGCCTGGAAAACGATCGGTGCGGACCAGTGTGAGGGGGGTATCGCTGCGGCTTGGCACCCGATGCGCAGATCCGCCGGGACCGCCCGATTCCACTCCAATCAGCCTCATGACCGAACCACGCAAGCATCTGTTGGTCGTTTACCATTCGCAAACCGGCCATACTCGCAATATGGCCAGAGCGGCGTGGCGTGGCGCACGGCGGGTGCCGGAAGTCGAGACGCGTCTGAAGATGGCTTTGCGCGCTGACTTGAACGATCTATTGTGGGCTCAGGGTCTGCTGTTGGGTACGCCCGAGAATTTCGGCTACATGTCCGGAGCGCTCAAGAACTTCCTGGATCGCACCTACTATCCCGCCCAGGGCAAGATCAGCGGATTGCCCTATGCGGTGTTCATCAGCGCCGGTAACGACGGGACAGGGGCATTGACCAGCATCGAACGCATTGCCCGCGGTTATCCACTCAAACCGGTGTGCGATCCGATCATCGCCCGTGGCGAGCTGACTCCGGACGACTTGCAGCGCTGCGAAGAACTGGGTGAAACCATGGCCTCGGGGGTGGCGTGGGGAATCTTTTAGCGGGGAGGTTGCGCCGTTGGCGCGCAGCCTGGCTTGGCAGGGCCGCCCAGCCGCCGTCGCTCAAGCGCTCGTTATGGCGTCGGATCGGGCATGGACTCTGGACAGCGACTTGGGTGTTCGTGGTGGCTTCGCTGGCGCTGGTGCTGTTGTTGCGCTGGCTGCCCTTGCCGACCTCCAGCGTCATCGCCCAGCATGGGTTGAAAGCGCTATGGCAGGGGCATGGCGCGGTGCGCTATGACTGGGTGGCGTATCGGGATATCTCGCCCTATGCGGCCCTGGCGGTCGTCGCCGGCGAGGATCAGCGCTTCCCCGATCACTACGGCTTCGATTTCGTGGAGATTCAGGATGCTCTGGACGACCTGGATGAAGGCAAGCCGTTGCGCGGTGCCAGCACCTTGAGCCAGCAGGTGGCGAAGAATCTGTTCCTGTGGTCGGGCCGCAGTGTCATCCGCAAGGGGCTGGAGGTCTGGTTCACCGTGCTGCTAGAGCTGCTCTGGTCCAAGGAACGCATCCTGGAGGTCTATCTCAACATCGCGGAATTTGGCGAGAACACCTTCGGCGTAGAAGCGGCCAGTCGGCGGTTTTTCAACAAGGCGGCCGTCAGGTTGACCGCGGACGAAGCGGCCCGACTGGCGGCGGTGTTGCCGAATCCGCTACGCTACCGCGCCGATCAGCCCTCGGCCTATGTGCTCAAGCGCCAGCGCTGGATCGAGCGGCAGATGCGCCAATTGGGGGGAACCCGCTATCTTGAGCGGCTGTGACCTGGAGATGTGATGGAATCGAAACCATGTGTCAGCATTGATTATTGTACCCAATGTCGTTGGTTGCTGCGGGCAGCCTGGCTGGCCCAGGAACTATTGACGACCTTTGAAACCGAATTGGGCGAGGTGGCCCTGCGGCCTGGCACGGGTGGCGTGTTCGAGGTGCGGGTCGATGGCGAACTGGTCTGGTCGCGCAAACAGGAGGGACGTTTCCCCGAAGCGAAGGAAATCAAGCAACGGGTTCGCGATCGGGTCGCGCCGGAACGTTCGCTGGGGCATTCGGATCGCTAGCTCCGAATAAGTGGGCTGTTTAATCGTTTACGGATGAGACGAGTGATGTCAGATTCTCAAGTCATGGCCGGCGCCGGTCTCGGCGGGTTCGAGTGGTTATCGCGCCGGTGGTTGAATATCTTCGGATTTCTGGTGTGCTTGGGCGGGCTCGGCGTTGCGCTGTTTGCCCAGTTCCATTTGGGGATGGAGCCCTGTCCGCTGTGCATTTTCCAACGTCTGGCCCTGGCCGCGCTGGGCCTGTTGTTTTTGACGGCGGCCCTGCACGATCCGCGCGGCTGGGGGGCCAAGGTCTATGGCGCGTTGATCGACCTGACCGCCTTCCTGGGCATGGCCGTCGCAGCCCGGCAGGTCTGGCTGCAGCATCTGCCGCCGGATGAGGTGCCGCGCTGTGGCCCCGGTCTGGATTATATGTTGCAAACCTTTCCCTTGACCGAAACCATTCGCGAGGTGCTGTCCGGCTCCGGCGAGTGCGCCAAGGTCGAAACCCTGCTGGGCTTGAGCATTCCGGAATGGACCCTGATGCTGTTTCTGGCCTTGGGCGTCATGGGTCTGCTCGGCAACTGGCGGCTGCGGCGCTGAGGCGGCAGACCCGCCAACGAGGCGGGTCGGTCGAGGCCAGGGCGTTGGGGTAAAAGGCCAGCGGATCAGCAGATCAGATACGGGCAAAAACTCGCTGCGCCGCGGCCACCGTCGCCTCGATGTCGTCGGCGCTGTGGGCCGCCGACATGAAGCCGGCCTCGAACGCGGACGGCGCCAGATACACCTTTTCGGCCAGCATACCGTGGAAAAAGCTCTTGAAGCGCTCGGTATCGCAGGCTATGGCCTGGGCATAGCGGGTGACCGGCTCGGCTGAGAAGAAGATCCCGAACATGCCGCCAACCGCGTTGGTGGTGAGGGGCATGCCGGCCTGTCGGGCGGCGGCCACCAGTCCTGCGCACAGGCGCTCGGTTTTGGCGGCGAGCTCGGTATGGAAGCCCGGTTCGGCAATCAGATTCAGCGTCGCCAGACCGGCGGCCATCGCTACCGGATTGCCCGACAGGGTACCGGCCTGATAGATCGGTCCCAGCGGAGCCAGTTTTTCCATGATGGCCCGCTTGCCGCCGAACGCGCCGACTGGCATGCCGCCGCCGATGATCTTGCCAAGCGTGGTCAGATCCGGTGCGATGCCATACAAAGCCTGCGCCCCGCCTGCTGCCACCCGGAAGCCGGTCATCACTTCGTCGAAGATCAGTACGCTGCCGTACTGGTCGCACAGCTGGCGCAAACCTTCCAGAAAACCCGGAGCCGGTGGGATGCAATTCATGTTGCCGGCGACCGGTTCGACGATGATTCCGGCGATGTCCGAGCCAATGCGGGCGAAGGCTTTCTGGGCCTGCGCCAGATCGTTGTAAGTCAGGGTCACGGTATACGATGCCAGCGCAGCCGGGACGCCGGGCGAGGTCGGCACGCCCAGGGTCAGCGCGCCGGAGCCGGCCTTGATCAGCAGCGAATCGGAGTGGCCGTGGTAGCAGCCTTCGAACTTGACGATGATGTCGCGGCCGGTGAAACCGCGGGCCAAACGGATGGCGCTCATGGTGGCTTCGGTGCCGGAGTTGCACATCCGCACCAGCTCCATCGAGGGCATCATCCGGCAGATCTTACGGGCCATGATGGTCTCGATCACAGTCGGAGCGCCGAAACTGAGGCCGTGGACGGCGGTTTCCTGCACGGCTTGCACGACCGCCGGATGGGCGTGGCCGGCGATCATCGGTCCCCAAGAGCCGACATAATCGATATAGCGCTGGTCGTCCTCGTCGAACAGGTAAGCGCCCGCGCCACGCCGGAAGAAGATTGGCGCTCCGCCGACCCCGCGAAAGGCGCGCACCGGCGAATTGACGCCGCCGGGAATATAGCGTTGCGCTTCGATGAACAGCTGTTCGGAACGATGAGTCATCAGCGGTTTCCTCAGGCGAATAGAGTGGCGTAGCGACGGGCGGCGGCTTGGATGTCGGGTTGACCGAACACGCCGCTGACGACCGACAGCGCATCGGCGCCGGCCTGCAGCAACAGCGGGCTGTTGTCCGGCGTGATGCCGCCGATGGCGACGATGGGAATGCGCAAGGCGGCGCGAGCCTGTCGCAACAGCTCGATGGGCGCTCGAATTTCATCCGGCTTGGTCAGAGACGGAAAGAACGCGCCGAAGGCAACGTAGTCCGCACCGGCCTGGGCGGCCTCCAGCGCTAGCGCCAGCCGGTCGTAACAGGACACCCCGATGATGGCTTGCGCCCCCAGGCGAGCGCGGGCGGTAAGCAACGCCGGATCGTCTTTGCCGACGTGGACGCCTGCCGCGCCGACCTGGGCGGCCAGTTCTACATCGTCGTTGATGATCAGGGGCATCCGGTAGCGCCGACACAACGCATTCAGGGCCGTCGCCTGGGCCAGACGGCGCTCGGGGTCGCGGCTCTTGTCGCGATACTGAATCATCCGGGCACCGCCCAACAGGGCTTGTTCGACCGCAGCGGTCAGCTGTTCATCGGCAATGAGCAGGGCGTCGGTGATAGCGTACAAACCTCGGCAGACGGCCGTGTTCGTCGTACTCATGGTTGACCTCGGGTGGCGGTAGCCCAGAACAGGCGGTTGGGTAGTGCTTGACCGCCGCCGGCCCGAAAGGCGGCCTGCAGGGACCGCCAGACGAAATGTTGGGCGCGATAGATGGCCGACTGGATCGCTTCGTCCGATTGCGCGCTGTCGCCCTGGGCGAGTAGGGCGGCGATGGCCGATGCCAGCGTGCAGCCGGAACCGTGATAGCTGTCCGGCAGGCGGGGCCAGCGCCAGTTTTCCAGGCGCCGGTTGTTGCCATACAGGGTATTGACGACTTCGGTGGGGTGGGGTTCGTGACCGCCGGTCAGGATCACATAGCGGCAACCCCGCGCCAGCAAGGCCATAGCGCAGGCTTCCAGGGTGTCGGCTTCCGGCGCCAGCCGGCGGGCCTCGATGCTGTTGGGGGTCAACACGGTGGTCTGGGGCAGCAGCAGGCGCTGGATGGATTCGATCAGCGCCGCATTGGCCAACTCGGCTCCGCCGCCCGCCGCCAGGATTGGGTCGAGCACCACCGGAATATGAGGGTAGGCGGTGAACAGTTCGTGCAGAGCCGCAACGTTGTCGGTGCTACCGATGACTCCGACCTTGAATACAGCCACCGGCATGTCTTCCAGCACTGCCCGCGCCTGGGCGATGATTTGATCCGGCTCGACTGGCAGCAGGGCCTGGATATCGTGAGTGTCCTGCACGGTGATCGCGGTGATGACGGGCGCGGGATGACAGCCGAAACTGATCAGGGTTTCGAGATCGGCGGCGATGCCGGCCCCACCGCTAGGGTCGTTGCCGGCCAGGGTCATCACGATCGGCGGCGATAGAGAATCGGCAGGGATCAATGTGGTACTCCGAGGGTTGCGGCGGGTGGATAAGAGGTGCCAGCTCCGAGTGTATCTCTCGAATTCTATCAGACGCTGTGGGTTTTTCGGGCTGGGCTGCCATGGGACAATGAGCAGAATTAAGAGGCAGGAGGATGGAAGAGCGATGAAAAAGTATATGTGTATGCTGTGTGGGTTCATTTACGACGAGGAAGAAGGTTGGCCCGAGGATGGTATCCCGCCTGGCACTGCTTGGGACGCGGTGCCCGCGGACTGGGTTTGCCCCGATTGCGGTGTGGGCAAGGCCGATTTCGAGATGCTGCAGATCTGAAAAAATGACCGTGGATTCCAGCCGCGTGCGCCTGATTACGGGTGATATCACCCAGTTGGCGGTGGATGCGATCGTCAACGCCGCCAATCGTTCGCTATTGGGCGGCGGCGGGGTCGATGGAGCCATTCACCGTGCAGCCGGGCCGGCCTTGCTGGCCGAATGTCGCGACTTGGGCGGTTGCGAGACGGGCGAGGCCAAAATCACTCGTGGCTATCGTCTGCCTGCCCCCTATGTCATCCATACCGTCGGCCCAATCTGGCAAGGCGGCGGGATGGGCGAGCCGGCCTTGCTGGCCGCCTGCTATCGCAACAGTCTGCAGTTGGCGGTGGCGTATGGCGTGCGCGCCATCGCTTTCCCAGCCATCAGCTGTGGAGTGTACGGCTACCCCTTCGAAGAGGCGGCATCGATTGCGGTGCGGGAAATCGAACGCTTTCTGGCCGACGAAGACCGCATCGCAACCGTCTATCTGGTGTGTTTCAGCGAGGATGTGCGCCAAGCGTATGCGCAGGCGCTGGAGAAACCGTAGCTGACTGATGGCGCAGGCGTAAGATCAGCCCGTGCAAGTCCGATGGTTGAATATCCGATGGTTTGATGAACAGCGCACGCTTTACAGCCGGATCAGCGTGTCATTGTCCTTTTCGATGAGCAGCGGAAACGGCGCTCGCAGCATGACGGGTTTTTCCGCCGTGGGCATATCACTCTCGAACCGGTGATACATTAGAGTGCGGGCCTGAAGCTCTGGTTCGGGCTGGAGTTGCGACAGGACTTCTATCAGCATGGCTGTGAGCAAGGCGTCGGTTTCAGCGTCGAGTCGTGATGGATTGACGATGACCACGCGCGATTCGAGGGCCGGCGCGGGAACGGTGCGGGGTGCGGGGTAGTACAGCAGGGCTGCCAGCAGAACGCCTGCGGTCGCCACCAGGAAAGCCGGCAGCAGATAAATGGTGAACTGGCGGAAGGAGTGGAATAGGTTGCGCATGGCCCACCTCTGGCGTTGCCGGTGGCAAGGAAATTGTACGAATATAATGTAGGGTTATACCGGTTTTTTCGCCAAAATCAAGCGGCGAATGAAGGAGTTCGGTATGAATTTTGTAACTGAATTGTAACCGGCGCAGAGGCTGGAAGAGGAGGCAAGCCGGACCTGAACGCGACCTGAATCCGACTTGCCTGGAGAGGGAATCAGCTTTCCAGCTGTTTCTTGTGAGCAGTGTGTAATTTCTGTTGGATCTCGGGCGGCACGGGGTCGTAATGGCTCAGTTCGACGCTGTAGGACCCGAGCCCGCCGGTCATGGATTTCAGCTGCGACTCATAGCCCTCCAGCTCGGCCAGGGGAACCTGGGCGTTGATGATGCTGGTTCCGCGCGCTCCGGCGTTGGTGCCGGCGATGCGGCCACGGCGGCTGGACAGATCGCCGGCGATGGTTCCCACGCAATCGGCCGGCGCCCGCACCTCCAGATTGACGATCGGTTCCAGCACGATCGGCTTGGCCTTGCCGACCGCATCAAGGAAAGCCTCGCGTCCGGCGGTGATGAAGGCGATTTCCTTGGAATCCACCGGGTGATGTTTGCCGTCATAGGCGATGGCGCGCACATCCTGCATTGGATAGCCGGCGATGGCGCCTTCCTGCAGGGCTTCGCGGACGCCCTTTTCGACCGCTGGCAGGAAGGAGGTGGGGATGGTACCGCCCACCACTGCGCTGACGAACTCGAAGCCGGCGTCGCGCGGCAAGGGTTCGATGCGCATGAACACTTCGCCGAACTGGCCGGCCCCGCCAGTCTGTTTCTTGTGGCGATGGTGCCCTTCGGCCTTCTGGCTGATGGTTTCCTTGTAGGCGATCTTGGGCGGCTGCGTTTCGACATGCAGGTTATAGCGCTGCTGCATTTTCTCCAGGGTGATGCGCAGATGCAGGTCGCTCAGGCCGCGCAGCACGGTCTGCTTGGTATGGGCGTTGTGCTCCAGCGCCAGACAGGGATCTTCCTCCAGCAGCTTGTTGATGGTGTCGGACAGTTTCTGCTCGTCGCCGCGCGTGGCAGCGTGGATGGCCAGTCCGAACAGCGGGGTGGGGAAATATAGCGGCCGTAGATGGATCTGGTCTTCGTCATGGGAATCGTGCAGCACGACATCGCGATGGATCTCGTCGATCTTGGCGACGGCGCAGATATCGCCGGGGATGCCCATCGTGACTTCCGGATGCTCTTTGCCGTGCACATGGAAGAGATGGCTGATCTTGATCGGCTTGCGATTGTCACCAACGAACAGCTGGCTGTCCTTGGAGATCGCGCCCTGGTGGATGCGGAAGATGCCCAGCTTGCCGATGAACGGATCGATCATGACCTTGAAGACATGGGCCACGGTATGCTGTTTGGCATCGGGCACGGCGGCGCGGTCCCCATCGCCTTCCAGGAAACGTTCGGGATTGCCCTCCAGTGGGTTGGGCAGCAACTTGACGAAGATATCCAGCAGTTCGGCGACGCCTGCGCCGGTTTGGGCCGAGACGAAGCAGATCGGCACCAGATGTCCCTCGCGCAGGGCCTTCTCGAACGGCGCATGCAGCTGCTCGGGTTGCAGATCCTCGCCTTGTTCCAGGTAGATCGCCATCAGCTCCTCGTCGACCTCGACCACCTGGTCGATCAAAGCCGAATGGGCGGTGATGACGCTGGAAAAGTCGCTGTCTCCAGCCGGGGTGAAAAAGCAGTCCACCACGCTTGCGCCGCGCTTGGCCGGCAGGTTGATCGGCAGGCATTCCCGGCCGAAGGCGTCTTGAATCTGGCTGACCAGGGCGGGGAGATCGATATTGTCGGAATCGATCTTGTTGACGATGATCAGTCGGCATTGCTGGCGCTCGGTGGCCCGCTCCATCAGGCGCTGCGTCACTGCTTCGATGCCGGTCTGGGCGTTGATCACGACCGCCACGGTTTCGACTGCTGGCAGGACGGCGATGGCTTGGCCGATGAAATCCGGGAAGCCCGGTGTGTCGATCAGATTGATGTGGACCCCGTCATGGTCGAGATTGACCAGCGCAGCATCCAGTGAATGTTGGTGGGCTTTTTCCTGCGGATCGAAATCGCAGACCGTGTTGCCCTTTTCTATGGTACCGGGAGTCGCCAGCTTGCCGGCGTGGTGCAGAATGGACTCCACCAGGGTGGTTTTTCCAGCCGTGCCATGCCCGACCAGAGCAATGTTGCGGATGGATTCGGTGGTGTAGCTGACCATCATGGCCTCCTGTAGGTTTTGTAGTTAAGCCATAGCGACAGCGATTGTTGCGACAGCGATTGTTGCAAGATCGACTGTCCACTGAGGAAAAGTCTACAGGAACGAAAGGGGATTCTCAGCGGCGAGCGTCATTTTTTTGTCATGAGCGAACGCTGGCACAACCTCTGGCGGGTGCGCGCAGGGCGCTGGATTTTCAGCCGCGCGGAGACAGATAGACGTCGAAGCGAGTGTTGGGGGCGGTGATGGCCAGAGTCGGCGGTGGTCCCTCCAGATTGGGGGCCAGGCGCGGCCGTTTGACCACGACCCGTTGTCGGGCGCAGCACAAGGCCGCCGCTAGCAGCTCCGAGGCGTCTTCGTCGTCGCCGACCAGTTGCCGCAGCAAGCGCATTTCTTTGCCGACCAGGGCCGATTTACGCCGATGCGGATACATCGGATCGAGGTAGACCACGTCTGGATGCTGGTCGGGGTCGAGTTGCCGCAGATAGCGCTGGGCATCCGCGACCTGCAACTGCATCCGTTCCGCGACGAGCGCGCCGATGACTGCATCTAGCACAGCGCGTTCCAACCCGTCGCGCAACAATGCGGCGATGATGGGAGAGCGCTCCAGCAGATGGACCGTACAACCCAGGCAGGCCAGCACAAAGGCATCGCGGCCCAGTCCAGCGGTGGCGTCGATGACGGTAGGGGTTGCGCCGCGTTTCAGCCCGATTGCGCGGGCCAGCGGTTGACCGCGACCTCCGCCGAACAGACGCCGATGGGCGACCGCGCCGGCCACGAAATCGACGTAGACTGGACCTGGCGCGCCAGGTCCGAGTTCGCGCAATTCCAGCCGGTCCGGCATCAGCGCCAGCAGATAGGGCGTCACGACCGGGTGGGGAGGGACGACCAGTGGCAGATCCAGTCCAGCGGCCAAGGCGGCGGCCTGCGCTGGATGGACGGAAGGGTCCGCCGTTACCGAGACGAGGTTGGGTGGGATGAGCGGTGCGGTCACGGGGATCGGAAACGAAACCACCCCGCATGGGCGGGGCGGCTAGGGCCGGAAGGAAAGATCAAGCCGCTTTCGGCAGCACGTCTTCCAGGGTGGCCTTGGTCAGGCCGTCCATTTCGACCTTGATGCGCGTGGCCATGTCGGAGATAGCCTTGGCGTCGCCCATCATCTTCTGCTGCACGGTCTTGGCGATTTCCGCTTGGCGAGCATAGAAATCCTGCAGGCTCTTGACGTCGGTGATTTCCGCCGCCGCTTTCATCTGGTTAAGGCCGATGTCCATATACGACTTGAGCGCGTTCATCTGGAACACCATGATCTTTTCGACGCTCTCAACCAATAGCTTGTTGGCCTTGACCAGCGGCTCCGGCAGGGTTTGCTGGGTTTCGAGCACTTTATTGAGGTTGAACAGATCGACGACCATGATGGGCTCCTTCAGTTGCGTGTTGATATATAGTGAACTTTGTTGCAGTGCAATATACCGTAGCTTATGTTGCGTTGCAACATTTTTTCGGAGATTTTTTGAAAATTTCCTAGCTATCAGGAGGAATAAAATTCACAATGCGAAATGAACGGACTGAACTATGCTTTTTACTAAGCAAAAACAGCTTGAGTCTCGGTTCGGTGGGCAGCGCAATGGCGGAGCGAAGCCTTGGTTAATACGAAGATTTCCAGATTGTTCCCACGCTGGCATGGCGGGGAATTACAGTCGCACCATGACATCGGGCCGTCGGGGCGTACCCCGCGGTTGGCGCTGGTCGCCGATCCCCAGAGTGGCGAGCTGAACGGCATGTTCGTGTTGTCGCGGCTGGCGGCGTTCCTGCATGGCGTCGAGGCCGGCAAACGGCCCGGATTGCAGTTGCGCGAACGCTTGGTGATCATCTCGACCCTCGGCCCTTTTGCCGTCTTGCATCCGTCGGGTGTTGGGTCCCGGCAAGGTGCGGTGGACACTGCCGTCGACCAGCCGCGTTGGGAAGGCGCCGCGGTCGATGCCGTGATGGACATTACCCAGACGGCCTATTATCGGGTGGATATCCATCCGCTCAGCCTGGAAATCGAGGAGCTGCCCCAGATCAGCCTCTACGCGCCCAGCGATGACGAGCGAGCCAGCGCCTGTCTGTTCGGCTTGCCGGCGGTGATCGAACGACCGGTCGAGGATGACCGCGCGACCGAATTGGTGCGCGCCTGGCGGACGCACGGCGGAGAAAGCTTCGCCATCCATGCCGGCCAGGCCGGCAGCCTGCAAACGACCCATTGCGAAGCGCTGTTCCGGGGCTTGGTGGCGTTTCTCGACCGCACCGGCATCGTCAGCGGTCTCCGGCTGGCTCCGGAGGAAGACGACTTGCGCTATTTTGACCGCAGTCAGATTTGCGTCGTGCCGGCCGAACAGGCGGGGATCTTCTCGTCGCGGCTGGAAGTCGGCTGCTGGGTGCGGGCGGGCGAGGAGCTGGGCCGGATTTACGACGGTTTCACCGGTGGCGTGCAAACGCGGGTAATAGCCCCGGTAGGGGGACTGCTGGCGAGCGTGCGGCGTCAGCCGATGGTCCGCCCAGGAGACCTGACAGCGCGCATTCTGATGGCCGGCGCGGCGCGGCAACGCCATCCGGTGCGCTGGCTGGAGAAGCGCCATGGGCGACAAACCGGCCAGCGCTGATGAAGCCGCGCGCCAACTGCTGTTGGAACAGGTCGCGGCGGAAGCCAGCGAAACCGCTGGACTGACCGGCTGCGCGCATTTCAGCGATCGGGTGATGCGGGCGCTGGCGACAGTGCCCCGCCATCGTTTCGTGCCCGTCGAGCAACGGACATGGGCCTATGCTGACCGACCGTTGCCGATCGGGCATGGCCAGACCATTTCCCAACCCTTCATCGTGGCCTTGATGACCGAACTGCTGGCGCCCGATCCCCAGGCAACGGTGCTGGAGATCGGGGCCGGCTCGGGTTATCAGACCGCGGTGCTGGCCAGTCTGGCGCGGCAGGTCTACTCGGTGGAGCGCATTCCCGAACTGGCGCACAGCGCCGAACAGCGCCTGCGGCAACTCCAGTTCGACAACGTGGCCATCCGGGTCGGCGATGGCTGGGACGGCTGGGCGAACTGCGCGCCGTTCGATGGCATCATGGTCACGGCGGCGGCTGAGGAGGTGCCGCCGGCGCTGCTGCGGCAGTTGAAGCCCGGCGGACGGTTGGTGATTCCCGTTGGCCACCATCATTGCACGCAGGATCTGCGGGTGATCGGCAAGGATGCCCAGGGGCGGATCGTTTCCCGCAGTGTATTGCCGGTGGTGTTCGTGCCCTTGGTGCATGAGGGCGAATGATCGTCGCCACCGAGTGGGTGTTTCGACCCGTCAGCCGTTGGGCAGGGAGATGCCGGTCAGCTTCTTGAACAAAGACACCGCGTAGGAATCGGTCATACCGGAGACGAAATCGGTGATGGCCAGCACGCGGCGATAAGGGTCGGCGACCGGTTGACGGCCCGGTCCGGCGAATTGCTCGGGGATCAGATGGACCAGCATCCGACTTTTGGGCGAAGCCGCCGCCCCGCGGGCAGCGATGTCGTTGACGGTGGTGACGAAGGCTTCCAACAGACCGCCCAGCACCTCGAAGCCGGCCGCTTCCACTTCCACGACCGGTTTCGACAGATAAACTTGCTCTTCGCCGCAGGTCTTGAGCGCGTGCATGGCCTCGGCGGCGGGAATCATGTCCAGCAGTTCGTCGGTGAGCGCACCGGCTAGGATCCGTTCTTCGTTGGCCATGAAGCATTGATGGACCTGCTCGATGATGGCCCCGACGCTCTTGGCGCGCAGATATTCGATCCGTTCCTTGGGTCGGGTGATATGGGCCATCTTGCGCCGGGCTCGTTCCGGGTCGCCGGTCAGCGGCAACAGCAGGGCCTGGACATCCTCGAAGCGCAATTGCTGCAGGCGAAAGGCGTCTTCCACATCGATGATCCGATAGCAGATGTCGTCGGCCGCTTCGACCAGATAGGCCAGCGGATGGCGGCTCCAAGCCCCAGCTTGGATCGATTCCAGGCCAAGCTGACTGGCGACTTCGGCGAACAGCCCCTCATCGTCTTGATAGAAACCGAATTTCCTGAAGGCGATGCCGGGGGGCGGGTCGGCCGGCAGCCACGCAGCGCGCGGATATTTGGTGAAGGTGCCGACCGTGGCGCAGGTCAATTGCATGCCGCCGCGATTGTCCGGGCTCTGCAGACGGGTGATGATGCGAAAGCCTTGGGCGTTGCCCTCGAAACGAAGGAAGTCGGCGCGTTGCCAATTGGTTAATGCATCCAGCAACGCCAGACCGGTGGCGGAGGTGGTGAACCACAGCCGGATGGCGTCTTCGCCGGCATGGCCGAACGGCGGGTTGCCAATGTCGTGCGCCAGACAGGCGGCGGCCACCACTGCGCCGAAATCTTGCGGATAGACGCCTTTCAGCCCATGACGCTTGATCACGCTGTCGCCGACCATAGTGCCCAGCGAGCGGCCGACACTGGAGACTTCCAGGCTATGGGTCAGCCGGGTGCGAACATAATCGCTTTGCGACAGCGGGAACACCTGGGTCTTGTCCTGCAGACGCCGAAATGCCGACGAGAACACGATGCGATCGAAGTCGCGCTGAAAATCGGTGCGCGCTTCGCTGTCGGGATGCGGGCGCGACAGACCCAGGCGGACGCGGGAGAGCAGGCGGTTCCAGTCCATGCGATGCAGCCGGTGAAAAGACTGTCTCAAGCATAGCGGATTGGCGTGACACCGTGGTGGCGGCTTTGCCGTGACCGTCCGAGCGATGGCCTCCGATTTGCGCCGAACTCGTCATATCCATGCTAGCCCATCCGTCCGGCTGCGCTACAATTGGCCCAAAGCCCGTCAGCCATTGCCAGCGAACCTCATGACCGCCACCGACGCTACTCTCAGCAGCGCTTGCCGTACCCTGGAACAGGTCGGAACCGAATTCCTGACCTGGTTGGAGCAGAACGCCGAGCGGGTCCGACAGGAAAAGTCCGGCTTGACCAAGGAATTCCGTCGCCTCGCCGCCCAGGCCCGTCGCTTGGATCAGGCCGCGCAACGGCCGATGTGCGTCGGGGTGTTCGGGCCGAGCCAGTCCGGCAAGTCCTACCTGATTTCGGCATTGGCCCGTAAGGGGATTAATCCACTACTGGCTGATTTCGCCGGCCAGCAGACCGATTTCATCCGCGACATCAATCCAGAAGGCGGACGTGAATCGACCGGTCTGGTGACACGCTTCACCCTGCAGACCGCGCCTGGCGTCACGCCCGCCGCTCCGGTGCAGATGCGCCTGCTGACCCAGACCGATCTGGTCAAGATCATCGGCAACACTTATTACGCCGATTGCGATCACAGCGACGACGCGCTGTTGAGTCAGGCCCAGCTGAGCGAGCTGCTGACCGGTCTGGCGGCCGCCGCGCAGCCCCAGGCGGTGGACCCGCTCACCGCCGATGACGTGTACGACCTGCAGACTTATTTCGAGCGCTATTTTAAGGGCCAAGAGCGGATTCGCCTGCTGCGGCATGGCTATTGGGAGCAGGCGGCGCAACTGGCCCCTCGCTTGCGGATTCAGGACCGGGCGCGCCTGTTCGGGGTGATCTGGGGCGAGGTGGAAGCGTTCAGCCAGCTCTATACCCGGTTGTACGGCGGATTGCAGGGGCTCAACTTCGCCAGCGACGCGTGCGCCGGACTGGAAGCGCTGTTGCCGCGCGAGCAGAGTATCATCGATGTGGCGACCCTCAAGGGACTGGGTACCGGTAGCGGCGGTACTCTCGCCCTGATCGGCAGCAACGGCGCGCGGGTCACCCTGCCGCGCAGCGAAGTGACGGCGCTGATCGCCGAATTGCGCATCGTCATCAGCGAGCAGCCCTGGGATTTCTTCCAGCATACCGACCTGCTGGACTTCCCCGGCGCGCGTTCCCGCGAGCAGATCAAGGATCTGCCGACGTTCCTGGAAACCACCGACGCCTTGCAGGGTCTGTTCCTGCGCGGCAAGGTAGCCTATCTGTTCGAGCGCTATTGCGCCGAGCAGGAGCTGACCAGCATGTTGCTGTGTATCGGTCCCAGCAATCAGGAGGTCAAGACCCTGCCGGAGATGGTGTACGACTGGATCGCATCCACCCACGGCGCTACGCCGGAGCAGCGCGCCCAGCAGCCGACCGCGCTGTTTCTGGTGCTGACCAAGTTCGATATGGAATTCGAAGAGAAAGCCGGCGAACGTTCGCCGGAAAGCCGCTGGAAGACCCGCCTGGAAAGCTCCCTGCTCAACTTCTTCGGCAAGCAGCACGACTGGCCGCGCCACTGGGACCCGCAGGGCGTGTTTCGCAACAGTTTCTGGCTGCGCAATCCGAACTTCAAGGCCAAGCACATCTTCGATTACGATGAGGACGGTCGCGAGACCGGCGTGCGTCCCGGCGAGCGCAAGCGGATCGAGATGTTCAAGCAAGCGTTTTTGCAGGACGCAGTCGCCAGCGCCCATTTTCACAGTCCCGAGCAGGCTTGGGAGGCCGGATTCGCCCTCAACGACGGTGGCGTCAGCTATCTGGCCGAAAGCCTGCGACCATTGTGCAATCCTGAACTCAAGCGTCAGCAACTGGCCGGTCAGGTGACGCGGCTGCGTGAGCAGATGCTTGAGCGCATGAGCCATTACTACGTCAGCGACAACCCCGAGCAGGAACTGGAAAAGCGCCGAGCAGCGGCCCAGCAGGTCGCCGCTTGCCTGATCGACTGCGCTGGCGAACAGCGCTTCGGCGAGTTGCTGCGCGCCCTGCAGGCCGACAGCGACGAGTTGGAGGGCATCTATTACCGCATCGAAACCCGCCTGCCGGACGAGAAGCAGGCCATCAGCGCACCCACCATCGGGGCGGCGGTCGATACCCGCAAGATGAAGGCGCTGCTGGGGTTGAGTGCGCCGACGGCAGGGGGGGACGCCGAGGCCGAGAAGCCCCGCAAGGACGATGCGGCGTTGTTCGCGCGCGAGGCGGTGGCGGAATGGATGCGGGACTTGCAGGATCTGGGCGGCAACAAGTCGCTGTGCGACTATTACCGCATCCCGGAAACGGCCATGGCCGAGTTCGTCAAGGAGTTGATCGGCGGCGCGCAGCGGTTGGAGCTGGAAGGGCGCATTGAGGCGTTGGTGCGCCAAGTGACCGGCTTTCGAATGAAATTCGAACAGATCGTGGCCCTGCCGGCCCGGCTGACTGCCGATCTACTCAACCGATACGTCGATTTCCTCGGTTACGACGCCTTGATTGCGGAGCAGCGGCCGATGTTGGCGTTGGAGAGTGGTCCACGGCCAGTGTTCCCGCCCCGGATCGTGCCGCGCGGTGGCCCGCAGCTGGACGAGCAGCCATCCACTTACGACCAGGATTACTATACCGACTGGATCCGGTCTTATCTCGATTTGGTCGATCGGAACGCCCGGACCCGCGGCGGGGCCGAGGTGGACATCGCCGCTAATCAGAAATTGGGCGGGCTGCTGACGCAGTTGCGGACCGGCGCTGCGCTCTGAACAGCGGAATGGTCGTTTGCGCTCCCGCCGTGCTGACCCTTGAACCCGGCCCGTCAACGTTCGACGGGTGCGGCATGAAACCCCGGAGACCTTGATGCCCGCGCTTTCGGTTCGCGTTTCGGAAGACCCCGCCCGGCCGTTGGGACACGCCATCGTCACCCTCGACGGCTTGCCGCGCAGCCTGGAAACCTTCGAATTTGCCCTGAGCCGCCATGGCTTTCCCGCCAATCATCTCGGATCGGACGGTTGGCAGGGCGCGGAGTGTTGGTTGCAACCCGCGGAAGTATGGTATAGCGGCGATGCGTTGAAATTCGTGGTCGATCCCGATTTGGCATTCCAGCTGGAGAACATGCCCTACCGCTTGGCGGTGCGTGGCCAGGGATTGGCAGGAACCGCCGATATCACTTTCGTCTGGCCCTTGCAATTGGCGCTGGAGGAGGGGAGCGCCAGCGGCGAGCGGCGAGTGGTCGGCGGCACCCGGGTCGAAACAGGGCCGAAAGCGCGTCCGGAAAACGCCATGCCGCCGCTGCCGAATGTGCAGGGCGCGGAATTGAAGATTCCGGATGTGGCGATTCCCGAGATCGCCAGTGGCGCGGAGATGATGGATGATGGGTTGCCGACTCAGCAGGTGGTGCGGCGGCCAGCACCGCCCGCAGTCCCTCCAGACGCCGAGTTGCCGACTCAGGTGGTGACGCCGGCTGCGAAGGCGGCCAACCTGAATGGTGCGGATGCGGCGGACGCCGAAGCGACCCGGGCCAAGCCGGGGCGGCTGGTGCCGCCTGCGGCAGATCAGCTAGCGCCAAACGCGGCACCGAACCATCCGTCTATGGAATTGCCCACTGTTCCGATACAACTGCGGCAAACGATCCCGGCTGCAGAAGCGCCGCCTGTGCCGGATGCGCGTCCTGTTCCGGCCGGACCGGTGACCGAGAAACAGGGGCGCGGCGCATCGGGATTGCTGATCGGGGCGTTGGTGTTGATCGCGCTAGCGGCGCTGGCGGCTGGCGGCTGGTGGTGGTTCAGCCATCGGTCAGGCCCATCGGCGGCCGCGCCCAGCGCCATTCCGCTGCCGATCGAGCCCAAGCCGGCGCCAGAGCCCAAGCCGGCGCCAGAGCCCAAGCCGGCGCCAGAGCCCAAACCGGCGCCAGAGCCCAAACCGGCGCCGGAGCCATCCGTGCCGGTGCGCCCCGCCGTGCCTGAGCCGATACCGCAGCCGGTCGAACCGATGCCGACGCCGGTAGTTCCCAAGCCGACGCCGGTAGTTCCCAAGCCGACGCCGGTCGAACCGCCGCCGCCGGTAGTTCCCAAGCCGACGCCGGTTGAACCAGCTACCCAGCCCGCGCCGCCG